>Ga0335076_10000362_pt1 | contig 41377 bp, 36 predicted proteins | sample Lox_Sample_25_FD_206717 | JGI IMG/M metagenome (GOLD analysis project Ga0335076, IMG submission 206717) | Soil microbial communities from Loxahatchee National Wildlife Refuge, Florida, United States - Lox_Sample_2.5 | ecosystem: Environmental > Terrestrial > Soil > Wetlands | place: USA...
GAGGCCAGGTGGGGATCGGCCGCCCGCGCCTCGGCCCGGAAGTCGGCCCGCGTCTTCCGGGGGGCCGCGGCCCGGCTCTCCTCGGGCTTCCTCTCCCTGGGCCGTCGGGCCGCGGGGCGGGCGGCGATCGTCCTCGCGGCCCAGGTGTCCTTGAGGGTGATGGTGCGGTTCCAGACCGGCGCGCCGGGCCGGGACTCCTCGGGGTCGGCGAAGAAGTAGCCCTGCCGGAGGAACTGGTAGTGGCTCCCGGGCGCGGCCGCCGCCAGGGCGGGCTCGAGCCGGGCGCCCTGGGCGACCGCGAGGGAGTCCGGGTTGAGCGCGTCCAGGAAGCTCTGCTCGGCGTCCGGCTGCTCGACCCGGAAGAGCCGGTCGTAGAGCCGGACCGCGCCCGGGGTCGCGCGCCGCGCGTCCACCCAGTGGATCGTGCCCGGGACCCGCCGGGTGGCGCCGGGGCCGCTGCGCGAGCCGAGATCGCAGGTGGCGCGCAGCCCGGCGACGGCGCCGTCCGGTCCTCGCACCACCTCGTCGCAGCGGATCACGTAGGCGCCCGCCAGGCGCACCTCCCGGCCGGGGGCGAGCCGCTTCCAGTCGTCGGCCGGCTCGAGCGCGAAGTCGTCGCGCTCGATCAGGAGCTGGCCGGAGAACGGGACCTTCCGGCTCCCACCGCGCTCCGGCTCCCCCGGCCACCACGGGAGCTCGAGCTCCTCCTCCCGCCCCTCCGGCCAGTTCACCAGGGTCACCGGCAGCGGCGAGAGCACCGCCAGCGCCCGGGGCGAGCGTCGCTCCAGATCGCCGCGCACGGCGAACTCGAACTTGCCGATGTCCACCACGCTGTTGTTCTTGGCCACCCCGATGAGCTCGGCGAAGTCGCGGAGCGCCTCCGGGGTGACCCCGCGGCGCCGCATCCCGGCGACGGTCGGCATGCGGGGGTCGTCCCAGCCCGAGACCCGCCGCTCCTGCACGAGCTGGAGGAGCTTGCGCTTCGACATCACCGTGTAGCCGAGGGCGAGCCGGGCGAACTCGTACTGGTGGGGCCGGGGATCCCAGGGGCCGAGGTTGTCGAGCACCCAGTCGTACAGCTCGCGGTTCGACTCGAACTCCAGGGTGCAGATGGAGTGGGTCACCCCCTCGAACGCGTCCTCGAGCGGGTGGGCGTAGTCGTACATCGGGTAGATGCACCAGGCGTCGCCGGTCCGGTGGTGGTGCGCGTGCCGGATCCGGTAGAGGAGCGGATCGCGCATGAGGACGTTCTTGTGCCCCATGTCGATCCGGGCCCGGAGCACGGAGGCCCCGTCGGGGAACTCGCCCGCCCGCATCCGCCGGAAGAGGTCGAGGCTCTCGGCGGCGGGCCGGTCCCGGTGCGGGCTGTTCACGCCCGGCCGCTCGAAGGAGCCGCGCTGCTCGCGGATCTGGTCCTGCGTCTGGGTGTCGACGTAGGCCTTCCCCTCGCGGATCAGCCGCTCGGCGCACTGGTACATCCGCTCGAAGAAGTCCGACGCGTAGTAGAGGTGCTTCCCCCAGTCGCCGCCCAGCCAGCGGACGTCGCCCTGGATCGCCTCCACGTACTCGGTCTCCTCGGTGACCGGGTTGGTGTCGTCGAAGCGGAGGTGCGTCCGGCCGCCGTAGGCCCGGGCCAGGCCGAAGTTGAGGAGGATCGACTTGGCGTGGCCGATGTGGAGGAAGCCGTTGGGCTCGGGCGGGAAGCGGGTCACCACCCGGCCGCCGTTGCGCCCGGCGGCGAGGTCGGCCTCGACGATGTCGGCGAGGAAGTTCTGGGGGCGGGGAGCGTCGCTCATCGAGCGATGGTCGTACCCCAGCGGCCGCGGGGCCGCAACTCGCCGGACGGCTGGGGCAGAGGGCGGCGGCGCCGGTCGCCGGGGCCCCGGCGGGACCTCGCGGCGTGGTAGCGTCCCGGCATGCGCTTCGCCTCGCTCGCCCTCGCCGCCCTGGCCACCGGCTGCGCCGGAGGCAGCAACCCCTACCTCCCTGCCAGGCCGCCGGAGGATCTCCGCGCCTCGCTCGTGCGGGTGGCCCCCGCCGCCGGCCTCTCCGCGATCGAGCGCGCGCCGGCGACCCCGGGCCGCATCCGGCTCGAGCCGAACCCCGCCCTGGTGGACGGCGACACCGCCGCGCCGGCCGGCGTGGACCTCGGGGCGGCGGCCGCGGCCTCCCGCGACCGGGGCCTGCGCGACGTGGGGGTCGAGCTCCCCGAGGGCGCGCCGGCGGACCTGCTCCGGATCTGGGTCGACCGGCCGGTCCCGGCCGAGCTCCGGGCGGAGCTGCAGTGGGGGGTGCTCTCCAGCGCCGACGGCGAGCGCTGGTCGCCGGTCGCCGCCCGGGAGCCGGTCCGCTGGGACGGGTTCGAGAACCGGTTCGACCTCGCGATCGAGCGGACCACCGCCCGGTACCTCAAGGCGGTTGCGCACCCGCTCCCAGCCGCGGTGGCCAAGGACCCGGCCGTGGCGGAGCTCCAGGTGACCGAGATCGGGGTCTACCGGGCCGACCGCTGGTGAGGCGGGCGGCTCGCGCGGTCAGGCGAGTCGCGACGAGGGCCGTCGCCGGCAGGTGGCGTCGGTGATGAGGCGACCTCACCCATGAGGCGGCGTCGGCGGTGGGGAAGCGTCGCCGATGGGGAGGGGGCCGCTCGAGCGGTCTCTAGTGGTGGTAGCTCGGGCTGCCGGGGGTCCCGGAGGGCGGGGTGTAGGACGGCGTGTGGGACGGGTTGTCGTGCATCGCGTGGCTCTGCTGGCGCCGCTCCTCCTCCTCGAGCGCGATGAGATAGGCGCCGCCGGAGACCGCCGCCGCGCCCGCCTGGCGGGTGGGCCCGCCCGCCGTCGGGGCGGCCGGGGGCGCTGCGGGGGCCGCGGGCGCCGGCTCGGCAGGCTGGCAGACGCAGCCGGCCGCGTTCCGGATCAGCACCACCGCCCCGAGGCGCATCCCGATCTGCTCGCAGAGGGAGGCGCACTCCGGCCGCGTCTCCGGCCGGAGCTTGACGGCGGGATCCACGGCCGGCATCGTGACGCAGCCGGCGGCGAGCAGGGCGGGGACGGCGAGCGGTGCGAAGCGCATCTCGGATTCCTCCGGGGAAAGTGGAAGACCAGGGTGCCCCAGCCCGCGCCGGGGGTGAAGGCGGCGGAAGGACGCGGCGCGCGGGAGGCGCCGGCCCGCTCGCCGCGGGCCTCAGCCGATCGCCCGGATGGCGTCGTCGAGCCGCAGCAGGGTCTCGTCGCGCCCCAGGATCTGCACCACGTCGTACATGCCCGGGGAGGCGGTCCCACCGGTGAGCGCCACCCGGACCGGCTGGGCGATCTTCCCGAGCCCGAGGTTCCGCCGCTCCGCTTCGCCGGTGAAGACCTTCTCGAGCGGCCCGGTCTCGAGCGAGGGCAGCGCGGCGATCCCGTCCCGGATCGCCTGGAGGATGGGCCGGGTCTCGGCGGTGAGGAACTTGGCCTTCGCCTTGGGATCGAGCGTGACGGGGGCGTAGAAGTAGCGGAACTGCTGCACGTACTCGCCGTAGGTCCGGGCGCGCTCCCGGGCCACCTCGCAGACGTGGCGGAGCTTGGCGTCGTCCTCGGCCGGGAGCCCGGCGGCGCGGAAGTGGGGGAGGGCGCCGCGCGCCAGCTCCTCCGCCGGCAGCCGCTTCAGCCACTCGTGGTTCACCCAGGCCATCTTGTCCGGGTTGAAGACGCCGGCGGTCGCCCCCACGTCCTTCAGGTCGAAGACCCGGACCAGCTCCTCGAGGGAGAAGATCTCCTGGTCGCCGTGGGACCAGCCCAGGCGGACCAGGTAGTTCACCACCGCCTCCGGCAGGTAGCCCATGTCGCGGTAGGAGGTGACGCTGGTCGCCCCGTGGCGCTTGGAGAGGCGGGTCTTGTCGGCCCCCAGGATCATGGGGAAGTGGGCGAAGGTCGGCACCGGGTAGCCGAGCGCCAGGTACATCAGGATCTGCCGGGCGGTGTTGTTCACGTGGTCGTCCCCGCGGCCGACCAGGTTGATCTCCATGGTGATGTCGTCCACCACCGCGCCGAAGTTGTAGAGCGGGACGCCGTCGCCCCGGAGGATCACCTCGTCCTGGAGGGTGTCGTGCGGGGTGGAGATGTGGCCCTTCACCAGGTCGTCCCAGGCGGTGGCGCCGGTCTCCGGGACGCGGAAGCGGATCACGTGCGGGCGGGAGGGATCGTAGGGCTTCTCCCGGCACGTCCCCGGGTAGCGGAACTGTCGCTTCTCCGCCTCGGCCTGCTTCCGGCCGGCCTCCAGCTCCTCCCGCGTGCAGTAGCAGGCGTAGGCCTTGCCCTCCTTCACCAACCGCTCGGCGTGGCGCGCGTAGACCTCGAGCCGCTCGGTCTGGAAGTAGGGCGGGTGCGGGCCGCCCACCTCCGGCCCCTCGTCCCAGTCGAGCCCCAGCCAGCGGAGGGCGTCGAGGATCGCGGCCACCGCCTCCTGCGTCGACCGGCCCCGGTCCGTATCCTCGATCCGGAGGACGAAGGTCCCACCGGTCCGGCGCGCCCAGAGCCAGTTGAACAGGGCGGTCCGGGCCCCGCCGATGTGCAGGTAGCCGGTGGGGGAAGGTGCGAAGCGTACGCGGGGGGTGTCCATGGCCGCGGGAACCTACCATAGCTAGAATCGAGGGCGTGCACCGCCCGCTCGCCCTCGTCCTCCTCCTCGCCGCGAGCCGCGCGGTCGCCGCCGTCTTCCTCGTCGCCACGGTGGAGGACGCGGCCCGTACCTCCGACGCGGTGGTCCGCGGGCGGGTGGAGCGCCACGCCTCCCGCCTCGGGGAAGGGGGCCGGATCGTCACCGACGTCGAGCTCGCGGTGACCAGCGCGTGGAAGGGCCAGCCGGGTGCGCGGGTGACGGTCACCATCCCCGGCGGGCAGGTCGGCGACCGGGGGGCGTGGGTGGACGCGGCGCCCGTCTTCGAGGACGGCGAGGAGGTGGTGGTCTTCCTCGCCCGCCGGCCGGCGGGCTGGGGCGTGAACGGCCTGGCGCTCGGGAAGCTCCGGGTGGCGGGGCGGACGGCGCTCCCCGGGGTCGACCGGGCCGACGTGCGCGAGGCGCCGGTGCGGGCCGGCGAGGCGCGGCTCGACGAACCGCTCTCCGTCGAGGAGCTGGAGCGTCGCGTGAGGGCGGCCCGGTGACCGGTCTCCGCCCGGCGCTCCTCCCCCCCGGCGCCCGCCGCGCCGCCGCCGCCCTGGCCCTGCTGCTCGCCGCCGCCCCGGCGCAGGCCTTCAAGCGCTCCTGCGATCCGAGCACCGGCGCCTGCTTCTACTGGCCCTCGGCGTCGGTCACCTGGAAGATCAACCCGAGCCAGCCCTTCTCCTCCGCGAGCTGCAGCGGCAGCGGCCCGCTGGTGGCGGCGGCCCAGGCCGCCTTCGCCCAGTGGGCGAACGCCACCCGCGCCGGCGACGGCGCCCCCTGCACCGCCCTCTCGCTCCCCTACGGCGGGGCCACCAGCTCGACCCAGACCGGCGCCGGCACCGCCGGCGAGCACATCGTGGTCCTCCGCGAGGGCTGGTGCACCGCCAAGGTGCCTGCGAGCGACCCCTGCCACGCGACCAATCCGCCGAGCTGCGACAACACCCACAACTGCTTCGAGGACGAGGGCGGGCTCACCCGGAGCATCCTCGCCATCACCACCGTCTACTACACGCCCTCGACCGGGGCGATCTCCGACGCCGACATCGAGCTGGCGGACTGGGGCGGGTCCGCGGGCGCCCTCGTCTCCCCGCCGCCGGACGGCTGGTACTTCACCTGCCTGCCCCCGGGGACGACGCCCATCTGCGGCGCCTACGGCCAGGCGAGCTGCGCCTACATCGATCTCCAGAACACGCTCACCCACGAGGCCGGGCACTTCATCGGGCTCGCCCACCCCTGCGAGATCGCCCAGGGCAACTGCACGCCGGCGATGAAGAGCGTCACGATGTACCCGAGCGCCGCGCCGGGCGAGACCTCGAAGCGGGTCCTCTCCCAGGACGACGTGGACGGGGTCTGCGCCATCTACCCGCTCTCCTCCAGCGGCCCCCCCGGCGGCGGCTTCGGGATCCCGGTGGCGGTCACGCCGAGCCGCTCCGGCGGCTGCGGGGCCGGCGCGCCCGGTCCGGCCGGGCTGCTCCCGCTGCTCGCGACGCTCCTGCCCCGCGTCCGGCGGCGTCGCGCCCGTCAGCGGACGATCACGCCGGCGTAGCCGACCACGCGCCGCACGTCGCCGTTCACCTCGCCCGAGTGGGCGTAGCGGACCAGCTCGGCCCGAGTGGCGCCGAGGGCCCGCGCCGCCACCAGCATCACCGTGGCGGGGACGATGCCGCACATCGAGATGTCCTCGGCGTGCACCACCCGGTAGAGGCCCTCCGGATCGAGGGCGAGGAGCGGCTCCAGGGCACGGTGGTCGCGGGCCCGCGCCTCCTCCGCGGGGAGGTAGTGGCTCATGTCCGAGGAGGCGACCACGAGCGCGCCGGCCTCCCGGGCGGCCCGGGCCACCGCCTCCCCCAGCGCGGCGCAGGCCGGGTAGGAGAGGTGGGCGAGGCACAGGGCGGCGATGGAGACGTCCGGGCGGGCCCGCTGGAGGAAGGGGACCTGCACCTCGAGGGCGTGCTCGCGCAGGTGGGCGAGGGGATCGGGGGCCACCCCGGGGGCGGCCCCGAGCGCGGCGGTGAGGGGGAGGTCCACCGGGACCTCGCCGAGCGGGGTACGCCAGGCGCCGCCCGGCCAGAGGGCGGCGGTGGAGCGGCCCAGCCCGGTGTGGTTCGGGCCGAGGACGATCACGCGCCCGGGCAGCTCGAGCCGCCCGTAGACCGCCCCGGCCACCGCCCCCGAGTAGACGTACCCGGCGTGCGGGACGACCACCCCGAGCGCGCGGGTCCGGTCCGGGGTGGGCGAAAGGAGCCGATCCACCTCCGCCGCCAGGGCCTGCCGCCCCCCGACGTAGAACGCCCCCGCGACCGCAGGCTCCCGGATCATGGCTTCCTTGGAGTATAACGGTCGGGCGATGGAGAAGCCGAGGACCATCCTGGTGGTGGACGACTCCCCCGCCGTGATCGACGCGCTGACCAGCGCGTTCGAGGAGGCCGGCTACGTGGTGGCCTGCGCGGTCGACGGGGAAGAGGTCTTCCGCAAGATGGCGACCACCGACCCGGACGCGGTCCTCCTCGACATCTACATGCCGAAGCTGAACGGCGCCGACGTCTGCCGCCTGGTGAAGGCCCACCCCCACTGGAAGAAGACCTTCCTGGTGCTCATGTCCTCGCGGATCAGCGACCGCGAGATCGACATGTACCGCCGCCTGGGCGCGGACGACATCCTCCGCAAGCCCTTCGACCCGGGGCACGCGGTGGCCCTGGTCGACAAGGCGGTGGGCGCGGCGGTCAGCCCGGCGCGCTGAGCCGAGCCGCGCCGCTCGCCGCCGCGGACCCGTCCGCTAGGGCGTGATCACGAACGACGGCAGGCTGGTCGTCGCGGTGCAGGTCAGGCTCGGGCAGTTCGACTTCTGGGGAGGCGTCCCGCCCGCGAAGGGAGGGGTCCCCGGGTTCCAGACCGCGACGAAGTAGGTGCCCGGGATGCCGCCGCGCGTGTCGAGCTGGACCTGGATCTGCGTGGAGGAGACGACCGTCACCGTGCCCGGGACGGCGATGAAACCATTGGTGAAGTTGTTGGGCGGCGTGGCCGTCATGTCGTAGCCCGACACCATGACGATCGACGCGCCCCCGCCGCTCGAGTCCGGCTTGGCGTAGTTGGTGCCGGTGAGCGTGACGGTGACCGGCGCGTCTTGCTGCGGGGAGGAGGCGGGCGAGACGCTGGTGAGGGTGGGGAGGCCGGGGGTGACGCTGAAGGAGAGGGCGTTCGAGGCGGCCGCCCCGGTGTTCAGGACCACCAGGGCGTAGACGCCGGTGTCGAGCGAGGCGCCGGTCGTGGAGCTCTTCACCGGGAGCGCGGCCACCGCGAGCGTGTCGGGCGGCGTGTAGGTGGTGGCCAGGTCCTGGAGGACCGTGCTGGTGGCCGGATCGAGGAGCTGGACCCGCGAGGGCGGGAAGAAGTTCGAGCCCTTGATGGTGAGGGGCACGGTCGCCCCCTGGGCGCCGCCGCTCGGGGTGACCGACTGGAGCACCGCCACGTTGGAGAAGACCCGGAACTGGAAGCTCGCCGAGGTGCCGCCGCCGGCGGGGAAGAGCAGGTCGGCCGAGTAGAGACCGTCGGGCCGGCCGGCGAGCGAGAGGCTGCCGACCACCTGCGTCGCGGTGATCGAGCTGGGGGTGATCGGGCCCGGCGCCGTGCCGGAGGGCGGGCGGACCTCGATCTGGGTCCCGGCGGGGAAGCCCGAGCCGGTGAAGGTGAGGGTCACGGTCTGCCCCTGGTAGAGCGGCTGGGGCGAGGCGCTCAGGCTGAGGACCTGCGGCGGCGGGTTCCCGATGCAGTAGGCGACCACGTTGGAGCTCCCCGCCCCGTTCACCACCTGGACCAGCTCGGCGCAGGTGCCGGTGGCGGTCGGGAGGAGGAGCTGGGTGACGAACAGCTGGGTCGGGCCGAAGTAGGCGACGCTCCCCAGCGGCAGCGCGGTGCCGTCGAACTTGACGGTGGTGGTGGCGTCGAAGCCGGTGCCGACGATGGAGAAGCTGACCACCTTCCCCGCCTGACCGGCGTTGGGCGAGACCACGTCGATGTGGGGCAGGGCGGCGACCACGGTGAAGTCGAGCTTGCTGGAGCTCAGAGTCCCCTGGTTCACGACCCAGATCTTGTAGCCGCCCGGCTGGAGGGTCGGGTCGAGGGTGCAGGTGAGGCCGGCGGGGCCGACGACGGTGGGGAGCGCCTGCTCGGGGTAGGACGGGCCGGAGAGGTGGCACTGGCTGGAGCCGCTGAAGCCGGTCCCGGCCACGAGCACCGTGCCGAGGCTCCCCACCGTGGCCTGGGCGGGGGTCACCGAGGTGGCGTTGGGCGAGGGCAGGGTGACGCCGAAGGGGAGGGCGTTGGAGATGACGTGGTCGGGCGTCACCATCCGCAGCTCGAGGAGGGTGACCGGCGACGCCGAGAGGTCGAGCCCGACCTGGGCGTGGCCCGCGTCCACCACCTTGACGCAGGGTGATGTGCTCGGGTCACTCCCCGTGTCGCAGGGCTGGACGGTGGTGGTGGCCGAGGGCGAGACCACCCGGACGGTGGCCCCCGCCTCGAAGCGGAGCCCGCTCAGCCCCACCACCACCGGCAGGGTGCCGCCGTTCCCGGCCTGCGTCGGCGAGAGCCCGGCGAGGAAGGGCGCCACCCCCGAGGGGCCGCAGACCCCGTCGGCGCACGCGTACCCGGCGGCGCAGGCCGTGGAGCAGGTGCCGCAGTGGCCCGGGTCGCTCGCCAGCGTCACGCAGCGCTGCTCCCCGCAGGTGGCGGCGCACTGGGTGGGATCGAACTCGGTCTTGGTCTTCGAGCAGGCGCTCCCGAGGAGCGAGAGGGCGGCCACCGCGGCGACCGCCGCGAGCGGCGCCGCCCCGCCCCGCCGCCGGCGCCGGGCGAGCGGGAGGGCGAGGGCGAAGAGCAGGACGGCGAGCGGCGAGGCGTCGCCCGAGCCGCACCCGCAGCCGCTCGAGCTCACCTGCTTCTGAGGGTTGGTCGGGCCGGCCAGGCCGGGCGTGGCGTAGCACTGCCCACCCGAGCAGACGCCCACCGGGCAGGTGATCCCGGAGCACGGGTCGTCGGCGCAGGCGCCGGCGACGCAGGTCTGCCCGCTGCCGCAGCCGAGCCCGACGCACGGGTCGGCCTGGCAGGTGCCGGCCTGGCAGAGCTGGCCGGTGGGGCAGGTCTTGCCCGCGCAGGGGTCGGCCTCGCAGAACCCGTCCTGGCTGCACTTCTGGCCGGCGGCGCAGGACTGGAAGGCGCACGACTGGACGCAGTCGCCCGCCCGGCAGAAGGTGCCGGCCGGGCAGGTGAGCCCGCTGCACGGGTCGGCCACGCAGGCGCCGGAGCGGCAGAGCTGGCCCGACGGGCAGCCGCCGAAGTAGCAGCCGCCGCCGGTGCAGGCGCCGCTGGCGCAGGTCGCGCCCGTGCCGCAGCTCACGCCGGCGCACGGATCGCGGCAGGCCCCGAACTGGCAGGCGAGCCCGGGCTTGCAGACGCAGACCTTCCCCGCCGCGCCCGCGGCGGTGGCGCAGACCTGGGTCGACGGGCAGTCGCCGTTCGTGGCGCAGGCCGGCGCGGAGGCGGGATCGGCGCCGCAGGTGGAGAGGGCGCAGGCGCCGGCCACGCAGGTGTAGCCCTCCTGGCAGGGCTGCTCGACGCCGCACTGGGCCCCGACGCAGACGCCGTTCAGGCAGCTGAAGCCGGCGTCGCAGGTGGCCCCGTCGTCGACCAGGCCGTTGCAGTCGTTGTCCTTGCCGTCGCAGATCTCGGGCGAGGGCCCGATGGCGCCGGTGCAGGCGCCGAGGGTCCCGGTCGCGGGATCGCAGGCGATGGTGCCGTCCCGGCAGGTGCCGGCCGGGCTCCCGTTCGGGCTCGACGGGCTCGTGCCCACGCGGACCGCCCCGGGGGCGAGGCAGACCAGGCTCGGGTCGCCGGCGGGCGGGCAGCGGACGCAGGCCGCCTCGGTGTCGTCGGCCTTGCCGTTGCAGTCGTTGTCCGCCGCGCTCGTGCAATCGAGCGGGTGGGGCACCACCTCGCCGATGCAGGGGCCCCAGCCGGTGGCGCCGCAGGTCTGGCTCCCCGCCTTGCAGATGCCGACCCCGGCCGTCCCGGCCGGACCGGAGTAGCAGGCGCGGGGCGGGCCGCCCACCGTGCAGGTGCAGCCCTCGTCGACCAGGCCGTTGCAGTTGTCGTCGATCCCGTTGCCGGTGCCGTCGGAGCCGCAGGCCTCGGGCACGGGGAGGACCTGGCCGGTGCAGGCGCCCCAGGCGCCGGCGGCGCAGGTCTGCACGCCCGGCTTGCAGGCGCCGCGGGGCAGCCCGGTCTCGGGGTCGATGGTGTCGCTCGGGCCGGTGTAGCAGGCCTGGGTGAGGTTCTCGTCCACCTGCCCGTCGCAGTTGTCGTCGAGGCCGTTGCAGACCTCGGTGGTGGGGAGGACCTCGCCCGCGCAGGCCGACATCCCGTAGCTGCCGTCCGCCCGCTTCTGGCAGGAGGAGACGCCGGCGTGGCAGGTGCCGCGCGGCTTCCCGGTGGCGGGATCGAGCGAGGCGACCGGGCCGTCGTAGCAGGAGGTGTCGAGCCCGTCGTCCACCAGGCCGTTGCAGTCGTTGTCGAGGCCGTCGCAGACCTCGGGCGAGGGGAAGTTCACCTGGGCGCAGACCTGGTTCCCGGAGGCGTCGCAGGTCATCACCCCCTGGCCGCAGACCCCGAGGAGGCCGGTGGAGCAGGCGACGCCGCTCGCCACGCAGCCGGCGCCCAGGTTGAAGAGCGAGTTGAGCACCAGGCGGCTGCCGCCGATCTCGAAGCTGCCGTCGGTGCCGGAGTAGCTGTGGCCGCCCAGGTAGACGATCGTCCCGTGCCCGGCGGTGGCCCGGGGGACGATGGTGTAGATGTCGTAGGTGTTGTCGGTGGCGTCGGAGACGAAGCGCGAGGTCTCCGCCTTGTAGGCGCTCGCCTTGTAGTTCTGGATCGCGCCGCTGCGGGGGATGAACGGGTAGTCGCCCAGCTGCAGGAACGGCGAGGCGAAGTGGCCGGGCTGCAGGAACGCGTTCCCGACCGCGCGGTTGATCCAGACGCCGGTGGGGGTCTGGGTCTGGAAGCGGGTGGTGGCGTCGCCCTGCTGGTAGGTGCCGCTGTAGCCGCTGGTGCTCGGGGGCGAGTTCGCGAACACGCCCTCGAAGCTCCCCAGCCCGGCGCACTCGGCGAAGACGTCGTTCCCCGCCGCGGAGAACGCCCCGATGGTCTTGAGCGACTGGGCGATGGTGGCGGCCGAGTACTTCTGCGAGCAGGTGCAGGAGGTGGAGGGCGGGCAGTCGCTGCAGGAGCTGGGGGCGGCCCAGTGGGGCACCCAGAGGATCTGGTAGCCGTTCTTGTAGAGGTTGGTGGTCTTCCAGTCGCCGGTGGCGTCCGGGAGGAAGTCGGCCATGAAGAGCCGGTCGTAGATCTGCCCGTGGGTGCCGGTGGCGGTGCCGGCCGCGCCGGCGGTGTCGAGGCCGGCCTGGGTGAGGTAGCCCTGGATCACGACCTCCGAGTTCTTCGCTCCGGCGCCGTCGCTGCCGATGTCGAGGAGGGCGAGCTTGGGCGGGACGGTGCCGCCCGCGCTCCAGCCGCCCGCCATCACCTTGGCCACGTTCCCCTGGAAGGCGACGTTGGCGACGTGGACCTTCACCACGCCGAAGGTGGCCTTGTACTGCTGGAGCACCTGGGTGGCCTTGGCGAAGTCCGAGCCGTCGACCACGAAGGGGCCGCCGCGGTAGTCGATCTTGCTCCCCGAGGTGGGCGGTGTCCCGGCGGCGTTGGCGTTCCAGTCGTAGCGCAGGACCGGCGGGCCGTTCGCGTACTGCACGGTGAGGTCGATCCCGGTCACCGCCGACTTGGCCGGGTCGATCACCCAGTAGACCGCGATCCCGCTGCGGATCAGCTGGTAGACGAGGCCGTACCCCTTGATGACGCTGCCCGGATCGGTCGCCTGGGGACAGGAGAAGGGGGCGTACGACGAGTTGATCTGGTCCGTCTGGTACTGGTAGCAGACGTCCATCGGGATGATGAGCGAGGCCCGGGCGAAGGTCTTCACCCCCGGCTGGCCGCCGCCGCAGGTCGGCGCCAGGAGCGGGAGCACGCTCCCGATCAGCGCCAGGGTCCCGAGGCCGGCGAGGAGCCGGCGTCTTGTCGGTTGAACATGGTTCATGGGCGATCCCTGCCGCGCAGCGTAGCACCAGAGCGGGCGCGAACCGAGGCGCCGCCACGGCTCGGAATGGCTGCGGGTAGCATGAAGGCGCACACGCTCCCACGCCGGTTGACCGGCGTCGCCCGCCGTGCGATTCCCGCCCCGTGCCCGGTCCGCGCGCCCAGGTCCCCGCGCTCCCCGGCGTGCCCGGTCCGGGCGACGCTCCGCCCGATCCGCCGCGCACGCTCCTCGCCACCTGGGCCAAGGCCATCGGCGGGCTGGCCGCGGCCAAGCTCGTCTCGCTCGCCGAGCCCACCGGGCTCCTGGGCGCGAACCTGGCCGGCGTGGCCGCCTTCCTCTTCATCGCCTTGCCCGACGCCCGGCTGCGGGCGCGCGGGGAGGGCTGGGACGCCTACGGCCTCCCCTGGTACGGGTGGCGCGACCGGCGCTCCTGGCGCGCGCTCGGCCGCGGGGCGCGGGACGCGCTCCTGGTCTGCGCGATCGTCTTCCCCATCTTCGCCGCCGGGTTCTGGGCCTTCACCCGGGCGCTCCCCCACCTGGCCCCGGCCCTGGTCCGGGTCCTCGTCCCCTACGCCGGGACGCCGCGCCTCGCCCCGCGGCTCCCGGACCGGTTCCTGCTCCTCGCGCTCCTCCAGCTCCTGGTGGTGGCGCTGCCCGAGGAGCTCTTCTACCGCGGGTGGATGCAGACCTCGTGGGGGCGCGCCCGCGCCGGGGCGGGGGTGGTGGTGCTCGGGGCCCGGCTCGGGCCGGGGTTCCTCGCCACGCAGGCGCTCTTCGCCGCCGGGCACCTGGTGGTGCTCCAGCCCTGGCGGCTCGGGACCTTCTTCCCCGCGCTCCTCTTCGGGTGGCTGCGCGAGCGCAGCGGCGGGATCGTCGCACCCGCGCTGGTGCACGCCCTCTCGAACCTCCTCATCGCCACGCTGGAGGCCTCCTTCTACGGGTGACAGGCGCGGCGGCGGGCGCTAGAACCGCCGCATGCCCGGGACCATCCGCGAGATGCTGGAGGACCTGGAGGAGCGGACGCTCCACCCGCGCGCCGCGCGCTCCGCGGCCACGCGGGGCCGGGAGCGGGCCGAGGAGCCGGACGACGAGCGCCCCGCCTTCCAGCGCGACCGGGACCGGCTCGTGCACTGCAAGGCCTTCCGGCGGCTGGCGGGGAAGACCCAGGTCTTCCTCGCGCCCCGCGGCGACCACTACCGGACCCGGCTCACGCACACCCTCGAGGTGGCGCAGGTGGGCCGCTCGATCGCCCGGGCCCTGCGGCTCAACGAGATGCTGGTCGAGGCGATGGTGATGGGCCACGACCTCGGCCACACCCCGTTCGGCCACGCCGGGGAGCGGCTCCTCGCCCAGGTGGTGCCGGGCGGCTTCCACCACGTGGTCCAGTCGGTGCGGGTGGTGGAGGTCCTGGAGAAGGACGGGCGGGGCCTGAACCTCACCGCCGAGGTGCGCGACGGGATCCTCCGCCACTCCAAGGGGAAGGGGAACGTCCTCCTCCGGGGCTCGGGGGAGAAGGCCCTCACCCTGGAGGCGGAGATCGTCCGCATCGCCGACATCGTCGCCTACGTGAACCACGACCTGGACGACGCCGTGCGGGCGGGGCTCTTCCGCGAGGAGGACGTGCCGGCCGGGATCCGCCAGGCGCTCGGGGGCGGGCGCTCGGAGCGCTACGCCACCCTGGTCCACGACGTGATCCGCCGCTCCGATCCGGAGGGCGGCGGTCACATCGAGATGTCGCCCGAGGTGCACGCCGCGCTCCTCGCGCTGCGCGACTTCCTCTACGCCCGCGTCTACGAGAACCCGGTGGTCCACGACGAGTTCGTGAAGGCCCAGCGCATCCTCCGCGACCTGCACGGGTGGTGCCTGGAGGACGCCGAGCGGCTCCGGGTGCAGCAGGGGGTCGAGCCGCGGCCGGGCGAGCCGCTCGAGCGGGCGGTGACCGACTGGCTCTCCGGGATGACCGACCGCTTCGCGATGGGAATCTGGGAGCAGCTCTTCGTGCCCCGGCCCTGGTCGCTGGTGTAGCTACCCCGCCACCGAGCTCCCGTTGAGCGGGGAGACCGAGACCTGGAGCGTGCGCGAGACCGCCACCACGCTCCCCTCGGGCACCTCGACGAACCCGTTCGCCGCCAGGACGCGGGAGGCGAAGCAGACCGCCTTGACGCGCCGGTGGGGCCGCACCCGGGGGTCGCTCTCCGGGGTCTCCAGGGTGATCTCGTCCAGGGGGCAGGGCATGATCCCCTCGAGGAGCGCGTAGGAGAGCGGCCCGCCCCGGCGGGTGGCCACCAGGATCCGCCCGTTGGTGGCGACGAAGCAGAGGCGCGACGGGCGCTGCGCCCCCTCCTCGCGGCTCAGGGTCTCGAGCTGGCGCACGGTGCGGGCGAGGGCCCGCCCGGCCGCCTGGGCCTCGAGGTCGAGGTCGTCCGCCCCGCCCTCGTCCCGGAGGAGCTGCTGGAAGAGCATGAAGGCGTGCTCGGAGTCGGTGTCGCCCGTCACGTTCCGGCGGAGGAAGTCGGGGAGGGCGGCCAGCAGGCGGGGCTTCACCCGGTCGAAGGCCTCGATGGTGCCGTCGTGGGCGAAGAGCCAGCGGCGGTAGCGGAAGGGGTGGGTGTTCTCGTCCTTGGCCTTGCCCACGGTGGCGCGGCGGGCGTGGACGATCAGCGCCTCGGAGTCGACCCGGCCCACCAGCTCGGGGAGGGAGAGCGGCCCGGGCGCGCCGGTGGGCCGCCGCCCGAGCAGCACGTTTCCCGCCTGGTAGTGGCCGAACCCGTAGGCGTCGGGCGGCGCGTCGCCCTCCCGCAGGCCGACGTGGTCCCGGAGCCGCGCCAGCTGGCAGCGCAGCAGGTTGGGATCGCTCTGGAGGATCGCGACGAGCGCACCCATGGCTTCCTTCCTCGGGTGGGGAGCTCTCCCCCGCCCACCGAGTCATAACCGGAACCTCGGACTCCGGCATCCCGGGCAGGGCCGCGACGCGCCCGGTATGCGTGTTTGACAGGCTCCCGAGCGCGCCGCTAGGATGCCCTAACCGGCCGTAACCGCTGGGCAAGAACCACGACATGAGCGACGACATCGCCGTCGGGATCGACCTGGGAACGAGCTACAGCTGCGTCGCGGCCGTCACCGCCGAGGGCGGAGCGCCAGCGGTCCTCCTGAACGAGTGGGGCGAGCGGACCCACGCCTCGGTGGTCTCCTTCCTCGACGACGGGACGGTCCTCGTCGGGAACGACGCCAAGAAGAACATCATCACCAACGCCGAGAACACGGTCTACTCGGCCAAGCGGCTCATCGGGCGCTTCTTCTTCTCCGACGAGGTGAAGAAGGCGCAGGCGGTGATGCCCTACCGAATCCTGGAGGGGCCGAACAACTCCGTCCGCGTCGGGGTGAAGGACCGGGTGTTCGCCATCCCCGAGATCTCCGCCCTGGTGCTCAAGGAGATGAAGGCGATCGCCGAGACCGCCCTGGGCCGGGAGGTGACCAAGGCGGTCGTCACCTGCCCCGCCTACTTCAACGACAACCAGCGGCAGGCCACCAAGGACGCGGGGAAGATCGCCGGGCTCGAGGTCCTCCGGATCATCAACGAGCCGACCGCGGCCGCGCTCGCCTACGGCTTCGGCAAGGACATCTCGCAGCGGATCTGCGTCTACGACCTGGGCGGCGGCACCTTCGACGTCTCGATCCTGGAGATCGGCAAGGACGTCTTCGAGGTGCTCTCCACCGCCGGCGACACCTACCTGGGCGGCGACGACTTCGACGACCGGATCATGGCCTGGCTGGCCGACGACTTCCTCGCCCGGCACGGCCTCGACCTCCGCCAGAACAAGTTCTGCCTCCAGATGCTGAAGGAGGCGGGGGAGCGGGCCAAGATCGAGGTGGGGCGGGACGCGGTGGCCGACATCCACGTCCCCGGGATCTGCCAGTCGCCCGAGGGCCAGGTGCTCGACCTGGTGCAGAAGCTCACCCAGGACCAGTTCAACCGGATGGTGATGGACCTGGTGCAGCGGACCTTCAAGGTCTGCGACGAGGCCCTCCAGTCGGCGCGCCTCACCGCCGGGGACATCGACGCGGTGATCCTGGTGGGCGGCCCGACCCGGCTCCCCATCATCCGCAACAGCGTCCGCCACTACTTCCAGAAGGAGCCGATGACCGGGGTCGACCCGGACGAGGTGGTGGCGCTCGGGGCGGCCATCCAGGGGCGCGCGCTCCTCTCCGAGAGCGCGGCGGAGATGGGCCAGGCCAGCTACCTGCTCGACGTCACCCCCCTCACCCTCCGGGTGGGGACGGTGGGCGGGTTCACCGAGCGGATCATCGAGAAGAACACCCCCATCCCCATCGAGAAGTCGAAGACCTTCACCACCAGCCGCGACGGCCAGGACCGGGTGAAGATCCGGGTCTACCAGGGCGAGTCGAACCGCGCCGACGGCTGCGAGCTCCTGGGCGAGTTCGAGTTCACCGGCTTCCGGATCGGCTACCGGGGCGAGGTGCAGATCCAGGTCACCTTCGAGATCGACTCGAACGGCATCGTGAACGTCTCCGCCACCGATCTCGAGACCGGCCAGAAGACCTCCACCACCATCAACCTCTCCTCGGGCCTCTCCGAGCAGGACCTCAGCAAGGCCATCGACGACAACGCCGGGGTGGTGCTGGCGCGGGGGCGGAGCGCGGCCTGAGCCTTGGCGCGCGATTCTCGATCGCGCCGCCCGGTTTCCGCTTAAGCTTCGGGGACGGCCATGGACGAGGCGTTCCTCATCGAGGCGGAGGCCCTGGCAGCGGCCATCGACCAGCTCGACTACTTCGGGATCCTCAAGATCCCGCAGACCGCCACCCCCGTCGAGATCAAGGCCGCCTACTACCGCGAGTCGCGCGCCTACCACCCGGACCGCTTCGCCGCCCTCCCCGACGCGGCGCTGCGCGACCTGGTGGGCCGGATCTACCGGCGCGTGAACGAGGCCTACACGATCCTGCGCGACGACCGGAAGCGGGCCCGCTACGTCGCCGACGTCAACGGCCCGGATCGGACCAGGAAGCTGCGCTTCACCGAGGTCGAGGAGGCCGCGGTGAAGGAGGAGCAGAAGAAGAAGGTCGAGGAGCAGTTCGGCCAGACCCCCAACGGCCGGAAGTTCTTCGCCGCCGCGCTCACCGAGATCCAGGGGGGGCGCTGGGAGGCGGCGGAGCGGGCCCTGAAGAGCGCGCTGATGTACGAGCCGGGCAACGCCAAGTTCAAGGAGCAGCTGGCGGCGGTCCAGACCGAGGCGGAGAAGGTTCGCCCCAAGGGCGACTACCGGATCAAGTAGCGGCGTGGCCCTCGATCTCATCGTCCTCGCGGTGCTGGCGCTCACCGCCCTCTTCGGCGCCATGGGCGGCGCGCTCCGCCAGGTGGTGCAGCTCGCCGCCGCGGTGCTGGGGTGGCTGGCGGCCCGGCACCTCGCCGCCCCGGTGGCCGCCGGCCTGGCGCGCTCGGTGGCGCCCCTGCTCGCCCGCGCCGCCGCCTCCGCCCTGCTCTTCCTCGGGGTGGCGGCCCTCGCCTCGCTCCTCGGCGGGGCGCTCCTGCGCGGGAGCGGCCTGGCGGCGGCGGTGCGCGGCCCGACCGACCGCGGGCTGGGCGCCCTCCTCGCCGGGGCGAAGGGGGCGCTGGCCTCGTGGGTGCTGCTCTCCGCCCTGGTCCTGGCGGGCGGGACCTTCCCGGGCGGCCTGGCCATCGACCTGCGCGGCAGCGAGCTGGCGGCGCTGGCCCGGGAGCACAACCTGCTCCTCCGCCTCGACCCGGCGGCCGCCCGGGGGCTGGAGCGGGTCCTGCGGGCCGCCCGCGACGCCGGGCGGCGGGGAGGGGACGCCGAGGCCCGCGCCCTGCTCGCCGACCCCCGCGTCCGGGCGCTGGTGGAGGGCGAGGGGGAGATCGACACCGCCGAGGCGGCCCGGCTGCTGGAGGACCCGGCGGTGCGCGCCCTGGTGGAGCGGAACGAGAAGCTCGAGGCGATCGGGCGCTAGAGAGGCGATCGGCCAGCTGGGCGTGAACGGTTCCGCCCGTCCGATCCGGTGACGGTTTCGCCCGGGTGATTGGACCCCTGTCGTCCGTCCTCGCCGGCGGGCGGTGATTTGGCCAGGAGCGGAACGAGGCGGCGTCGCCGGATGGGGATAGGCCCGCGTGAGCGAGCGGAGGCTCTCTAGCCGGCCTTGAGCATCCACCCGATCAGCTTGTAGAGGAGCCGGGCCCCGACGTTGCCGTCCCACTCCCCGCCGTCGGGGCCGGGGGCCACCTCGACCAGGTCGAAGCCCACGATCCGCCGGCCGCTCCCCACCACCGCGCCGAGCAGGTAGGTGGCCTCGTGGAAGGAGAGGCCGCCCGGCACCGGCGTGCCGGTGTGGGGGCAGAGGGTGGGATCGAGTCCGTCCACGTCGAAGGTGACGTAGACGTCGCGGGGCAGCGGGTCGAGGATCCGGCGGACCTGCGCCGTCCAGGGGCTCCCCTCGAGGCGGGCCCGGGCCAGGGCGGGGTCGGCGTGCTGGACGATCCGGCCGCCGGAGGCCTCCGCGTAGTCGGCCTCCTCCTCGGACAGGTCGCGCAGCCCCACCTGCACGATCCGGGAGATCTCGGGGAGCCGCTCGGCCACGTTCCGGAGGACGGAGGCGTGGCTGTAGGTGAAGCCCTCGAAGGCGGGCCGCAGGTCGGCGTGCGCGTCGAGGTGGAGCAGGCCCAGGCCGGGGCGGCGGCGGGCCTGGGCGGCGATCGCCCCCAGGGCGACGGAGTGATCGCCGCCCACGACCCCCACCCGCTTCCCGCGCTCGAGCAGGCCCGCCACCCGCTCCTCCACCCAGGCGTTGACCCGCTCGCAGGCGCGGTCCACCTCGGCGGCGGCCCGCTCCAGGTCGGCGCGCCCCGGGATCACCCCGCCGGCGGCGATCACCGGAGCGGCGAGCGCCCGCGCCTCGCGGCCGATCCGGGCGATCTCGTCCGGGGGGGCGATCAGGTGGATCCCGGCCTGGTACGGGCGCCCGGTCTCGACGTCGTAGAGGTCGACCTGCCGGCTGGCGGCAAGGATCGCCTCCGGCCCGCGCGCCGTCCCGCCGCCATAGGAGGTGGTGGCCTCGAAGGGGACCGGGACGAGCACCACCCGCGCCTCCGCCTCGGAGTGGGGCAGGCCGAAGATGCCCGAGCCGGGCGGGGCGGCGGCGGCGGGATCGAAGGTCATGGCGGGGATCCTAACCCGCCCCGGCCCCGGAGCGGCCGGCTACCGGCGCGGGGAGGACCGGCCCCTGCGGGCGCCCTTGGCCTTCCCGGCGGTCCGCATCTCCAGGAGGGCGTCCGAGCCCGGGTGCCGGCGGGCGTGGGCCCGCTGGAGCGCGGCGTAGAGCGCGGGGAGGCGGCGGAAGAGCCGCTTCGGCTTGCGCCGGCGCCGGGTGGAGAGGGCGTAGGCGAAGACGATGGGGGCGGCGATGGTGCTGTCGGCGTACACCACCACGTGGTTCTTCAGCATGTCGGCCTGGACCTTGCCCCAGCTGATCGCCTCCGAGGGCGTGGCGCCGGAGAGGCCGCCCCACTGCGGCGAGTCGGTGGAGACCTGGAGCACGTACTCGTGCCCGCCCCGGTTCAGGTCGAGGATCTGCCAGAGGGTCGGCTGCGTCTGGAGGTAGAAGTTCTTGGGGGAGCCGCCCCCCAGGATCACCACCCCGTTCACCTCGGCGTCGTAGACCACCGCGGTGGACTCGAGCACGTCCAGGTCGGGGTCGATGGTGGTCGCCCCGCCGCGCAGCTTCATGGCGGCGACGTTCATCCCGATGGAGGAGTCGCCCGGGGAGGAGGTGAAGATCGGCACGTCGTAGCGGGCCGCGGTGGCCACCCAGCTCTTCCCGGGGAGCGGGGCCTGCTGGTTCACCAGCTGGCCGAGGTAGTGGTGCAGGCGCGGCGTGGAGATCGGGCCGCGCAGCGCCCTGGGGGCCTTCTCCAGGGCCTCGCGCACGAAGGCGTCGGTGTCGAGGAGCGACTCCTCGGTGATGAAGACGTCGTAGATCCGCTCGATCCCGGCCCGGTAGAGCTCGCGGTCGTCCACCTGGAAGTGGCCCTGCACCACAGGCAGCTTCAGGGCGAAGTGGAGGTCGTGGTAGAGGTTCGCGCCCGTGGAGATCACCAGATCCACGAAGCCCGCCTCGATCATGGCCTGGATGGCGCCGCCCAGGCCGGCCGGCGCCATCGCCCCCGTGACGGTCAGGGCGATGGTGGCGCCGGCGTCGATCATCCGGCCGAAGAGGTCGCACCCCTCGGCCAGCCGGCCGCCGTTGAAGGCCCCGGCGCGCCGGTAGACGTCGACCAGCTCCTCGACGGACATGCCCGGGCGCAGCCGCATGGGCTCGACCGGCGGGCGCGAGAGGAAGCGCTTGCGGAGGACCTTCGGACGGGCGGCCATGGCGGGCGCGAACGGTAGTCGCCGCCGCGCCGACCGTCAAGGAACGCTGACCGCGGGGGTCAGAGCGGCTGGGTGCGCGCCGCGGACTGCAGCTGGAGCTGCACCAGGCCGATCTGCCCGTCGTCCGCGGGCTTGAAGGCCAGGTCGGAGAGCTTCGACTGCCGGTAGACGTCGAGCATCCGGTCCTGGCCCTGGCGCCACACCGACACCATGGTGCACTGGGTGGAGTGGCCGCAGGCGTCCTCACCGTCGAGGCAGACGTTCAGGGCCACCGGCCCCTCGACCGCCTCGATCACGTCGAGGAAGCTGATGTCGGCCGGGATCTTGGCCAGGGCGTAGCCGCCGTGGGGGCCGCGGGTCGACTTCACCAGGCCGGTATCGACCAGCGTCTTCAGGATCTTGGCCAGGAAGTCCTCCGGCACGTCCATCTGCCGGGCGATCTCCCGGAAGGGGACGACCGACTCCTGGGGGATGGAGGCGAGGTAGATCATGGCCCGCAGGCCGTAGTCGATCTTCCTGGAGATCCGGAGTACGTGCTGCATCGGCCCTTTCCCCGGGCGCCAGAGGGGCCCTCGCTCGGCGCGCCGTTCAGTGGGGGGTTATCCTAGCACGTCCGAGGTGGGCATTTCATGGGCAGCGAGACCGGAACCGGCCGGACCGACGGGAAAATCGACTTGCACTCCCACAGCAAGGCCTCGGACGGCCAGTACCCGGCCGCCGAGGTGGCCGGGCGGGCCGCCGCCGCCGGGGTGGGGGTGTGGGCGCTCTGCGATCACGACACGGTGGCCGGGCTGGAGGAGGCCGGCCGGGCCGCCGGCGCCCTGGGGATCCGCCTCGTCCCGGGCATCGAGCTCTCCGCCTTCCTCGATCGCAAGGAGATCCACCTGCTCGGCCACTTCGTCGATCCGGTCCACCCGACCCTGCGCCGCTTCGAGGACTTCCTGGCGGTGCGCCGCCGGATCCGGATGGAGGAGATCGTCGAGAAGCTGGCCGCGCTCGGGGTCCGGGTGACGGCCGCGGACATCGAGCGCTTCAGCGGGGGCAAGACCATCGGCCGCCCCCACGTCGCCCGCGCCATCGTCGAGACCGGCGTGGTGGCCACCGTGAAGGAGGCCTTCGACCGCTTCCTGGGCGAGGGGCAGCCGGCGTACGTGCAGCGGTACCGGCTCGAGGCGGAGGAGGCGGTCCGGCTGGTGCGGGGAGCGGGCGGCACGCTGACCGTCGCCCACCCCGGGGTCTCCAGGCTGGAGCGGATCGATCTGGAGCGGCTGCGCGCGGCGGGGGTGGACGGCCTGGAGGTCCACCACCACGATCACAACCCCTCGGTGCGGGAGAAGTACCTGCGCATCGCCGAGGCGCTCGACCTGGTCCCCACCGCCGGGTCGGACTTCCACGGGGAGGCGGTCGCGCCCGACCGCCACCTGGGGGGGGTGAGCATGGCGCCCGAGGAGCTGGCGCGCCTGGAGGCCCGGCGCCCGTAGGCCGCGGGCCGCCTCCCGGTTGGGGGCGGGCCCCGACCTGGGCGGTCCGGGGCGGCCGCTCCGGGGTTCTCTGGAGGGGGAGCAGGAGGTCGATCGCCATGAGCCGTACCCCGTCCGTGCTGGCCGGCCTGGCCCTGAGCCTGGCCCTGGGGCCCGGGTGCACCGCGCCGCCGCTCCGGCCGGTCGAGGCCGATCAGGCGGTCGCCGCGGATCCCTCCGCCGCCGAGGCGATCGTCGGCGGCGTGGTGGTGCGGGCACGCCCCGGGGACTGGGCGGGCCGGCCGGCCCGCCTCCCGGTCCACGCCACGGTCCTCGAGGTGGCGGTGCTGAACGGAAGCCCGGCCTGGATCCGGGTCTACCCGGAGCAGTTCGACCTCATCACCTCGACCGGCATGCGCTACCGGGCGCGGGAGCTGGGCCCGGTGAGCACCACCTTCGCGGCGGCGGGGCCGCCGGTGGGCACGCCGCCGGCGCGGGTGCTGCAGAGCACGCTCCGGCCCGGCGAGCGCGAGTCGTTCTTCGTCGCCTTCGACGTCCCGTCGGCCACCCTGGCCGGCGCCACCCTGGTGGCGCAGGTGGACACGGAGGATCGGGGGCCGCTCGGCGAGGCGCGGCTGGCCTTCGGGCGCGCGCCGAGGTAGGCGGTCGGCCGCCGCGCGCGATCGACGCGACCGCGGCGGGCGCGCCGGGGCACCGTGGCGGGAGCGGCGCGGGCCGGCCGCCACGGTGCGCGAGAGCCCGCTAGGTTAGCCGCGGAACAGCTGCAGCGAGGCCTCGGTCCAGGCGATGAGCGGGGACCACCACACCCCGAAGATCAGGATGGCGGCCGAGAAGGCGCCGGCCATCAGCGCGTAGCCGGGCTTCGGCGCCAGCGGGGCCGGATCGGCCACGTAGGGCGGGTCGATGAACATCGCCCGGATGATCCGCACGTAATAGAAGAGGGAGACGGCGGTGTTGAGCGCGCCCACCAGCAAGAGGATGGCGTACCAGCCGCCGCCGGGCCCGGGGATCCGCTCGAAGAGGGCGTAGAAGAGGTACCACTTGCCCGCGAACCCGGCGAAGGGCGGGAGGCCGGTGAGGGAGAAGAGGAAGATGGCGAGGGAGACCGCCGCCAGCGGGGCGCGCCGCTTCAGCCCCTTGTAGTCGAGGATCGACTCGGAGCCGGTGGTCTCCGCCACCCAGATCACCGTGAGGAAGGCCCCCAGGTTCATCACCAGGTAGACCAGCATGTAGATCATCACCGCCTGCATGCCGCGGTCGGAGACCGCGCACAGCCCCATGAGCGTGTAGCCGGCGTGGGCGATGGAGGAGTAGGCGAGGAGCCGCTTCAGGTTGGTCTGGGCGAGGGCGGTGAGGTTGCCGAGGGTCATCGTCACCGCCGACACCACGCCGATCACCGCCGGCCAGGGGATGCCGCCCAGCGCCTGGGCCAGGCCGGTGACCGGGGAGGACGGCCCGGCGAAGACGGAGAGGAAGAACCGGAGGGCGAGGGCGAAGCCGGCCGCCTTCGGGCCCACCGAGAGGAAGGCGGTGAACGGGGTGGGGGCGCCCTCGTACACGTCCGGGCACCACATGTGGAAGGGGACCGCCGCCACCTTGTAGCCCACGCCCGCGGCGACGAAGACGATCCCCACCACCAGCGCCACCCGGGTGGCGGCGAGCGGCAGGCCGGAGGCCTGGAGCCCCATCAGCCGGTGGCCGAGCTCGAAGAACCCGGTCGAGCCGGTGAGGCCGTAGAGGTAGCTCATCCCGAAGAGCATCACCCCGGAGGCCACGCCTCCGTAGATGACGTACTTCAGCGAGGCCTCGGTCGCCTTCCGGTCGCCCTTGCGGAACCCGGAGAGGACGTAGCTCACCATCGAGACCAGCTCGATGGCCATGTACATCATGAGCAGGTCGGTGGCGCTCGCCATGAGGAACATGCCGAGCACGATCGCCGTCAGCAGGGCGTAGAACTGGCCGATCCGGGCGGGGGGGAAGTCCCGCCCCTGGGCGGCGATCAGGATGGTGAGCGCGCCCGCCCCGAGGAACAGCCACTTGAAGAAGCAGGCGAAGGCGTCGTTCGCCACCATCCCGTTGAAGAGCGCCTGGGCGTCGGGCGGCTGCTGCCAGAGGAGGCCCGCCGCCACCGCCACCACCGCCAGGGCGGCGGCGGTGAGGTAGGCGACCCGGGCCGCGCTCCGCTTCCAGAGCAGGTCGAGCAGGAAGAGGACGATCGTCCCCGCCGTGAGCGCCAGCTCCGGGCGGAACCAGAGCGCGGAGCGCAGGTTCTCCTGGACCAGGGGGAGGAGTGAGGTCATCGCGGTCTCGCCTCCGCCCTACAGCGGGCGGATGTTCTGGATGAGCGCGTGGAGGGTGCCGTTGATCACCCCGAGGATCGCCTGCGGGTAGAAGCCCAGGACGACGGCGATGGCGGCCAGCGGGTAGAGGGAGAGCCGCTCGCGCCAGTTGAGGTCCGGGTAGCCGGCGTAGGTCGGGTTGAGCTTGCCCAGGAACATCCGGTGGATGGCCCAGAGGTAGTAGGCGGCGGTGATGATGACGCTGCTGGCCGAGACGATGGTGTAGACGGTGAAGACCGGGAACGCGCCGGAGAAGACCATGAACTCCGAGACGAAGCCGGCCAGCCCGGGGAGGCCGAGCGAGGCGAAGAAGGCCAGCCCCATGACCGCGGTGTACTCGGGCAGCGCCGAGGCCAGGCCGCCGAAGCGCTCGATCTCGCGGTGGTGGGCGCGGTCGTAGATCACGCCCACGATGAGGAACAGCATCGGGCTGATGATGCCGTGGGTGAAGAGGTTCAGGACCGCGCCGGAGATGGCCGCCGGGGTCATGGCCGCCATCCCCAGCAGGGTGAAGCCCATGTGCGAGACCGAGGAGTAGGCGATGAGCTTCTTCAGGTCCTTCTGCGCCAGGCAGACGAAGGCGGCGTAGACGATGTTGATCACCCCGAAGACGGCGACGGCGTTGGCCGCCCAGGCGGTGGCGTCGGGGAGGAGCGGGTAGTTGAAGCGGAGGATGCCGTAGGGGCCCATCTTCAGGAGCACGCCCGCCAGGATCACGGAGATGGGCGTGGGGGCCTCGACGTGGGCGTCGGGCAACCACGTGTGGAAGGGGAACATCGGGATCTTGATCGCGAAGCCGATGAAGAGGCAGACGAAGGCGATCCGGGTGAAGCTCATCCCGAGGATGGGGGCGGCGCTCTTGAACTGGCCGGCGGCGCCCTGGCGGGCCAGCTCGATCAGGTTGAAGGTGTGGCCGCTGGAGAGCGTGCCGTCGGCGAGCGTCGCCGGGGCGCTGTTGTAGTAGATGCCGATGATCGCGAGGAGCATCAGCACCGAGCCGGCCAGGGTGTAGAGGAAGAACTTGATGGCCGCGTACTCCTTGCGCGGCCCGCCCCAGATGCCGATGAGGAAGTACATCGGCAGGAGCATGACCTCCCAGAAGACGTAGAAGAGGAACATGTCGAGGGCGACGAAGGTGCCCATCATGCCGGTCTGCAGGAGCAGCAGCATGACCATGTAGCCGGGGACCATCCGCACCGAGAAGTGCTTGGGGTGGTGCGGGTCGTCGTGGCCGTCCTCGACCATCCCGGCCATCTCCGCGTCCTTCGCCCCCGACCACCAGGGCATGGAGGCGATGGTGGCCACGAAGGAGATGAGCCCGGAGAGGAGCACCATCGAGATCGAGAGGCCGTCGACGCCCAGGAAGTACTCGATGTTGAAGGCCTTGATCCAGGTGAAGTGGTGGACCAGCTGCACGCCCGGGGTGGCCGGGTCGTAGAGCCGCCAGGCGACGATCGCGGCGACGAGCGAGAGGCCGCTCGTCCCCAGGGCGATGGCGCGCGCCCAGTCGTCGGAGGTCCGCTTGGCGAGCCCGAGCAGCGGCTTGAGCGCCATCAGCCCGACGATGGCGCCCGCGCCGATGAGCGGGAAGAAGGTGGCCCAGCTGAGGACGTTCCCAGGGGTGAACATGTCTCTCTCTCCCGGTCCTAAGAAATGAGGAAGTTGAGCAGGACCACCACGAGCGCGCCGCCGAGCGCGCCGTAGAGGTAGGTCTGGATGCGGCCGCTCTGGAGGAGCCGGAGCGAGCGGCCCAGCCCCATGGTGGCGCTGGCGAGGGCGTTCACGGCGCCGTCGACCAGGTACTTGTCGATCGCCCCGTCGACGTTGGCCACCAGCCGGGTGATGGAGCCGGCGAGCAGCACCAGCCGATCGATCACGTTGGCGTCGAACCAGGAGGCGGCCCTGGCCACCTTCACCGAGGGGCGCAGGACCACGAGCGCATAGAGCTCGTCCACGTAGTACTTGTTGTAGACCACCGTCCAGATCCCGAGGAACCGCGCCTTGAGGGCCGCCGGGACGGTGCTCCGCGCGTCCTTGTAGAGGAGCATGGCGAAGAACCAGCCCACCGCGCCGGCGAGGACCCCGATGCCCTGGAAGGCGAGCTCGAGCCAGTGGGGCTGCTCGCGGAAGGCGACCTCCACCGGGAGGGCGGGCTCGAGCCAGCGCTCGAGGAGCGGGGCCTGGTGGGTCCAGGCCGCCGGGATCCCGAGGAAGAGGGTGAGGAAGGAGCCGAGGGCGAGGAGCGAGAGGACCAGGGTGATGGTCCAGGGGGACTCGTGCGGCGTCCCGCCGTGGTGGCCGTGGTCGCCGGCCGCGTGGGCGTCGTCGTGCGCCGCCGGGAGGCCGTGGGCGGGGGCGTGGCCGTGGGCGTCGTGGAGCGCGTGGGCCGGGGCCGGCGCGGGGTGGCCCTGCGTGCCGTGGTCGAGGTGCTCGGCGCCGTCGGAGGCGTGGACCTTCACCGAGAGCGCCGACATCGCCGTGGCCGCGGCGGAGTGCGGGTCCTCGTTGTGCTCGTCGTGGTGCCCCTCGCCGCCGCGGTAGGCGCCGGTGAAGGTCATGTAGTACGAGCGGAACATGTAGAAGCTGGTGCCGGTGGCGGCGACGATCCCCACCAGGTAGATGGCTGGCCCGAGCCAGGGGGTGGGGACGCCGAAGAGCGCCAGGTGGCCGGAGCCGAACGCCTTCCAGAGGATCTCGTCCTTCGAGTAGAAGCCGTTCATCCAGGGGAAGCCGGCGATCGCCCAGCAGGCCGCCAGGTAGGTGAAGCGGGTGATGGGCATGTGCTGCTTCAGGCCGCCCATCTTCCGCATGTCCTGCTCGTGGTGGCAGCCGAGGATCACCGAGCCCGAGCCGAGGAAGAGGGTGGCCTTGAAGAAGGCGTGGGTCAGGAGGTGGTAGGCCCCGGCCCAGTAGGCGCCCACCCCCACCCCGATGAACATGAAGCCGAGCTGGGAGACGGTGGAGTAGGCGAGGACCTTCTTGATGTCGTACTGGAAGAAGCCGATCGAGGCGGAGAAGATCGCGGTCAGGGCGCCGATCAGGGCCACCCAGCCCATGGCGCTGGGGGAGAGGGCGAAGAGGAAGCTCAGCCGGGCCACCATGTAGACGCCGGCGGTGACCATGGTGGCGGCGTGGATCAGGGCCGAGACCGGGGTGGGGCCGGCCATCGCGTCCGGGAGCCAGACGTAGAGGGGGAGCTGGGCGCTCTTCCCCATCGCCCCGACGAAGAGGAGGATCCCGATCAGCGCCAGGAGCGAGACGCCCCAGATCTCCGAGTGGAGGAGGTGCTCCTTCACCCCGGTGGCCTCGATCACCACCTGGTCGCGGAGCTCGCGGAAGCTCATCGTCGGGCCGACCTTGACCTCGTCGATCCGCGGCGCGGCGCGCTCCGCCTGGGCGGCGGTGGCGGCCGGGGCGAGGGCGCCCACGTCGCGCTCCTGCCCGCGCAGCTCCACGGTGGGCCGGTAGTCGGTGTTGCGCAGGCCGGAGTTCGGCCGCGCCTGCCAGGCGCCGCCCAGGCCCCAGAAGAGGAGCAGCAGGCCGGCGAGGAAGCCGAAGTCGCCGAAGCGGTTGGCCACGAAGGCCTTCATGCCCGCCTTGGCCTTCTCCGGGTCGGTGTACCAGAAGCTGATGAGCAGGTAGCTGGCGAGGCCGACCCCCTCCCAGCCGAAGAACATCACCGCGAAGTTGTCCCCCATCACCAGGAGGAGCATCGCGAAGACGAACAGGTTGAGGTAGCTGAAGAACCGCCAGTAGGACGGCTCGTCGGCCATGTAGCCGATGGAGAAGACGTGGATCAGGGCCCCGATCCCGGTGATGACCAGGACCATCATCATGGAGAGCGGATCGAGGGCGAAGGCCAGGTCGACGCTCAGGCGGCCGGCGGTGAGCAGGTTCCAGAGCGTGTCCTGGAGGTAACGCTCCTCGGCGGGGAGGCGGAGCAGCTCGGAGAAGGCGTAGACCGCCACCCCGAAGGCGGCGAACATCGCCAGCACCGCGATCCGGTGGACGATCTTCTTGCCGAAGAGCTGCTGGAGCTTCCAGCCCACCAGGGCGTTGATCGCCGCCCCGACCAGGGGGAAGAGCGGGATGAGCCAGAGATACCCGGCCTGGGTGACGGCGATCCGGCCGAGCTCGTGTGCGGTCTCGTGCATCGGCTACTCCCGCATCAGGTCCGCCGTGCGGACGTCGATGGACTTGAAGGTCTGGAAGATGGCGAGGACGATGGCCAGGCCGACCGCCGCCTCGGCCGCCGCCAGCACGATCACGAACAGGGCGAAGACCTGCCCGGAGATGCCCAGCCCCAGGTAGTGGTTGAAGGCGACGAAGTTCACGTTGGCGCCGTTCAGGATCAGCTCGACGCCCATCAGGACGCCGACCGCGTTCCGGCGGGTGGCCACCGTGACGAGGCCGAAGGCGAAGAGCAGCGCGCCGACGACGAGGAAGTGGGAGAGGGTGATCATGGCGGGTCCTAGGCCTCGTCGGCCTTGATCTCCTTGCGGGCGATGACCACCGCGCCGATCAGGGTGGCGAGGAGCACGAGGGACGCCACCTCGAAGGGCAGCAGCCAGCGGGAGAGGAAGGCGTCGCCGATCGCCCGGGTGGTGGGGGCGAGCTCGGGCGGGGGCTTGGCCTGCCAGGGGGTGATCACCGCCACCGCCAGGAGGACCGGGGCCGCCGCCACGAAGAGCAGGAACCCGCCGAAGAGGCCGAAGCTGGCGTTGGAGACGTTCACCTCGGTGATCCGGTTGGTGAGCATCACCGCGAAGAGCACCAGCACCAGGACGCCGCCGATGTAGATGAGGAGCTGGGTCACGGCCACGAAGTCGGCCGAGAGCAGCACGTAGAGGGCGCCGGCGCCGAGGAGGGCCGCCAGCAGCCCGAGGCAGCTGTAGAGGATGTTCCGGGAGAGGGCCACCCCGGCGGCGCCCGCCACGGTCACCGCGGCGATCAGGTAGAAGAGCAGGTCCGGGAGCCCCATCGCTCCGGGCTCGCCCACCGGGCTGGCGAGGGCGGCCGGCCGGAGCACCTGCGTGACCATGTAGGCGACGAACGCGACCACCAGCGCGGTGGCGAGCACCCAGGCGACGAGCCTGCCTCCGTTCGATCTCTGGGGGGGGGCCCCCGTGGGTGGGGGGGGGGGGGGGGGGGGGGGGGGGGGGCGCGGGGGGGGCGGCGGGGGCGCCCTCGACCGCGGCCGGCTTGGCCGCGGCGGGCGCGGGCTTGGCGGGGGCGGGCTTGGCCGCCTCGGGCGGCTTGGGTGGCTCGGGCGGGAGGAAGGCCGGCCCCTTCGCGAACCAGGGGTGGGCCTCGAACTTGGCCCGGACCAGCGAGCCGAGCGGGGCGCGCGGGTAGTACTCGGCGTTCTTGTCCACCTTGTAGACCGGGAAGGGGGCGAGCGGGTCGGCCCAGCGGATGGTCAGGTTGCGGATGTCCGACTGGGAGCCCTCGAACTCGCGCGTGTGCTGGATGGAGCCGGTCGGGCAGGGCTCGACGCAGAGGCCGCAGAACATGCACTTGGCCTCGTCGATGTCGAACTGGGTCACCACCCGCTGCTTGGGGTTGGCCGGGTCCTTCTCCAGGTTGATCTGGATGCAGGCGATGGGGCAGGCGCGCTCGCAGGCCTGGCAGCCGGTGCAGATGGTGGCGTCGACCTCGAGGAAGCCGCGGTAGCGCGGGGGGAGCATGTCGCGCACCGGCAGCGGGGTCCGGTCCGGGTACTGGACCGTCACCGGCCGGCGGGCGAGGTGGGAGAGGGTGATCGACATGCCGTGCCAGAAGGACCGGACGGTGTCCCGGATGGCGCCGGCGTACTCGCTGACGGTGATGGCCATGTGTGCTCCGGCTCCCCGTTACCAGTTGGTGAGGTCGACGCGATCGCCGGCCGCGGTGATGTTCCGCGCCGTCTGGCGCAGGAAGAGGGCCGCCAGGACCAGGGTCACCCCGGTGATCGCCACCCCGGAGACGGGGCCGACCGCGGGCACCGCGGCCACCAGGATCTGCCAGAGGAGGGTGATGACGAAGGCGGCGAAGGCGAAGGGGACGAGGTACTTCCAGCAGAGGGTCATCATCTGGTCGATGCGGATGCGGGGGAGCGTCCAGCGGATCCAGACGATCAGGTTGAGCACCATGAGGGTCTTCACCGCGAAGACCGCCATCGAGACCACCTGGAGCGCCCACCAGCCCAGCCCGGGCATCGCCCCGGCCCCGCGCAGCCGGGCGAAGACCTCCGGTCCGGCGAACGGCACCTGCCAGCCGCCGAAGAAGAGGGTGACCGCCACCGCCGCCATCACCCAGAGGTTCCCGAACTCGACCAGGAAGTAGAGGGCGAAGCGGAAGGAGGAGTACTCGGAGAGGTAGCCGGCCACCAGCTCCGACTCGGCCTCGGGGAGGTCGAAGGGCGTCCGGTTCCCCTCGGCCAGCTGGGCGATGAAGAAGATCACGAAGGCGATGGGGGCAACCGGGTTGGCGAAGACGAACCACTGCCAGGGCCAGGCGCCCTGGGCCCGGATGATCCCCTGCATCGAGAGGGTCCCGGCCATGAGCACCGGCACCATGATGGCCAGGCCGGCGGGGATCTCGTACGAGATGACCTGGGCGGCCGAGCGCATGCCGCCGAAGAGCGACCACTTGGAGTTGGAGGACCAGCCGGCGAGCAGGATCCCCACCACCACCAGCGCGGTGACCGCGATCAGGTAGAAGATGCCGACGTTCAGGTCGGCGGCGATCAGGCTCTCGCCGAAGGGGAGGGCGACGAAGGTGAGGGCGAAGCCGGTGAGCACGAAGTAGGGGGCGGCCTTGAAGAGGAGCGAGTCCGCCTCGGCGGGGATCAGGTCCTCCTTGAAGAGGAGCTTGACCGCGTCCGCCACCCACTGGAAGAAGCCGCCCGCGCCGACGCGGTTGTAGCCGACCCGGCTCTGCATGCGGGAGCTGACCCGCATCTCCCACCAGACCGTCATCCCGGAGACGATCGCCCCGAAGTTGAGGAGCACGAAGCCGAGGACGCCGACCGAGACCCCGAGCACCAGGTTGCGGTGGCCGAAGGTGGCGGGGTCCTGCTTGAGCACGTGCTCGATGAAGGCGTCGATCATCGCCGGCTTGGAGAGCGGCGAGAGGACGAGCACCGCCGCGAAGAGGATCGCCGGCAGCCCGAGCCCGAAGGCCAGGGTGAGCAGGACGATGGTCTTCGGGTGGCGCTTGGGCGCCTCGGGGGTGCGGGCGTGCCGGGGGGAAGCGGTCATCGATCGATCTCCGGGGCGACGACGTCCAGGCTCGCGATCAGGGCGACGAGGTCGGCCACCATCAGGCCGGACGAGATGTCCTCGATGATCCCCATCGCGGTGAAGGAGCCGGTGCGGGCGCGGACGCGGTGGGCCTTGTTGGTCCCGTCCGAGACCACGTAGTAGGCCATCTCGCCCCGGGCGCTCTCCACCCGGGAGAGCGCCTCGCCCGCCTCGGGCTTCAGGTTGCGCGGGACCTTGGGCGCCATGACGTCGCCCTCGGGGAGCGACTCGAGCGCCTGGCGGACGATCTTGGACGACTCCGCCATCTCCAGGCAGCGGACGTAGTAGCGGTCGAAGCAGTCGCCCACCGCGCCGGCCCAGCCCTTGCCCACCGGCACCTGGAACTTGAAGTGCGGGTAGGCGCCGTAGGGCAGGTCGCGGCGGAGGTCCCAGTCGACGCCGGAGCCGCGCAGGTTCGGCCCCACCAGCCCGTAGTCGATCGCCTGGGCGGCCGGGATCACCGCCACGCCCCCGAGCCGCCGGAGGTAGACCTCGTTGAAGGTGATGAGCCGGTCGAACTCGGGGAGGAACTTGTCGAAGTGGTCGAGGAAGGCGAGGGCCTTGCCCCGCCAGCCCTCCGGCAGGTCGAAGGCGACGCCGCCGATCCGGTGGTAGTTGTAGGTGAGCCGGGCGCCGCAGAGCGCCTCGATGAGGTCGTTGATCGTCTCCCGCTCGCGGATGCCGTGGAGCATGGGCGTGAAGGCGCCGATGTCCATCGCCATGGTGCCCACCGACACCAGGTGGGAGGCGATCCGGCAGAGCTCGCAGGAGATCGCCCGCAGCCACTGGGCCCGGGCCGGGACCTCCAGCTTGAGGAGCCGCTCCACCGCCACCGCGTAGCCCTCGTTCGCGAACATCGCCGCGACGTAGTCCACCCGGTCGGTGAAGGGCATGAACCCGGGGTAGCCGGTGGTCTCGCCGATCTTCTCGATCGAGCGGTGCAGGTAGCCGACGTCGGGGATGGCCTTCTTCAGCACCTCGCCGTCGGTCTCGACGATGAAGTTGATGACGCCGTGGGTGGAGGGGTGCTGGGGCCCGAAGTTGAGGACCATCTCCTCGTTGTCGCGATCGACCCGGCGGAGGATGAGCTTTTCCATGGGTTCTCCTCAGGCCTTCGGGGCCGCCGGGGCCGGGGCGGCCGGCGCGGCGGCCGGGGCCGGGGCGGGCGCCGGGGGCGCGGGCGGGGGGCGGCGCGCCTCGTCGAGCCGCCGCAGCTCCACCAGCGGGTTCTCGCGGACGTTGGAGATCCCGTGGTAGCCGCCCGCCTCCTGGTAGTCCTTGCGGAGCGGGTGCCCGACCCAGTCGTCGGGGAGCATGATCCGGCGCAGGTCCGGGTGGCCGCGGAAGGCGACGCCGAAGAGGTCGTAGACCTCGCGCTCGAACCAGTTGGCGGTCTTCCAGACCCCCTCGACGCTGTCCACCGCGGGGGCGGCCCGGTCCAGCTCGACCTTGAGGACGATCGCGTGCCGGTGCCGGTAGGAGAGGAGGTGGTAGACCACCTCGATCACGTTCCGCTTCGGCCAGTCGACCGCGGTCAGGTCCTCGAGGAAGTCGAGCTCGAGGCCGGGCTCGGCCTTGAGGAAGCGGCAGGCCTCGACGATCCGCTCCGCCTTCACCGTGCAGGAGGGGTCGATCTTGGGCTCGGAGAGCGGCCCGACGTCCTCGCCGAATCGCGCCTTCAGCCGCTCGTGGATCTCATTGGTCGTCATTCGGTCCTCTGACGCGGTACGAGGCGAGCGGGCCGCTCGAACTGCGCGCCCCGGCTCGCCCCGTCCCTCGACTCCCGAAGGGAAGCCGTCGTCCTCGTGGCGTGCGCCCGCCTAGGCAGCCCCCGTGCCGGTCGCCGCCGGCGCCCGCCGCTTCGCGGCCCACTTCTCGTTCCGCACCAGCTCCTGGAGCCGGAGGAGCCCCTCGGTGAGCGCCTCGGGCCGCGGCGGGCAGCCGGGCACGTAGACATCCACCGGGATCACCTTGTCCACGCCCTTGCAGACCGAGTAGGCGAGCTGGAAGAGCCCGCCGCAGTTGGCGCAGGAGCCCATGGAGATGACGTACTTGGGCTCGGACATCTGGTCGTAGAGGAGCTTGGCCCGCTCCGCCATCTTGTAGGTGAGCGTGCCGGCCACGATCATGAAGTCGGCCTGGCGGGGGGAGGCGCGCGGGATGGCTCCGAAGCGCATCAGGTCGGCGCGCGGGCCGCCGGTCTGGATGAGCTCGATCCCGCAGCAGGCGAGGCCGAAGAGCAGGTACCAGAGCGAGCTCTCCCGGGCCATGTTGATGAGCTTGTCGAGCTGGCTCGTGTGGAACAGGGTGACGTCGCCCCCAACCCCCGCGTCCATCTTCTGCGCCGACATTTCCTCGAGACCTCCTCCGACCTTTCGAGTTTCGAGACGAAGCTGAAGAACGCTAGGCCGCCTTCCGGGGCGCCGGCGGGCCCTCCGCGGCCGCGCCCGTGTCGAGGGCCTTCACCCACTCGAGATCGCCGTGGGCCCAGACCCAGACCAGCCCGACCACCAGGATCGCGGTGAAGAGGAAGAGCTCGCCGAAGGCCACCCAGGCCAGGCCCGGGCTCGCCTCCACCCAGCTCCGGTAGACCGCCACCACCGGGAAGGTGAGGGCGATGTCGACCTCGAAGATCACGAAGACGAGGGCGACCAGATAGAACCGTGGGTTGAAGTTGAACCAGGCCACCCCGATGGGGCGTTCGCCGCACTCGTAGATGGTGGCCTTTTCGGGATCCGGAATGCGGGGTGCGACAATTCGGCTCAGGGTGATTCCACCCAGAGCGAAGCCGATCGCCACCACCGCGAACACCAGGACCGCGCCGAACTCGAAGCCCATTTCGAGGTTCCTTTAGTGGACCTATCCTGTCGGCAAATCTAGGGAAAGAGGCGCGCAGTCTACTCGGGGAGGTCCCGAAGTCAAGGGGTGCAATCCCGTTGACAAAGCGTCCAGGGGCAGGCACTTAGAGGCCTCTCGCCCGACCCGGACCTACCTATGCTGACACCCTTACAGATCTATTTCCCGATCGGCGCGGTCCTGCTGGTGGCATTCGGGTTGGGGTTGGTGATGCTGACGCTGGCCAACGTCCTCGGCCCGCGGCGTCCGAGCGCGGTCAAACAGGCCCCATTCGAGTGTGGCTCGGAGCCGGTCGGCTCCGCCCACGAGCGCTTCGGGGTGAAGTTCTACGTGGTGGCCCTGCTCTTCATCGTCTTCGACATCGAGGCGATCTTCCTCTACCCGTGGGCGGTGCTTCTCCTGCCCGACGGGCAGGGGTGGGCGGGTCTCGGCTGGCCGGGCTACATCTCCATGGGCATCTTCGTCTTCACCCTCGTCGCAGGCCTCGTCTACGTCTGGAAGAAGGGCGTCCTCGACTGGGCGGACTAGAGAGGAGCGTCAAGTGGCTTCCGAGATCGAGATCGTCCCCGCCATCGCCACGCGCCGCGAGGACGCGGTGTCCGGCCTGAAGGGGCTCATCTCCAAGGGGCTCGGCTGGGCGAGGAAGTACTCGCTCTTCCAGTACCCCTTCGTCACCGCCTGCTGCGGCATGGAGTACATGACCGTGGCCGCGTCCCGGTACGACCTCGACCGGTTCGGGGCAGCGCTCCCCCGCTTCTCTCCCCGGCAGGCGGACCTGCTCATGGTGGTGGGGACGGTGAACTGCAAGCAGGCCCCCATCCTCCGTCGCATCTACGAGCAGATGGCCGATCCGAAGTGGGTGGTCGCCTTCGGCGTCTGCGCCTCGTCGGGCGGCTTCTACGACAACTATGCCACCGTCCAGGGCATCGACCGGATCATCCCGGTCGACGTCTACATCCCCGGCTGCCCGCCGCGGCCCGAGCAGGTGCTGGACGGGATCATGCTCCTGCAGCAGCGGATCCAGGACCAGGCCCACCACCTCACCGAGGCCCGGCAGCCCCTGCCGCCCCTCCCCGGCGGCGAGCCGGCCGGCGGCTAGCGCGAGGAGCCCAGCATGTCCAAGGCCGTGATCGACGCGCTCGTGGCGCGCTTCCCCGGGGTCGTCACCGACGCCTACGAGGGCGTGGGCGGGGACGACTGCGCCTTCGTGGCGAAGGACCGGATCGCGGAGGTCTGCCGCTTCCTCCGCGACGACCCGAACCTGCGCTTCAACATGGCGCCCTACGTGACCGCGGTCGACTACCTCGGCCAGGAGGCGCGCTTCGAGGTGGTCTACAACCTGCTCTCCACCGCCGCCGGCGGCCGGATCCGGCTGCGGGTGAAGGTCCCGGAGCAGGACTGCGTGGTCCCCTCGGTGACCTCGGTCTGGCGCGGGGCCGACTGGTTCGAGCGCTACTGCTTCGACATGTACGGGATCCGCTTCACCGGCCACCCGGACCTGCGGCGGCTCCTCATGTACGACGAGTTCGTCGGCCACCCGCTGCGCAAGGACTACCCGCTGCGGGGCCGGCAGCCGCTGGTGCCGGAGCGCGAGGTCGAGGACGTCTTCCGCGGGCCCGGGCCCGCCACCAGGGACTAGGGAGAGGCGCGCATGGCCGACGAGGCGAACACGCTCACCGGGCCGCTCGAGAACGAGCTCGACGCTCCGCTCCCCACCAAGCGGATGACGGTCAACCTCGGGCCCTCGCACCCCGCCACCCACGGGGTCACCCGGCTGGTGGTGGAGCTGAACGGCGAGCGGCTCGAGTCGATGAAGATCGACATCGGCTTCCTCCACCGCGGGTTCGAGAAGAGCTGCGAGAACGTCACCTGGGCCCAGGTGTTCCCCTACACCGATCGGCTGAACTACGTCAGCTCGATCATGAACAACGTGGGCTTCGCCCTGGCGGTGGAGAAGCTCTGCAAGCTCGAGGTGCCCGACCGGGCCAAGTACCTGCGGGTGATCACCAGCGAGCTGCACCGGATCTGCGACCACCTCACCCTGGTGGGCGCGATGGGGCTCGAGCTGGGCGCGATGACGGTCTTCCTCTACTGCATCGAGGCGCGCGACCTGCTCTGGGACCGGCTGACGGAGCTCTGCGGCGCCCGGCTCACCTCGAACTACGCCCGCGTCGGCGGGGTGGCGCGCGACCTGCCCGAGGGCTGGATCGAGAAGACCACCCAGACCCTCGAGCGGACCGCCGCGATCCGCGAGGAGGTGAACGACCTCCTCACCCGGAACCGGATCTTCGTGGACCGCACCCAGGGCACGGGCAAGATCTCCCGCGAGCTGGCCCTCGAGCTCGGCTTCACCGGCCCCTGCCTGCGGGCCACCGGCGAGCCCTACGACATCCGGAAGGCCGCCCCGTACCTGGTCTACGACCGGCTGGACTTCGACGTCCCGGTGGGCTCGAACGGCGACAACTTCGACCGCTACCTGATGCGGATCGAGGAGCTCCGGCAGTCCGATCGGATCGTCCGCCAGTGCTTCGCCCAGCTCGAGCCGGGCGACATCATCGTCCAGGACTTCCGCTACGCCCTGCCGCCCAAGCCGCTGGTGTACGGGACCATCGAGGGGGTGATGGCCCACTTCAAGCTGGTGATGGAGGGGATCCAGGTCCCCGCCGGCGAGGCCTACGGCTACACCGAGGCGGCCAACGGCGAGCTCGGGTTCTACGTGGTCTCCGACGGCGGCGGCCGGCCCTACAAGCTCGGCCTGCGCGCCCCCGGCTGGCCCATGACCGCGGGGCTGCCTTACATGCTCAAGGGGTCGCTGCTCTCGGACCTCATCCCCACCTTCGACTCCATCAACATGATCGGCGGCGAGGTGGAGCAGTAGCGCCCCGCCCGACCCGCGAGAGGGAGCCAGCCGATGGCCGAAGAGAAGAAGCCCGAAGCGCCCGTCGCCGCGCCGCCCAAGCCGGCCGCGCCGCCCCCGCCCCCGCCGCCCAGGAACCCGGGCTTCGTCACCGCCACGGTCGACGGCCGGGAGGTGGTGGTGAAGCCGGGCACGAGCGTGATCGAGGCCGCCCGCACGGTGGGGATCGAGATCCCCTACTACTGCTACCACAAGCGGCTGAGCATCGCGGCCAACTGCCGGATGTGCCTGGTCGAGATGTCCAACGCGCCCATGGGCAAGCTGATGCCCGCCTGCCAGATGCCGGTGGGAGAGGGCGTGGCCATCAAGACCGACACGCCGCGGGTCAAGGACCAGCAGCGCGCCACCCTCGAGTTCCTGCTCCTCAACCACCCGGTCGACTGCGCCATCTGCGACCAGGCGGGCGAGTGCAAGCTGCAGGACTACTTCATGGCGTACGACCGGCAGCCGTCCCGGCTCGACGTGCCCAAGGTGGTGAAGGGGAAGCGGATCACCCTCGGCCCCACGGTGGTCCTGGACCAGGAGCGCTGCATCCTCTGCACCCGCTGCGTCCGCTTCATGCGCGAGGTGGCCGAGGAGCCCCAGCTCGGCGTGGCGCAGCGCGGGAACGAGAGCTTCATCACCACCTTCCCCGGCCAGCCGCTCGACTCGAAGTACGCCGGCAACGTCGTGGACCTCTGCCCGGTGGGCGCCCTCACCGCCACCGACTTCCGCTTCCGGGGCCGGGTCTGGTTCATGTCCTCGGCGCGCTCGATCTGCACCGGCTGCGCCCGGGGCTGCAACACCTTCCTCGACCACCTGAACGACACCACCTACCGGTACCGCCCGCGGGAGAACGAGGCGGTCAACCAGGAGTGGCTCTGCGACGACGGGCGGGCCTCCTACAAGCCGCTCAACGCCCCGCGGGTGCTGGCGCCGCGCCAGGGGCGCGGCCCGGCCGGGCAGGTGATCGCCCTGGCGGCGGCGCTGGAGGGGGCGGCGGCGGACCTCGCCGGGCACGCCCGGGCGGGGGCGGCCGCGGCGCTGCTCTCGCCGGTGGCCTCCCTCGAGGACCTGCTGGTGGCCTGTGCGGTGGCCAGGGAGGGGCTCGGCCTCTCCGAGGTCTTCGTCGGCGGCCGCGCCGACGGCTGGCAGGACGACTTCCTCAAGCGCGCCGACCAGAACCCGAACCGCAAGGGGCTCGAGCTGGCGGCGGCCGCCTACGGGCTCGCGGTCCGGCCCTTCTCCGAGCTCCTGGCGGCGGTGGCCGGCGGGAAGGTGAAGGCCCTCTGGGCGGTGGGGACCGAGATCCCCGACGAGGCCGGCGCGGCCAGGCTGGAGCGGCTCGAGGTGCTGGTGGCCCAGGCGGCGAACGAGTCCGCCCTCTCGCGGCTCGCCACCGTCCTGCTCCCGGCCGCTCCCCACTCGGAGATGGACGGCACCTTCGTGAGCTTCGAGGGGCGGGCGCAGCGCTTCGAGCTCGCCTACCTTCCCCGCGGCCAGGCCCGGCCGCACTGGGCGCTGGCGGCCGAGCTGGGGCGGGCGCTCAAGCTCCCCCACGCCTTCGCCACCGGGCGCGACGTATGGGTGGCCCTCGGGCCCAAGGTGCAGGGCGCGCTCGGCGACTTCCGCTGGGACTCGCTCCCCGCGGCCGCCCGGCGCCTCGGGCTGGTGCCGCTCGCCGCCGGGACGGTGGACGGGCGCCTGGCGGGGCAGCGGGATCGGGCGCCGTCCGAGGCCAGCGTGGACCATCGCCGCGCCCTGTCGCGGACCCCCTAGGGAGGACGACCGGTGAACCGCTTCTTCGGAATGATCCTCGTCATCGCCGGCACCCTGGCCGGGGTGGTCCTCCTCTCGGCCGGCTTCTACCTGGCGTCCGGCTGGCTGGGCTGGGGGTTCAACGCCGCGGCCAACTGGCTGGCGGGGACCCCGGGAGCGGTCTCGCGGGCGGCGGTCTACTACGGCGCCTCGGTGGCCAACGTCGTCACCCTGCTCCTCGTGGTCCTGATGGTGTCGGCCTCCTTCCTCACGGTGGCGGAGCGCAAGTGGTCGGCGCTCATGCAGAACCGGATCGGGGCCAACCGGATCAAGGTCTTCGGGACGGCGCTGGGCGGGATCCCCTTCCTCCTCGCCGACGCCCTCAAGATGCTCACCAAGGAGCGGGTCGAGCCCACCGGCCGCACCCGAATCCTCTACGAGCTCGCGCCGCTCCTCGCCTTCGCCCCGGTCTTCGCCCTCTTCGCCATCGTGCCGGTGGGCCCGCCCATCGAGCTGGGCCAGGTCCCGGGGCTGGTGGGCAGCGTCGCGGCGAACGCGGTCGAGCCCATCGCCCTCCAGGTGTCGCGCACCGACACCGGCCTCCTCTACGTCTTCGCCATCGCCTCGCTCCAGGTCTACGGCACCTCCCTGGCCGGCTGGGCCTCGAACAACAAGCTCGCCCTGCTCGGCGGGGTCCGCGCCTCGTCGCAGATGATCAGCTACGAGGTCTCCCTGGGCCTGGCGCTGGTGGGCAACATGATCGCCTACCGGACCCTGCGGCTCGACGAGATGGTGGTGGCCCAGGGGACCCCGGTGCTCGGGCCCATCCCCGCCCTCGGGATCCTGCTCCAGCCCATCGGCTTCCTCATCTTCTTCGCCAGCGCCTTCGCCGAGACCAAGCGCGCCCCATTCGACCTCCCCGAGGGGGAGAGCGAGATCGTCGGCTACTTCATCGAGTACTCGGGCATGAAGTTCGGGCTCATGTTCCTCGCCGAGTTCGTGGAGATCGTGGTCCTCTCCGGGATCGTCACCGCGGTCTTCCTCGGCGGCTGGCACCCGGTCCTCTTCGAGGCCACGCTCAAGGAGAGCCTGACGCCCTTCTGGTTCGCGGCGGTGGGGGCGGGGGCCTTCATCGCCAAGATGATCGTGATGATGTGGCTCCAGCTCACCATCCGCTGGCTGCTGCCGCGCTTCCGCTTCGACCAGATCCAGAAGCTCTGCTGGAAGATCCTGCTGCCGGCCGCCCTCACCAACATCTTCGTCACCGCCGCCGCCCTCCTCCTCGACCCGAGCATGCAGCTCCTCGCCTGGCTCGGCGTCGTCACCCTGGTGGTGATCGCCGTCCTCACCGCCGCCGTCGGCCGGGCCCCGGCCGCCGAGGCGGGCGCCCACGCCGCCGCGGGACACTGACCCCATGGCCTATCCGCTCGAGAACCGTCCCCCCGACCTGCGCGAGTCGATGTTCTTCCCGGAGATCATCCGGGGCATCGGCACGGTCACCCGGCACTTCCTCAAGAACCTCTTCTTCTCGCGCGACGCCAACCCCGACATCCTCGCCCGGCGGCGGGGCGGGTTCGGGCGCTC
>Ga0335076_10000363_pt1 | contig 41303 bp, 35 predicted proteins | sample Lox_Sample_25_FD_206717 | JGI IMG/M metagenome (GOLD analysis project Ga0335076, IMG submission 206717) | Soil microbial communities from Loxahatchee National Wildlife Refuge, Florida, United States - Lox_Sample_2.5 | ecosystem: Environmental > Terrestrial > Soil > Wetlands | place: USA...
TGATCTTTCCACTCGACGGATCAGGAGTGCGCCGCGAGCACCATACGTTTACTTCGGGAAAGAACCAGCGATTTAATGCCAAATGGGCGATCGGCCAGATTTCGCAAACTGGCCGCTTCGCGATCTTTACTTCCGACTGGATGAACACCTTGGGCTGCGAGAACGGCAGTACCGAACCGTGCAAAATTGGCAGCACTGATGGACGAGGCTATAGGTCCGATGTGTTTGTAGTTGAGTTGAAGTAGAAGCTATCGGCAATCGTGTTTAATCCGGCGATGACGGGCTACGGAGCAAGACAGCCCGCAGACGATCATACAAAGAATTCCCCAGAGACTTGCGGGCTGCCACGCGGAGGGTTTGGCTGAGGCCAAGGCGCCAGAGTCCGCGAGCGCGGCAGATTTTCATGAATTGTTCCGATCCAGTCCCGCGGAATACGGGCACGCGTGCCAAAGCATAGGGGTCGGCCTTTCTTCCATTCGCCTGAATGCGACTCGTGGCCACCGTGCGATAACCTACGGCGCGAGCCAGTTCCGCTGTTCGAGCGTCGTACCGTCCTCCGGGACAGGAAAAATGTTCAACCGGTCTGCCAAGGATTTGCTCCAGGCATGCTTTGGCTTCGACGACCTCCCGCTGCAGGCCAGCCGCATCCAAGTCGGAGAGGTAAGCATGAGTCATCGAATGGCAGCCGATCTCAAAGCCGAGAGTAGCAAGCTCCCGCACTTGGGAGTTGGACATATATCCAGGGCGCCCAAGGAAGCCCGCCGTAACGTAAAAGGTGGCGCCGAAGCTGTTGTCGTGGAGGATGGGAGCCGCGACCAGGAGGTCGGTTTCGCAGCCGTCATCGAAGGTAATGGCCACGCCAGGGAGCCGCGGGGAAGCGAGTGCTTCAGTCACGCTCATTCCCCGCCAGGCTTGCCGTTTAAGAGTGAGCATTTGGGCACGGAAGGAGGAAGCGCTCAAAACGTAGCGAACGTAGCCGGGATCGGACTGAATCCTGGGTCGACCTGGCAATTCCAACTCGTGATACATGAGGAAAACGATTTCAGGCTCAGCCATGACGGGATGGATTGCAGTCCGCGGGCAAGTAGTTTGCGATGAGCGTTCGCAGCTCGTCAGCTAGGCCGGGCGCGCAAGCGACCAGACCGGAAAGCAGCGGTGATGGGTGGTTACATGACACGGGGGCGTTCTCGAGGGTGCTGACCAATCCGCCGCCGCTCAGGACAAGGGCCGCACCGGCAGCCACGTCCCATTCGTGCTTAGGAGTAAGCGTGAATGTGGCGTCGGCTAAACCTGCCGAGACCAAAGCGAGCTTGTAGGCCACCGAACCCACGGCGCGTACCGTGAATGAGGCGTTCTCAAAGCGCTTCCACTCGCCCCGTTTCACCTCACTACGGCTGGCGAGAATCATGGCGCCATGCAGATTGGTTCGCCGGCTGGCCCGTGCCGGCCTACCGTTGTAGAGGACTCCGGAGCCCAGCGATCCGAGAAAAATCTCCCCAGTGGCCGGATTGCAAATACCCCCCGCCACGGGCAGACCGCGTTCCACCATGGCCACCGAGACGCAGAATTCGGGAATGCCGGCGACGAACTCGCGGGTCCCGTCTAAAGGGTCGACTACCCAGACGCGTTCCCTTTCCAGACGGGAAAAGTCGTCGACGCTCTCTTCCGATAGCCAGCCTTCGCCTAGCCGCAGAAGTTCCCGGCGCAACACCGCGTCGACGGCACGATCCGCCTCGGTTACGGGGTCGTGCCCAGTCTTATATTCGGTCGCGACCGCGCCTGGGGTGAAACGCGTTAGCACGGAGCGGGCCGCTTCGAGCGCTCGCTCGATGCGGAAGAGAATCTCGGAATCGATGTGCTGATCCACGAATCGGAACCGTTCAGGCCCAGAGCATCCTCGCCCCCGTGGCCAGCAACACCGAGCAGAGAATGCGTCGCAACCAGGGAACGGGAACACGAGTGGTTAAGTAAGATCCAAACAAGCCGCCCGGGATGGAACCAATCACCAACGCGGCCACCAACTTCGGGTCCACATTGCCCAGGCGCCAGTGCAAGGCTGAGGTGACTCCGGTGAGCACTACTGCATGCACGATGTCCGTACCCACCATCACTTTGGGGGCATAGCTGTAGAACATGAGCAAAAGCATCATGATGATGCTGCCCGAACCCACTGATGTCATACCGACCAAGGTTCCGGCGAGCAGTCCGATAGCAGACATTCCCGCGAACGACTTGAGTGTGGGCGGACGGCTGGCCACGTGCTGCTCAATCCGCGTCTGAAACAACAAAAGAGTCGGAATGAAGATCAACAAGACGCCGATGGCGTGAGTAATGAAGGTATTGACGCCACTGCCGTAGACATGGCGAAGATGGGTGAGGAAGCTGACGCCCAAGGCTGAACCCGGCACGCTGCCCACCGCCAGAGCCACAACAACCTTGCGACGTACGGCTCCCCGGCGCAGATGAACAATGCTGGAGCCAATCTTGGTGACGAAGTTGAACACTGCGTCGGATCCTACGGCGATGATCGGTGGAATGCGCAGTCCAAAGATGAGCACGGGAAGCAACAACACACCGCCCCCCATTCCGGTCATGCCGATTAGAGTGCCAACGATGAAGCCGACCAGGATCTTAAAAACGATCTCCATCGCAATCAGCGCTTTCCTGTTGCCTGCTGTCTTAGCATGTTGACCTAAGCCGAGGGCCCGTTAACTCCGATGAAGCCTTCACGCTCCAAATGCAAAATAATCTCCTGGGCAGCTTCTTCGGGAGTGAGTTCGGTGGTGTCGATGACGACTTCCGCGTCTTTCGGCTCCTCATAGGGATCGGAAATTCCGGTGAACTCCTTGACGATGCCGGCGCGCGCTTTCGCGTAGAGACCCTTGCGATCACGCCGCTCGCATTCCTCCAGCGGAGTGGCGACGTGAACCAGGATGAATCCACCAAAGGGCTCGATCAACTGGCGTACGTGGTGCCGGGTGGCGGCGTAAGGAGCAATGGGAGCGCAGATGGCGATGCCGCCGTTCTTGGTAATCTCCGAAGCCACGTAGCCGATGCGTCGGATGTTGATGTCACGGTGCTCCTTGGAGAAACCCAACTCGGAAGAGAGGTGCTTGCGGACCAGGTCGCCGTCGAGAATGGTGACCGGCCGACCCCCAACTTCGAGGAACTTGGTGAGCAGGACATTGGCGATCGTCGATTTGCCAGACCCGGAAAGACCGGTGAAGAAAATCGTCAGGCCTTGTTTGTGTCGTGGGGGATAGCTGCGGCGCAGCTCGGCGACGACCTCAGGGTAGGTGAACCAAGAGGGAATTTCGCGGCCTTCGTTCAAGCGCTGACGTAACTGAGTGCCTGAGATATTGAGCACACGGGCACCGTCAGGAACCTCGTTGTCAGGCACATAGCGGTCTTGATCTTCCAGGTACACCATCATATTGAAAGGCACCATGGTGACACCGACGTCGGCTTGGTGCTTACGAAATAACTGTTGGGCCTCGTAGGGACCATAGAAGGGTTTGCCGTCGACGTCATTGCCAGGTCCGGCGTGGTCTCGGCCGACGATGAAATGGGTGCAACCATGGTTTTTACGAATAATTCCGTGCCAGATGGCCTCGCGGGGTCCGCCCATCCGCATCGCCAGAGGGAGAAGAGCAAGTTTGACTGTGCCGTGCGGATATTTGGAGAGCAGCAACTGGTAGCAGCGCACGCGGGTGAAATAATCCACGTCACCGGGTTTGGTCATACCCACCGAGGGATGAATCAACAGATTGGCTTCCACCTGCTTAGCAGCTCGGAAAGTGAGCTCGACGTGGGCGCGGTGCATGGGATTGCGAGTTTGAAAGGCCACAACCCGGCGCCATCCCAGGCGAGTAAACTCGGCGCGTAGTTCTGCCGGAGTAAGCCGCCAAGACCGGAAGTCGTAGCGCGCCGGACGCTGAATGCCCTCAAGGCGGCCACCGACATACCAAGGGTTCGACTTGTTCAGAAGATAATCCACTCCTGAATGCGCGGGACTGGTGGTTTTGAAAACCATCTCCGCCTCGGATTTGCGGTTGGGCTGCCAGACTTCTTCGACATGCAGCACTGCCAGCATCACGCCCTCTGGGTCGCGGAGCGCGACCTTACTGCTTGGCGTCAAAGATTTCGCAAACTCCTCGCTGACGTCGAGCGTGATGGGCACGGGCCACAAGACGCCGTTTTGCAAGCGCATGTTGCAGCACACAGCTTCGTAGTCTGCGCGGGTCATGAACCCGCGCAGCGGAGAAAAGCCCCCGTTCAAAAGCAACTCAAGGTCACAAATTTGGCGTGCTGTTAGGTCCCAGGACGGCCACTGCCGGGAATGGGCCTTGAGGTCGTTTGCGTGTTCCGGATCCACGATCAGTTGAACAAGTTCGCCGCCGTGCGGCGCGACAAGATGGCTAATTGGGGCTGTCAAGTCTAGTAAACCTCCCGATCTATCGAAGTAACTATAACCGATGAGTTCTGTGGCCAAGTCTGTTGGTCATGAAGGCGTAATCGCCTCTTAGTTCGAGCAATCGCGCTTCCTAAGTCTAAGCCGGGCATCCTAGTAACCCTATGCAGAACAGAAAGATAGCCATGCAGCGAGCCGATCCAGAGAAGGTATTCGATGCAATGTGCAAATTCTTGCGACATCAAATGCGGAAACCGCAAAGACGGTCTCCAGCCATTCGTCGATGTGCATCCTTTCTTGAGAGACTTGAGGTTCTAAGGGAGTTAGGATATAGGGGTGTCAATCATGAGTCCTTGCTACGGAAGCTGTAAAACGATTGTAAAACGTATTGCGACAGCCGTTGTGGCGATTTTTGCAATGGCTCCGCTGGCCAGTACCCAGGGTCACTACGACTCACACGTTCGCTACCGCGATCAATCGGTCACGACGAACCCGGGACGAAGCACCCGCGTTGCGCATCAGAGCGGGGCGCCGAGTGTGGCAACGCGCGGGGCGAACTCATCCAAACCCGGCCTCAATCAGCAGCTGGCAAAACTGGAGTCCGAGACGCGCCGGACTAACAGTTCAGTGAAAGCGCCAAGGACTCCGGCGGCAAAACCGACCAAGGCAGCCGACCAAAAAACGCGGAGCAAAAGCATGAACTTTTCCCGCCCGGCGGGAAAAACCGGGCAAAATGGGAGGCCGCACCGGGCTGCATCTTTGTAGCGGTTTTTTTGCCGCGGTCGGTTTTCTCTCGGGCGCACCAAAACGCAGGGGAAGAAATCTTACGACGAGAGGCTCAATCTGAAACCTTGGTGGCCTGCACGTCTCGAACTGGCGCTTGCGCCTGCCTCGGTTTCACGGACGGTTCCTTGATGGTGTACTTGATAAGGCACCAAAGAGCGCGGAAACCATCCTTCCAACCGATCTTCTTCCCCTCCTCGTAGGTTCGGCCGCAATAACTGATTCCAACCTCGTAAATGCGCAGCTTCCGCTTCGCTACTTTGACAGTGATCTCGGGCTCAAAGCCGAAGCGTTTTTCCTCCAGCGGAATGGCCTGGATAACGTCGCGTCGGAAGACTTTGTAGCAAGTCTCCATATCGCTGAGATTTATGTCGGTAAGGCAATTGGAAAGCAGCGTGAGCAGCCAGTTGCCGACGGAATGCCAGAAATAGAGCACGCGATGTGGACGGCCACCCAGGAAACGGGAGCCGTAGACGACATCGGCTTTTTCCTGCATCAAAGGCTCGAGCAAGCCGGAATATTCCCGCGGGTCGTATTCGAGGTCCGCGTCCTGGACAATGACAAAGTCGCCGCGCGCCGCCTGGATCCCACGGTGAAGCGCCGCTCCTTTCCCCATATTTCGCGGCTGCAACAGCACCTGGATTTGTGAAAAACGACTTTGCAGTTCGAGCAGGATTTCCCGCGAGCCGTCATGCGACCCGTCATCAATGCAGATCAACTCCAAATCAATAGGAACCGAGAGGACACGCTCCACTATCTGGGCAAGTGTAGAGCGCTCATTGTAAACGGGCATGACAACGGTCAATTTCATGGATCTTTCCAAAGCCGACCCAGATGTACGCAACTGAGACCGCCTTGCTACCGATGAATATACGCAAGGCGAGGTAAGTCTGAAAAGGGTCGCCTTCGGGCTTTGACCGCTAGCAGGTTCATGCAGTTTGGTTGCGAACATCGCGAATGTAGTTCCCGGTGCAGGACAGACGGCCAAAATGGGCGAATCGACTACATGAACGGTGTAATTACTTCCTCAAAGATCCTGCAGATCCAGCAAAATTTTCCCGTAAGGTGTTTGCCTTAACTTGGAGATAAAGGACTTAGCGATCTTTCGCCTCCAATTTGGCCAGGCCGAGAGTACGGCATTCTCGTCATTTTCGGCACCCGATTGCGCCGCGACACGCAAACAAGTCAGGGACTTCCCGTAGGATGTGGAAAACTCCGCCGTTGTGAACGTGGGCTTTATCCTGCGCAATGGTTGTCTTAAGGCGGCGCTGCAACTATTATATGCGACTGAAAACAAACTGCTTGAGCTCTCGCTGGGGAAGCTTAAGGCGGTGGTTGTGGGCAAGGGAAGGGAGTTGGAAACTCCACGTGCCTGTGGAAATCTTTTTCGAGATTTTTGTTCAAGTCCGCAAGCTCCTTGGAACCGTGCATGCTATGAAATTTTGGAGAAGCCGTTTTTCACGAGAATTCACCTCGCCAAGGGATGCTCAGGCACGCGATTGGCCCGAGTTCCCGCCGTCCCGGAGGGGCATTTTGCACAAGGGGGAGTGCGAATGGAGGACAGGTTTGTGCGGTTAGGTCCACGCGAAGAGCAGATTGCAGAATTGCTGCTTCAAGGTTGCGACAACACAGAAATCGCGAAGCAGCTAAGAATGGCCCGGCGCACCGTAAAAGCACATTTCAACCGGCTTTTTTTGAGATTTGGCATTACCAGCGGGATTAAGCGAGTTAAGTTGGCGACCATCTTGTATCGGAGGCAATTATGTTCGGAACAGCACGCTATGGAAACCGCACGCCCAGCCAGCGCGAGCAGCGTGTCATCGAACTTGTCGCACAAGGGCTCAAGAACCGGGAGGTTGCGGACGCCATTGGAACCACAGAACACGTCGTTAAGAATTATCTCCGCGTTATCTACGATAAACTCGGGCTCTGGAACCGAGTCGAGCTTGCACTCTGGTACGAAGCCCGCCGACCTGAGGACGCGGCCTGAACTGCTGGAGGCCTGGGAGCACAGACTCTTCGATTTGGAGGAAGGCGACCCGGGTTACGACAATATTCTGATTGGCGATCACCGGGTCATTTCCTAAAGCCAGAGAGCTACCGGCAGCCGCTGAACTCCAACGAGCGGAGCTGTTGCGCGGCTGCCGGAGAACCTTTCTTAGCCGCGGCCACCAGCAAAAGCCGCGCTTGGTCACAGCTCCTGGTCACGCCATCGCCGCGGGCATACAGGTCTGAAAGTATGAGCGCTGCCTGAACGTTCTGTTTGCCGACGGCCTTCCAAAGCAACTTCGCGGCCTGGCTGCTGTCGCGGGACCCGTTGCCGGAGTCCAGCACCTGCCTGGCCAGGAGCACTTCCTGTGCGCCATCCTCGACGGCTGGATGGGGGCGTGAGGGCGGCTGAAGAACGGCAATCGATCGCTGTTTGGGCTGATCTGTGGCTGGCACGGGGGCTTGCTCAGGCGGCGCTGGTTGGCTTGCCGTTTCCGCTTCAGTCTTTGCCGGGATCGTACTGGCTGCGGGGGCGGATGGAGGCGTTGGTTCAATGCGGAGCCAGCGAAAGCAGACCCAAGCTCCGGCCACCACGACGAGCGCGAGCGAAGCCAGCAAGAGCCTCTTGCCTGGCATCGCCGGCGATTCAACTTCGTCCCATTGGGAAAATGCTTTTTGCCGCAGCCATTGCAGTTCAATGGCATTCGGATCATCGGGTGGATCGGTGCGAGATGAGTTTGCCGTTTGAAGCGGAATCACCGTCTCTGATGATTGCACTGGAATTGGCACGCTAGTTTCTTCTAACGGCGCGCCGCAGTTTCCACAGAATCGCTGTCCAGGGAAGTTTTTAAACCTGCAATCGAGGCACACCACTTCCACTGATGGCGTCAATTCCGCACCGGCGACGGCGCCATCCGGCTCAGACTGGGCCGCTCGTTGCAACTCGCGCAGAAGTTCCTCGACCGCACGTTCCCGTTCTGCTGGAGGTGAGGTGAAATAAACCTCCGCCCATTCCCCGAGGTGATTCTCCAGAAGAGGATTCACCAACGGATTAAGCTCGGGCCTCGGCAAGATGCCTGATGGATCCTGGTCCTTTTGCCGGAAATCGGACATGGTTGACTCCCATCAAGCTGATGCAGGTGTATTGCATATTCCACACCTGTGGCTGAAAGATGTCAAAAGTCTGCTACGGGGTTGTTCCAGCGAGGGCGTATTTCAAGGACACTTTAGTCGCAAACTTTGCGATTGGCAGGTTCGAACTGGTCTTGTTGCGCATCGCGCTGGGTGGTGAATTTGCCTCCTTGAGTTTTACCGTACAGTTCCGACCCGGGGCAATAATAGAGCGCAGTGTGCACATCCACCCAAACCTGCGTATTCGGGTTTCCCAGGTAAACGGGAGCCTCGGGAGGTTCAGCCAGGCCGATGCCCACCAGAAATTTTTCGAAAAGTGTCAGGTTGGGAGGCGGCGGAGTTTTTCGATGGTGGGCGTTGGCCACGGGTGAGCTCGGAGTCACGGGCGTTCTGCCCAACGAAACCACGAACATCACCACGGAGATGGAAAGGATAACGGCAGCCATTCCCACGTAAACGTTGGCGCGATGCCGCTTCCACCAATCGGAGAGCGGAGTGAGGGCATGTTTTTGGCCCTTCGCGGCATCCAGCCAGCTGCGTGCTTGCTGCGCAGAAGCCCAGGGAGAAACGGGAGTTTCCGTCACTGAGATCTCCTCGTCGGGAATGATGCGAATCGGCGAGGCCGGAGCCAGTGAGTCGCCGGCGCGATTGACGACCGCTTCCGTTTCGGCATGAGCCGGAGGAGCGGAGAACTCTGAAGGTGGAGAAAGAGATGAAGACGGCGCCTGCAAAGGAGCCGGGCTCACGCCTTGTTCTGCCTGAAGATGGACCGGTTCGCTTTCAGGATGCTCGCGCACCTGAGAAGTCGGTTGCCAAGTCTTGGCGGAGCGGGGTTCCGCCGCGACTTCCGTCATCTTCTCGAATTCGTGATCGGCTTCAGCCGGAGCGGTTTGGTTCGCCGTCTCGCGTGGAGAAGACGCTGGGGAATCTGGGACTGCGTGAGAAGGCTGCGGGCCCTTGCGCGAAGCTGGAACATCGCCCTTGGCGCCTGCCTGCTGCATCTGCCAGAGTGAGGCCCATTTGCTCTGAATGCTGAATCCGGAACCAGGGCGTGGCGTACCGCATTGCCCGCAGAAGGCTTCGCCTTCGTCGAGGGTGTGTCCGCAAGTGGCGCAGGTTGCCGGCGGCGAGGCCGCAATAGATTCAGTCGACTTCGAAAATATGTCTGCCGGCAGAGATTGCGAGGAGGGCTCTGGCCGAGCGACTCCGGGTATCGATGAGATTTGCCGGGACGAAAGGGACTTTCCTTCCGGGGGGCGGATTTCTTGCTCCAGATCGTCCTCGAGGCCCAGGACGTCTTCGGTGGAACGACCCAGATCGGGTCGGGCAAGTCCGCCCGGTTCGGCGCGGCAGGAATACAACATGGCTTCACTGACCAAACCTGCCATCAGTTGCGCGGTACCTACGTCCTTGGTCTCAAAGGAATGGGGCCGCGCAAAGCGCAACTCGAGAACGCCGATGATTTTTCCTCTTTGATAAACGGGAGCCGCGATCAGTGCTTGGATGTTTCGCAGTGTCCACGTTTCAGGAGGAGGAGAAATTGTGGTTGAGGCGTCGGCGCATTGCAGCAGCTTGCCACGAACGAAACAATCGGCCGAGGCGCAGGAAGCGAGCGGCTCAACACTTCCGGCATCGGCAAGCGCGTTCCCGGAAGTTGCGCGATACACCAGTTCGCCGCCATCCACCATGCCGATAGCAACTCCGGCCGCGTGGGTGGTTTTTTGGGCGAGGTCGGCGATCAGAGAAATCGCGGTTTGAAAGTCAAATTGGCCGGACTGGATGAGTTTGTGAGTTTCGACAATAGCGGCCAAAGTGGCATTGAAATCCGGCTGCGCTGCGTTTCCGCCCTGACGCTCGTTGTGCTGTTGCAGCACAAATGCTGCTTCCAGCAGCTTCTGGAACGATGCTTCGTCCAGAGCGGGAGTGCGCTTTGGGCTGGGAGGTGTCATAAAGGCCGGCAATTCCCTCAAGATCTTTGGGGCACCCAAAGCCATTGTAATGCAATTGGCAATCCAAGCAGCCCGGAGCGATCCTGCAAGCTATTGATTCTAGGGAATTGAGTTCGGGTGTGGCGGGCTGGCGCCAGATTGCCAGCAGAGTGCAAATCGATGCACTTTGGGTGGCGGAAATACCACCACTACGACACTCCTTGCAGTATCCGTTTCCCACTTCCGTGCCCTGTGAGGAGTTCGAGGGGTTGGAGCGTGTTCCGACCCGTTCCGGGAGAATTATCCCGAAATAAGACGGGAATGCGGGCAGGATGGCGATGGATTGTACCCGGAGGCACATATTCTCAAGGGCTTACCCTTTCGAGAGTAGGAGCGAAGCTTTGGCGAAGCAGTTGCATTCGGAGGAGGTGGTTGAGACAAGGCCGGCTGGAGAGAGGCAATGTTGAACGTCAATCACATCAAGATCACGCCACGCGATGCCGAAGTATTGAAGCTACTGATTCAAGGGTGCAGCAACAAGGAAATCGCGGCGCAACTGGGCATCAGCCCGCGGACAGTTAAGCAGCATCTACGCACGCTGTTCCTGCGGGCTGGTATCCGTGATGGAAGAAAGCGAGTGAAGCTGGCAACGGCGATGTTTGCCAAGGAGCAGATGAAATCATGCAACCCCGTGAACGGTTGACCGCAAAAGAAGTGCAAGTGGCTGGACTGGTTTTTGAGGGGCGCACCAACCGCGAGATCGCAGAAACGATCGGCACGACCGAGCAAGTCGTCAAAAATTATTTGCGCAGCACCTTTGACAAGCTGGGCGTCTGGAGCCGGTTGGAGCTGGCGCTCTACGTTGCCTGCCATGGCGGCGCGGAATGGAACCTGGAATTCGAGGCGCATACGGGCATTCCGGAAGAAGGGACCATTGCAGGCGAGGCAGTAAGGCCCGCGAATTCAATATAGAAACAGGGAAAATTTAGGTTCCATCAATTGGCCGGCAGGTTGGGCATTCGGTCAGACTGTCCCACTGGGTTCTGAGGCTTGTAATCTCCTATTTGGGAACCAGGGTTGGAAACCGCAGTCGGTTTTCTTAGAGTGGAAGCCTTGACATGCTCTGGAGAAAACTGCGCAAGCGATCGGCATCTTCTGGCGTCATGGCAGTGAATTGCACGCCGATGCCGAATCCGGGCCGGCTGTTGACGACTTTTCCGCTGGCCCAGAGTTTGGAATCTTTGATCCAGAGGCCAACTTTCAAGGATGTGCCAACCTTCAGCGGCATGGGCATTTCAACGAAGCAGCCTCCCAGACTCAAATCACTGGCTTTGCCCCAAATGGGCGCGGTCTGGCCGTCGGGATGGAGTTCGACTGAACTCGTGGATTTCAGGCGCGGGTGCAGACGTCTCTCCGCGCCTTTCGACTGGCGGCCGAAGGAGTCGACTCTAGCCTCGGGGAGAGCTACGCTCCACAATGCTTTTTGTGGATCAACATTCTGCAAGCCAATTTGTCCTTGCGCGGAAGAGCCGCTCTGGCCGGTCCATTTGACGCGAAATCGCCCTTTGTTCGGGCCGTGGGCGAGCCCGATGATCTCGCCGACTTTGACGCGAGCCTGAACTCCTTCCAGGCGCGCGCCTTCGCGACTAACCTCGACTGTGAAGACGTTCTCAGAGAACGGACGGCCGTCCTGATCAGTGCCGAAGATACGAACAGGGAGCCTGCTTTGAGTTCGGGGCTCCCGACGTTGACCCATGGGCTAGAGCGCATCCCTCCGCTGCGAAATGAGCTCACTGGACAGTTGCCCTCGATGGTAGTCCAGCTCATCGCCGAAAGCCAAGTGACTGTGCGGCGACCGGGGAGGAAAGATTGCGGTCCAAATTCGAGAACAAACTCTGCAAGAACTTGCATGAAATCTTGGAAGTATCCTTTCGAACTTGCGTAAGTGAATGTCAACAAGGCATATAGCAGGATTCTTTGGCATTTCGATTGCACGGGATCAGGCGCGCATTCGTCGGCCCGCACTCAGTCCCCGGCGGCGGAAACTAGCGCATCGGGGAAAAGATGACCTATAAAGAGACGTTTTGGATGGCCTGCGATTCGACCGAACAATTGCGGGCTGAGTACGGCCCATTTCACACGCGCGCAGAAGCAGAGAACGAGGCCCGCAAACTGGGCTTCAACTACTTGCTCCGCTACGAACACCTTATCGGGGACAACGAAGAGATCAAAGAAGTCCGCTGCATTTTTATCGAACTCTCTCCGGGTCCGGTCCCTGTGCGCATGGTTCGCAAGTTGCACACTCGCTGCGCTACTTGCGGTGAATCCGAAGTACACGATGAACCCTGGCAGGCGGAGGTGTGGGCCGACATCCACGAATTTGAACACAGTCGGCATCGTGTGCGACTTTTCGAGCAAACCCGCAGCGAAGGTTTAAAGGAAATTGCCGACTGGCGAGACGCTTCCTGCGCCTGATTCCAAACCCGGTTCCTGCAGGTGAAGAACAGCCGCAATATTTGCTAATCTGTTACTCGTGAATCCCGCATCTGGAGTCTGCAAAGAGAATCTATGGCCCTGATCATTTCGCTGTGCCTGGCCCTCATTCCGCTGCTGGGTGTTGCCTGGATCATCTTTTTTGGCACTCTGACCACAGTGGACGGGTTGTTCATGTCCCTGATCCTGCTTTCCATGTCGGCGATTCTCGGACTGAACGCACTGTACGAATTGCGCAAACGAATGCAAGGAGGGGTTTCGCCGGGGGCTCCGGCTGTCGCGGTCCGGACCGCCAGTGGGCTGGCGCAGAAAGGCAAGGTGGAGAGCGTCGAATTCTACGAGTCGAATGTAGGACAGCCCAATAAATCGATTGTCCGGCTTTCGAACTCCGCCAATTCTTCGCAAATGCTGGTCTTTGAAGGGGACCTCCGCAACGCCCTGCCGGTTGGGCAACGAGTTGAAATCGCGTTCCGGAAAAGAAGCGGTTATAACGAGTTGCTTAAGGTCAGTTATTCCTGAAGTCCCCCAACTTTTCTTCCATGCGATTACCAAGGTAACGCGCGTCGGAATTTTCTAATCGTTCCGGGCCGTGCCTCCGATAGAGAATTCTATGGACAAGTGTTCCGGGGCAGAAGTGTGCTCGCGGAACAGGAGGAAAGATGGCGTCGTCGAAAGACGGGGCAGAGGCGCAGCCCTCGATGCTGATACGCGCCGAGGAGCTGCAGCGGCAGATCCAGGAACTTTCCGGCCGCGACTTGCAGCTTTGGTCGATCGGGGCGCTGGTCATGCTGATCCTGACCGCCGGCCTGCTGGCCTTGATTCTGCCCAACGTGATGTGGGCGCAGAGAATTGTGCGGGTGGAACAGGTTTATCTGCCGCAATTGTTCTTCGGACTGATCTCGTTGGTTCTGCTGTTCAACATCTACATCCTGGGACAACGGGCGATGCTCAACACGACGCGCCGCGCCTTGATTCGCGAACTGGTGCTGAACGAGCGCCTGGAGAACCTTTCCCTGATCGACCCCCTGACGCAGTTGCTCAATCGGCGGGGGATGAATGAACTGATTCCGCGCGAAGTGGCGCGGGCCAACCGGCTGGGCGGCCAATTAAGTTTCATGACCATTGATCTCAACGGCTTTCGGGAGATCAATTCAAAGCACGGAGCCTTGGAAGGCGACACGGTGCTGAGCGAATTCGCGCGGATTCTGAGAAGCGTATTTCGCGGCGGCGACGTCGTGTTCCGCCAGGGCGGTGACGAATTTCTGGTGATGATGCCGGACACCAAAGAAGAACAAGCGGACTTTCCTTTACAGCGGTTGCTGCGGGAAGTCGAACAGTGGAACTTGAACCACAAGAAAGATTACGAAATGTCTTTCCGGTGGGCGTTGGCTCCCTACGTCACTGGGGCCGATTGCGAAGACGTACTCCGTGCCATCGACCGCAAGCTTTATCAGAAGAAGTACAACCTAGTGCCCGTGTTCTAGTGACGCAGCTCCCGGGCGTCTCTCACAGCAGCGCGCCGGTCTTAACAGTCAGGATACTCAGGGCGATTTCGAGTTTGCGGATAGCCTCGTCCAGTTCGGGGTGTTCGTCCAGCTTCGTCTTCTCCCGCAAGGAACGCAGTAACTCGCGAGCGTGGGAAAGATGCTCTTTGGCGTCATTTAGAGGCTGAGCCTCTGCCTCGCGTTTTCTGCCGAGATCAGAGTCCACGGGAATTCGTCCTCCAACCAGAGAGTTAAGCGTGTCCGCGTTGCGCTTTCCTGGCGGCCTTCCTCTGCGCCTTCTGATATTTCTTCATCGCTTTCACTTGTTTCTTCAGCGCTTTCTTTTGTGCTTTCCGGTATTTCTCGCCGGCCTTCTCGGCCTTGCGATCGCTATCGGGTCCCCTGAAAATCTGAGCTCGAGCGGGCGAGGACCATACGAAGCTCGAGGCGGCAAGCAGAATGAAAATGGCGATCCGCTTCATGAATAGTCAAATAAAATGCTCTGCCACCGATCTTACACCAGAATTCCGCGTCTGGAGGGTCCCTGAGGGGACGTACTCATGTGAACAATCTATGCTTTCTGGTTGCGCAAGGCGCCGGCCGCGTCGCGATCAACCAGCCACAGGAGATTCCCGTCGACCGGCTTTACGTTTTGGCAAGGCAAATTCGCGGCTGGGTTTTCAAGTATTTGGCGCAGGATTGAGGATTTATCTTTTCCGCTCACCAGAAACACTACATGTGCCGATTGGTTGATTAGGGGATAGGTAAACGTGATGCGGTAGGTTTTGAACTTCTCGATCCAGTTGGCGACCACCAGCCGGCGGTTTTCCCGCAACGCGGCAGAGCCGGGAAAAAGGGAAGCGGTGTGGCCGTCGGGGCCGATGCCGAGGAGGGTCAGGTCGAAACGGGGGAATTCGCCGGGTTTCAGATGAAAGAAGTTTTGCAAGGTTTGTTCATACGAATTCGCCGCGACCGTGGCATCTTTTTCCTCCGCATGAACGCGGAAGATATTTGCCGGCGGAACGGAAACCTTGGACAGCATGGCTTCATTCACCATGCGGTAATTGCTCTCGGGGTCATCGGGAGGAACGTGGCGCTCATCGCCCCAAAAAAAGAAAGTCTTGTCCCACGGCAGCTTCGAAGCGAAGTTGCTGGCAAGAAGAGCGTACAAGCTCTTGGGCGTCGAGCCGCCGGAAAGGGCGACCGTGAAGCGTCCCCCAGCTCGAACAGCCTGAGAAGCGGCTGAGACCCACTCGACAGCGGCTGCGTGAAAAAGGTCGTCCGCGGAGTCGAGCACGCGGATTTCCGGCGGCGGCATCACGTAGTGGCACCTTTGGCGGCAGCGCAACGCGCCGCGCCAAGCAGGGCCGTTCCGTCGTTCGTGATGACTTTCACCGGGATCGCTTCCAGCAGAGGTTGCAAACGGCCTTTGCTAACGAAAGCCTGCATGAACAAAGGTCCGGAGAGCTTGGCGAGCATTTTGGGCGCAATTCCTCCGCCAAGGTAAATGCCGCCCGTCGCCATAATCTTAAGCGCCAGGTTTCCGGCCTCCGCGCCATAGATGGAAACGAAGAGATCGACCGCTTGCTCGCAGAGGGGACATTTTGCTTCCAGGGCGGCGCGCGAAATGGAAGCGGCGGGGTCCATGGTCGCCATCTCTTCTGTCAGCCATGGCGGCTCAGTGCCGCGACCAGTATCCCGCAGAAAGTGGTACACGTTGACCAGTCCCGGCCCAGAGATAATGCGCTCATAACTGACATGACCGAAGCGGACCCGCAGATAGCGCAGTAGCTCGATCTCAAGTTCGTTGTTAGGAGCAAAATCGCCATGGCCGCCTTCGGAGGCGAAGACCTGATATTGCGAGCCGTCCCAATACATTCCTGCCTCGCCCAGTCCGGTTCCGGCCGAGATTACGGCCTGATTGCCCCGCGGATTGTCTTTGACTCGATTCAGTGGCACCACATCTTTAGGATCGAGAGCCGGAATGCCCCAGGCGTTGGCTTCGAGATCGTTGATGAGAAAAGTCCTACTCAGTTTGAGTTCATCGGCCAGGCGTTTGGACTCGATGATCCAGGGAAGATTGGAAGCTTCCACGCGCCCGTTACGCACCGGGCCGGCAACGCCGAAACATGCGGTCTGGGGCCTTGTCGCCGAATCCTTGACAAATTTGGCAACGATCTCGTCCAAGCCGGAATATTCGCGGCTGGGAAAAACTGAAGCCGAGACCAGATTGAAGTGGCCGTTGAGAACATCGAAGAACGCCAGCCGGGCGTGGGTGCCTCCGATGTCGCCCGCCAGGATCATTTGTCGAAGTTCCTCCAGCGGCGGCCGTCGCGTTCCAGTAATTCATCCGCGTCTTTGGGACCCCAGGTGCCGGCAGCATAGTTGGGAAAATTACGTGGAGGCAAAGCCTTCCAGACATCGAGAACGGGACTGACAACGCACCAGCCCGCCTCAACCATATCGGCGCGCTGAAAAAGAGTGGCATCGCCGATCATACAATCGTGGAGCAGGCGCTCATAGCCTGTGTTCGCCTGGCTGCCGAAATAATCCTGATATTGAAAATCCATGTCGACGGGATCAAGCCGCATGGAAGGTCCGGGAACTTTGGCAGCAAAACGCAACGAGATGCCTTCCTCCGGCTGGATGTGTAAGACCAGCTGGTTGGGCATGAGATTTTCCACGGGCGTGTCGCGAAACAAAACGAAGGGCGCGCGGCGGAATTGAATTACGACCTGCGTGCTGCGGCTCGGCATGCGCTTGCCGGTACGGAGATAGAACGGAACATCCGCCCAGCGCCAGTTGTCGATTTGCAGCTTCATGGCAACGAAAGTTTCGGTTTTGGAGTCGGGAGGAACGCCATCTTCTTCGCGATAACCGGGAACTCGTTCGTTGCTTAAGATGCCGGGGCCATACTGGCCGCGCACGGTTTTGCTCAGAACTTCCTCGGCGCTGAGGGGTTGAATGGCATGCAAAATTTTGGCTTGCTCGTCGCGAACCGCATCGGCACGAAACGAAACCGGCGGTTCCATGCTGGTCAGGCTGATGAGTTGCATGATGTGGTTCGGCACCATGTCGCGTAGAGCGCCGGCCTGATCGTAGTAACTGCCACGTTGCTCCACGCCGACGGTCTCAGCCACCGAGATCTGAATGTGATCGATGTAACGGCGGTTCCAGATCGGCTCCCAGATGCCGTTGGCGAAACGAAAGGCCAAAATATTCTGGACGGTTTCCTTACCCAAATAATGGTCGATGCGATAGATCTGGCTCTCGCTTGCCACCTGCAAAAGCTGCTTATTGAGCGCCTTGGCACTCTCCAGATCGTGGCCGAAAGGCTTTTCGATGATGACCCGCCGCCATTGCTGGTTTTCTTCGTGCATCAGGCCGACGGCGGCCAGTTGCTCGACCACCGGCCCGAAGAAATCTGCGGCCGTGGCCATGTAATAGAGATGATTGCCGTGAGTGGAGCTCTCGCGGTCCACCTGTTCGAGCAAATCTTTGAGTTTGGGATAGAGGTTCTTATCCTTGAAGTCGCCGGGCAAATAGTAGAGGCGGCGAACAAACCATTCCCACACGTCTGCGTCCACCGCTTCGGTGGCAAACTGCTTGATGTCGTCGGAAATTCGTTTGCGAAAATCGTCGGTCGAAAGCTGAGTGCGCCCCACACCCACGATGGCAAATTCTCGCGACAACAACTGGCTCTTTGCCAGGTTGTAGAGCGCGGGTATCAGCTTGCGGCGTGTCAGGTCGCCGACGGCGCCGAAGATGACCATGGAGCAGGGGTCGGCGACTCGTCCGGTGCGTGCTGGTTGAGCAACGGTGGCTACATCGGTCTCAGCCATAAGAGAATTCCTTAAAGGCGGCCCTAGCAACGGCTGCCTGGATATTCGTGCAACCCCGGATGCTACGCCGTCTTTTTCGCCGCGACTCCAGGTTCCAAATGCCCGCCAAATTTTTGCCGCATGGCGGAAAGAACTTTTTCCGCGAACGAATGCTCCTCACGCGAACGAAAACGGGTGAACAGGGCCGCCGACAAAACGTTCACCGGTACCGCTTCGTCGACCGCCGCCTGGATCGTCCAACGGCCTTCGCCAGAATCGGGTACAAATCCGCTGTATTCGGCCAGCGTGGGGTTTTCAGCGAGGGCCATCGCCGTGAGATCGAGCAACCACGAGCTGATGACGCTGCCACGCCGCCACACTTCCGCGATGTCTGCCAGATTCAGAGTGTAACGATAATCTTCCGCAAGCTCTTTGCTCGTTGCGTTGTAGAAGATGTCCAGGCCCTCGGCATAGGCTTCCATGATGCCGTACTCAATGCCGTTATGCACCATCTTCACGAAATGTCCCGCGCCGGAGGGACCGCAGTAGAGATAGCCGTCTTCAGAGGTTCCGGGCATTTTTTCGCGGCCGGGAGTGCGGGGAATGGTGCCGCGACCGGGAGCCAGAGTTTTGAAGATGGGATCGAGATGCTGCACCACTTCTTTGGGACCGCCGATCATCATGCAGTAGCCGCGCTCCAGGCCCCAGACGCCGCCGCTGGTGCCGACATCGACATAGTGAATGCCTTTGTCGCGGAGCTGCTTGGAACGCCTGACGTCATCTTTGAAATAGGAGTTACCACCATCGATGAGAATGTCGCCAGCCTGCATGCGCTGTGCGAGGGCCTGGGCAGTTTTTTCAGTGGGGTCGCCGGCTGGAACCATGAGCCAGGCGATCCGCGGTTTGCCGAGTTTGGAGACAAAATCATCCTGCGACGAGGAGGCGATGGCGCCTTCACTGGCCATCTGCTTGACGTTTTCCGGGTTCAGATCAGTGACCACGACCTCATGGCCGCCGCGCATCAGGCGGCGCACCATGTTGGCGCCCATCTTGCCCAAACCCACCATTCCCAGTCGCATGCGAATGCTCCCTATTAAATCGTTTTTCTAAGCTTCACACAACTTTTTAACTCAAGGCCTGGCGGCAAGCGGCCAACAGTTTCTTGAGACCGGCGTCAACGTCAGCCGGGAGATGCACGCGCAGCGCGCGACGGTCACGCTCTGCAAGAACCTGGAAATCGCCACGGGCTTGCGCCGCCTTCACGATCCCGAAGGTGTACTTCTGTTCCGGAACGGGCAAATCGGCGGCGTCATCGCAAGTGATCTGCAGGAAGACTCCGGTGTTGGGTCCTCCTTTATATGCTTGTCCGGTGGAATGCAGAAAGCGCGGGCCGAAGCCCAGGCAGGTCGCAACTCGTTTCTTGTCGCGCACGCCGTGGCGAATTTCCTGCAAACTCTCTTCGTGGTCGTCGTTCATTTGAATGAAGGCCAGCAAGGCAAAGTAATCTCCCGCACCGAGCCGGTTAAGATGAGCGCGCAGATAACCAGCCAGCGTCTTGTCGTTGCCAGCAGTCTTGGCCAGGGCCTCGGCGTTTTTGCTGTCGGTGAACAGCTCAATTCCGCCATCTTCCAGCACAGGGCTCTCAGCCGGAAGCGAGCCAGTTTTTTCGTATTGGCTGGTCAGGTTGCGAGTGGCGACTTTGCTGGCTTCTACGTCGGGCTGGTTGAATGCGTTGATGCCGATGATGGACCCGGCGACGGCCGTCGCAATCTCCCAGCGGAAAAACTCCTGGCCGAGATCGTAGATATCCGCCAGCGAAATGCGCACAACCGGCTGACCTGCCTGCTCCAGTGCCGCGACTTTCGCCTCCTGCTGCGCGTCCGGCGCCGATTCGAGGCGGACGTAAGCAAAGACGCGGTCGTTGCCGTAGACAGACGGCGGTCCCAACTCCTCGCGGTCGACCGGGATAATTCCTTTTCCTTGCTTGCCGGTGGATTCTGCGAGCAACTGCTCGAGCCATGCCCCAAGATCGTAGATTCCCGGGGAGGTGATGATGGTCACTTTGTCGCGGCCGCCGACCGCTGCGGTGCCGAGAATGTTCCCGAGCACCACGCCTGGATTCTGTTCTACCGGGACACAAGAGGCGCAGGCTTCGATCATTTCCTGGGTGCGATCAAGGAACTTGACCACGTCCAGTCCCATCAAAGCTCCGGGCACCGTGCCAAAATTCGAGAGCGCCGAATAACGCCCGCCGATGCTGGGAAGTCCGAAGAACACGTGGCGGAAGCGGTCAGCCTCCGCGACCTGCTGCATTTTCGAGCCAGGATCAGTGATCGCGATGAAATGATCGCCCGCTTTTTCTGCCCCGACCACCTGCTTCAACCGGTCGAAAAAGTATTGCTTGAAGATGTTGGGCTCCAAGGTAGTGCCGGACTTGCTGGAAACCACGAACAGCGTCTTCGGCAGATCGATTTCCTTCTCAATCGCCTTGATCTGTGCCGGATCGGTGGAATCGAGGACGTGCAGCTGCGGGAAACCGGCGATCTTGCCATAGGTCGTAGCGAAAACGTCGGGACAAAGACTGGATCCGCCCATGCCGAGAAGAAGGATGTGAGCGAAGCCTTCTTTTCTTGCGTCGTCGGCGAATTTAATCAACTGCCTGGCGTGGGCAATCTCGTCTTCCGTGATGCTCAGCCAGCCCAGCCAGTTGGCTTCATCAGTGTCTGTCCAAAGCGAAGCATCCCGCTGCCACAGACGGCGTACCTTCCCCGCCGCGCGCCAATGGTCGATGCTGGCTTTCACCGCCGCGTCCAGTGGTCCGGGCAGCTTGTAGGTCTGATGATTTACCTGCGGGCTGATTTGCGCTTTCGCGCTCTTCTCTACGGCTTCGAGTAACTTGTCGAACGCTTCAGCAAACAGGCGGACACCGTCGTCAGTGAGCTTGTCCGTGACTTCGTCGATGGAAATGCCGGCTGCAGCAAGAGCCTGCATGGTCTTTTCCGCACCGGGAATATCTTCGGTGAGGGTCTGGCGCACGTGGCCGTGATCGCGGAAAGCATCGAGCGTGGCGGGAGGAATGGTATTGACCGTATCCGGGCCGATCAGGTCGTCGACATACATGACGTCGCTGTAATTCGGATTCTTTGTGCTGGTGCTCGCCCAGAGAACGCGCTGCGTCTGCGCTCCCTTGGCTGCGAGTTTCTTCCAGCGATCGGTGCCGAAGATTCTTTGGTAGCTCTGGTAGGCCAATTTGCCGTTGGCGATGGCAACCTTACCCATCACGCTCTTGAGCTGCTGTTGTTCGCGTGGATCCTTCGCGTTCTTAAGCCGCGCCTCGGCGATTGAGTCAACCAGCGTATCAATCCGGCTGATGAAGAAGCTGGCCACACTGGCCATCTTTTTCACATCGCCACCTTTGGCGGCGAATTGCTCCAGCCCGGCGATATAGGCTTCCGCGACCTGCTCGTAAACCTTCTGCGAGAAGAGAAGGGTTACGTTGATATTGATGCCTTCGCTGATGAGCTGCTGAAACGCAGGAATGCCTTCTCTCGTGCCCGGCACTTTGATCATCACGTTCGGACGATTCACGGACTTCCATAGCGCCCGAGCTTCCTGGATTGTGCCTTGTGTGTGGCGGGCGAGATATGGCGAGACTTCCAAACTTACGTAGCCATCGCGCCACTTGGATTCGTCATAGACCGGGCGCAAAATGTCAGCCGCGTCTTGTATATCGCGGACGGCGAGAATTTCGTAACGCGCTTTGGCGTCAAGGTCGGTGCGCGACTGCAAGGATTGCAGCAAATCGGCATAATCGGTGCTCCCAGAAATAGCTTTTTCGAAAATGGATGGATTGGAGGTCATACCGCGCAATCCATCCTCGTCAATCAGGCGTTTCAGTTCGCCGCTGGTGATCAAGTTGCGGCGGATATAGTCGAGCCACACCGACTGGCCGAATTTCAAAAGATCTTTCAATGGATTAGTGGCTTTGGGGGTTTCAACAACTCCGACTGGTGACATAAGGACTCCTGTTCCCTTTAGAAATCATTCACGCGCCGAAGCGCGGCTATTTGGCAGCGGCCATTGCCTCACGGGCAACCGCAACCACGTGGTCGGCGGTAAAGCCAAATTTCTTCAGCAGGTCTTTTATCGGCGCTGAGGCGCCAAAACGGTGCATACCGATGATTTTGCCAGCCGGGCCAACGTATCTTTCCCAGCCAAAAGTCGCCGCCATCTCGACCGCAACCCTTGCTTTGACCGATGGAGGCAGAACCTGGTTGCGGTAGGCTTCATCCTGCTTGTCGAAAATGTCCCACGAAGGAATGCTCACGACTCGGGCTTTGACTCCTTCAGACGTGAGCTGTTCATACGCGGAGATACAGAGCGAAACTTCGCTGCCCGTGGCCATCAGGATGAGATCGGGTTTGCCACCGGGCGCGTCGGCGAGAACGTAAGCGCCGCGAGCTACCCCGGATGCAGGAGCGTATTTCGTGCGATCAAAAGTCGGCACAGCCTGGCGCGTGAGCACCAGAGCGGCCGGTGCTTCACGTAGCTGCATCACGATTTTCCACGCTTCGGTGACCTCGTTCGCATCCGCGGGCCGGAACAGCACAAGATTCGGCATAGCTCGAAGAGACGCCAGTTGCTCGATCGGTTGGTGCGTCGGCCCGTCCTCGCCGAGACCGATGGAGTCATGAGTGAACACGTAAATCACCGGAATTTCCATGAGCGCAGCCAAACGAATGGAAGGCCGCATGTAATCCGAGAAATTGAAGAACGTTGCCCCGAACGGCCGCACCTTGGATACGGCAAGGCCATTCAGGATTGCGCCCATGCCATGTTCACGCACGCCAAAGTGCAGATTACGGCCGGCATAATCGCCGGCCTGGAAGTCGCCTGCGCCTTTCAGGTTTGTTTTGTTGGAGGTCGCCAAATCGGCCGAGCCGCCGATCAGCCAGGGAACATTTTCCGCCAGCACATTGAGAACTTTGCCACCGCTGTCTCGCGTCGCTATGCCTTTGGGGTCAGCGGGAAAGATTGGAAGATTCTTGTCCCAGCCATCGGGAAGCTCGGAGTGCTGCATGCGATTCAATTGATCGGCAAGATCGGGAAACTTCTTGCTGTATTCGGCGAACAGATTCTGCCACTTTTGCCGCAGGTCGCGTCCTCGCCGGCCAATCCCGGAGCGAAAGTTTTCGAGCACGCCATCCGGCACCAGAAACTTTGCGTCTTCGGGCCAGCCATAGAACTTTTTTGTCAGGCGAACTTCCTCTTCGCCCAACGCTTCCCCGTGGGCCGCACTGGTATCTTGCTTGTGAGGCGAGCCATAACCAATATGGCTGTTTACGATGATCAGCGTTGGTCCTCTGCTGTCGCGGAAATCGGTGTACGCGGCGCCTAGGGCATCGAGATCGTTGGCGTCGACGACATGCTCGACATTCCATCCGTAGCCGCGGAACCGTTCCTCTACATTCTCGTTAAACGACCAATCGGCGGGGCCGTCGAGCGTGACGCGATTGTCGTCGTAGATCCAGCACAGGTTGGGGAGCTTGAGATGGCCCGCTAGCGATGCGGCCTCACTGCCTACGCCTTCCATCAGGTCGCCATCGCTACACATCGCATAGACGTTGTAGTCGAAAATTTCGAAGCCGGGCCGATTGTAGCGAGCCGCCAGCCACAGACCTGCGATTGCCATTCCCACGCTGTTTCCCACGCCCTGGCCCAACGGGCCGGTCGTGGTCTCGACCCCAGTCGTCAGACGGTATTCGGGATGCCCCGGAGTTTTGCTGTCAATTTGCCGAAACTGCTTGATGTCGTCTAGGGTCACCGCAAAATTGCCGGTTGGTTTACCCTCAGCATTCACCGCGCGAACTTCGGCCAGATAGAGTATGGAGTAGAGCAACATGGAAGCGTGGCCGGCAGACAAGACAAAACGGTCGCGATTGGGCCAGAGAGGGTCGGCAGGGTCATAACGCAAAAACTGCTGCCACAAACTGTAGGCCACGGGAGCGAGTCCCATAGGCGCGCCAGGATGGCCAGAGTTCGCTTTCTGGACCGCATCTATCGCCAAAGTACGGATGGTATTGATACTGAGGATGTCGATCTGCTTGCCGGTCAACAGCGTTTGCTCACTTGCTACCATTGGGGGATTCTCCTAAGGGAAGCATGATCCAACCTGGATTCCTTGCAGCCAGGGACACGACAAACCAACCCACTTCAGACAAGCGCGCGACCAGAGGCCAGCAGTTTATCAAGTTCTGGCCAACTGTGCTCTAGGTCGCGCTCAATGATGGTCCAAGCACATGACCCGCTCCCTCAAATCTGTCTAATGAGATGAAAAAGTGGCTGGGAGGGTGCAGCCCTGGAAAAAATTTGTGTGTGGATTGAGCGATCGACCGTAGGGACGAACTATCGTTTTAATTCAGCAAGATAGGCTTGCTCACTGCGGGAGCCTTTCGTTGTGCTTTCGACGTATTTCAGGAAATGGCGAAGGGTTTCGCGTTCACTGGACGCCAGGTCGCCGAATTTGATGCGGACGCCAAACGAAGGAGTGCTCTTGGTTACCACTCCATTTAAAATCAAGCCTTTGATCCAGATCTTCCCATTGGCCAGCCAAAGGCCAATTTCGACATTGGCCCCGGAGGAGACGGATGTAGCGGTCTCCACGAAACATCCCCCCATGCTGGTATTCGCCAGGTTGCCCCAGATTGGGTTTGGCGAATCGCTTACGCGTAACTCGACCGCCACAAAGCACTTCATTCGCGGATAGCGTCGCCGGTCTTGCCAGGAAGAAGGAGTGAACAGATCCGGATTAAAGGGCGGTGAGCCTTCGGGACTAACGGCCACCGGCTCCAGTGTTTCCATTTCGGCCCGGCTTGCTGCTTCGGGAGTGGGTTTCGATTCCGGGGCCAGGTTAGGCTTCTGGCTCTCGCCGCTCTTGATCCTGCGCATCGCCGCGAGCAACGTGGCGTTGCGCGTTTCCGGCGGGGCCTCGCGGTATGCCTGGAGGAGTTCACCGAGATGACTGACCAAGTCGGGATCAGTCAAGAGTTGGGTCCAATCGGCGCCTGCTTCCGAAGTCTTGGGGTTCGTCATGGTTTAGGCACACGTACTGGTTCTTTTGTCGCCCCCACTCTAGGGTGAAGCACCTGGGTTGTCTGGGCAAGATGACTATAGTCACAGTATGCGTGTATTGGCGTTAACCCATGGTTCTGTCGCGGTGGCGGCAGCGCGAGTCACGGAGTCAAGGCACACTGAGGCTCAATCTTCAAGAAACGCCAATTTTTCAAGCCAAAATGTTGATCTGGAGTGAATTTTCAGCAGGGGAAGCCGTTCCACCGGCATCTGGAGTGAAAACAAAGCCCGGTCGTGAGTTATTCCCGCTGGCAACCAGATTCAGGATTAGCTCGGGTGTGGTGCTGCTGCTGTTGTTACCCTGGCCCAAGCTGATGGTGAGCTCGGGATTTGAACTTCCGTCTCCATTCCGGCCACTCAGGTTTAAAGTCACCTCCGGCGCGGAATTGCCGTCGCTGTTGTCTGAAAGGTTCAGGACAATCTCGGGTGCCGAACCGCCTCCGCCGCCCAGATTGAGGATAATCTCTGGAGTGGAAGTGGCGGCTGCATCCGTAGATGAGCTTCCCGCAGTCGAGCTCGAAGACGTTGAAGCTGGGGCGGGGTTGGAAGCAGTAGCATTGGTCGTCCCAGAACTGGGCGCTGCCGTTCCAGCGGTCGAATTTAGGCTCACGATAATTTCTGCTACGACGTCGCTCGGCTGCCCCCCTTGCTGCAACTGTTGAGAGCTGCCCCGCGAACTGTGAAGGTCCTGCTGGAGCGTGGCAAAAGCTTGCTGCGCTCCCTGCAAGTCTCCCGCTTGCAACGCTTGGCCGATTGCGGCAAAGTCCTGGGCACGTTGCGAGTTCCGGAACGGCCCGGTGCTCGCGCCATTTTGCCCGGAGGCATTTTGAGATAGCGAAGCCAATGTGCTGTAGGCCTGTTGTGCGTCCGTCAGATCGCCTGCCTGGAGGGCCTGGCCGAGCTCGGCTAAGTCCGTGGTTCTCTGCGAGAAGAAAGACTGAGTGGCGCCGGGCTGATAGAAAGAGGTCGTAGAAACGCCTGCGAGAGACATGATTTTCTCCTGGCACCGGGCTCGGAACAGAGCCGGTGTTGCCGTTCAGGAGACTTAATCGGCAGACTTCGGGGAGGCTTTAGCGAAAGTCGAGACGAGGAGCGCCCGAACCGGTCAGGCTGGCCAGTTCTTTTGGGATTGATGAAGCATTCCCAGCTTACTTGACGACCTGAAGGTTATTCGTCACAGAGAAAATCCCGGGCACGCCATTCGCTCGCACCCCGGCGAGGTTCTTGTCGGTCTCGTTGTCGACCACGCCTTCGAGCGTCACATGTCCATTCTTGACGATGATTCGAATGGGCAACTGGACACCCATCGAGTACTTCTCCAAGGGAGGGTATCGATAGATCGCCACGAATAGCTGGCGGCGAAGCCGGGCGTCCATCGGTGATACTGGCAGTACCTCGATTTGATTGTTTACCTGTTCGACCCCTTCAATCCTCTTTACCGCCCGTTCCGCATCAGTTTTTACCGTTGGGTTCGTGACCTGACCCATGAGGGTTACGTTATAGCCATCGACCTTGTAGGCCAGGTTGTCAAACACCGTCAAGAACGGCAGCATCAGCAACTCATGGCGGACTTCCCGCTGAATTCGTTCCGTGGCGTGTGCCGGGGCTTCTGATGGCGTTTGGGCGGATAGAGTAAGGACGGATGCGAACAGACAAATGACGACAGTGCACGCTGAGACCTTCATGGTTGTCCTCCTTCAGTAAGTGCTTTCGACGCCGGTCGGAGGTTGAGAGGTTGCCGCCCGCCCCTGGGGATCTTGCGGGCCCAAAGCGGGGAAGACTACTTTGGCCGCTGAAATGGGAGAAGCGGAAATGCATGGCGCGCCCGAAGGGACTCGAACCCCTAACCTACGGCTCCGGAGGCCGGCGCTCTATCCAATTGAGCTACGGGCGCGTGTAACGAGTTTACAACCGCAGCTCTGTCGCATCAATCGCAAGCCGACCGGCACAGACCGGTTTACCAGCGGTTGCGCCCACCGCCCCCGCCACGTCCGCCACGGTCGCGTCCACCGCCCGCGGGACGCTCGGCCTTGGGACGAGCCTCGTTGACATTCAACTTGCGTCCGCCGACCTGTGTGCCATTTAAGGCGGCGATCGCCTTTTCGCCGTCTTCTGCGTTGGTCATTTCCACGAATCCGAACCCGCGCGAGCGCCCCGTATCCCTGTCAGTCATAATGCTGACCCGATCCACCTGACCATACGCTTCGAAGATCTGGCGCAATTCGTCTTCGGAAGTGTTGAAATCGAGGTTCCCCACGAAAATATTCTTCAAGCAAATTGCCTCGGAGTGAGCTGTCTGAGTGCGGCTGACTTCGGCAGAAAAGACTCGGGCTGGTTGGCCGTCCTGGGAGCCAAAGTTGGCTGTCAGTCAAACGCGGGGGGAAGTATAGCAGGTTCGTCAATATTCGCCAGTCAATCCCCCAAGGGGGTTAGGCGATTGGCCTTTTGCCAGGATGGGCGATTTTCTCAGCACTTGTCCACTTTCCAGTAACCTTCGCGCTGATAGCCGAGTTGCAGCAGGCGGTTTTTGGGATCGTGGCGCTTGCCGCAGTTGGGACACTTGAGATAACGGTTCCAGGAAGTGCCTTGATGATCGTAATTTTCGGAGACGGCGAAAGTTGTGCCGCAACTGCAGGGAACGAGATACATCTTGAACCGAGGGTCTCCTTTTCTGGCAGCTTTCAGTGAAGCCATCAACCTTCCTCAATCACGGCCATCGCGCTCTTCTTCCGCTTGTTGGCCGGCAACACTTTCTTTCGCAGACGCAGCGATCTGGGCGTGATTTCCACGAATTCGTCGTCAGCGATGAACTCGATGGCCTGCTCCAGATTCAACTGGCGGAAGGGAACCAGGCGGATGGCTTCGTCGGCAGTTGACGCACGCATGTTGGTCAATTTCTTCTCGCGCACGACGTTGACATCAAGATCGTTGTCTTTTGCGTTTTCGCCGATGATCATGCCTTCATAAACGTCGACGCCGGGGCCAACAAACAATTCGCCGCGCTCTTGCAGATTGTAGAGCGCATAGGCCGTGGAAACTCCAGGTCGATCCGCCACCAGCGCGCCGGTGGGCCGATGCGGGATTTCACCCTGCCATTCAGTATGCCCGTCGAAAAGCGAGTTCATCACGATCGTGCCGCGCGTATCGGTCAGTAACTGGCTGCGCAGGCCGATGAGACCGCGACTGGGAACGCGGAATTCGATGCGCACCCTGCCGTAACCGTGGTTGTGCAGGTTGACCACTTCGCCTTTGCGGGTGCCGAGTTGCTCCATCACGACGCCAACAAATTCTTCCGGCACATCGACGGTGAGATGCTCGACCGGTTCCAACAATTTGCCGTCGACCCGTTTGGTGACGATCTCTGGCTTGCCAGCCATCAGTTCGTAACCTTCGCGTCGCATCATTTCGATCAGGATCGAAAGCTGCAGTTCACCACGGCCCATGACTTTGAACGTGTCGGTGTTGTCGGTTTCTTCCATGCGCAGGGAAACATTCGTCAACAGCTCCTTTTGCAGCCGCTCGCGCAGATGGCGTGAAGTCACAAACGCACCATCTCGCCCGGAAAAGGGAGAAGTATTCACGGTGAACTGCATGGCGATGGTTGGCTCATCAATGGTGATCGGCGGAAGCGGCGCCGGATTTTCTGCGCTGGTAATGGTTTCACCGATTGTGATGCCCTCAACTCCGGCGACGGCGACGATGTCTCCCAGTTCAGTTTGGGTGATATCGGTCCGCTTCAGTCCTGAGAAGGAAAAAAGCTTGGTGATCTTTGTTTTTTGCAGGGAGCCATCGAGCTTGGCGATGGCGACTTCCTCTCCCGTGCGCAACGTTCCGTCGAATACACGGGCGATGGCAAGTCTGCCGAGGTAGTCGCTGTAATCGAGATTGGCGACGAGGATCTGGAGTGGGCCATGCGCTTCACCTTGGGGCTCGGGGATCGTGCTGATGATGGCATCAAAGAGTGGCTGCAGGTTTTCGCCGGTGGAGTTTACGTTTGCTGTGGCTGTCCCGACTTTAGCGTTGGTGTAGAGCACCGGAAAATCCAGTTGTTCTTCTTTGGCGTCAAGATCGATGAATAGATCGTAGACCTCGTTCAGCACTTCCTGAGGGCGGGCATCGGAGCGGTCGATTTTGTTGATGACGAGAATTGGCGGTAGGTGCGCTTCCAGCGCCTTGCCCAGCACGTAGCGGGTTTGCGGCAAGGGGCCTTCGCTGGCATCGACCAGCAACATCACGCCATCCACCATCTTCAACGCGCGTTCCACTTCTCCGCCAAAGTCGCTGTGGCCGGGAGTATCGACGATGTTGATTTTTACATGGTGATAATGCACCGCGGTGTTCTTTGCCAGAATGGTGATCCCGCGTTCGCGCTCCAGGTCGTTCGAATCCATCACGCGCTCAACTAAGCTCTCGTTGGCGCGGAAGGTTCCGCTCTGGCGCAGCATGGCGTCGACCAGCGTAGTTTTTCCGTGATCAACATGGGCGATGATGGCGATGTTACGAATGCTCAAGGCGAGAATTTCCCCTCTGAGAGACGGCGCTGATTGCGAGAGTCTCTTACCACTTTACTATGGGTTCATGGGAATGGGTTTATGTGAGTGAAGACCGACGCGGAGAAAAGATTCATTCTGAACTGACTGGATGCTTATCCTACTACCGCAGTTTCCTTGGGCATCGGCTTTCCCGCCAGCCGGTTCTCCACTTCCTTGGCCGCGCGTTGCGCCGCGGCGATGGCTTCATTGGTAGTGGATTCCGGTCCTTCAGAATCTGTGTTGGCGAAAAACACTCGATCCATGGGTTGGCGAGCGAGCGGCTGCACATCCGTATAGAGGCCGGGAGTCGACATATACATGGCATGTCCACGGCGGAAAAGATGCACTTCAACCGGGTCGACATTCAATTCAGGCATGAGTTTCTGAAAATCGCGCAGCACGTTTGCCGCAACGCGGCGTGCGCTAGGCTCGGAAAGCAGCATGGGACGTTCCTCTTCGTGAAGCGGGGCATAACAACTGAGGATGTTGAACTTCTGCTTATAGCCGGGTTGATTGCGCACCACCCAGTCGGCGACCACCATGTCGGTGAATGCAGTCCCCGGGCACCAGGTGTCGAAACCCCGGTTAAAGACCGGCTTGTCGAAAATCAAGTTGACGACAGCATAGGGAATGTAGCGGATCTGGTGCATCGCGTCGCTCTGTTTGTCCGGCAGTCCTTCCACCAGGCGGCGGGTGATGAATTTTGGCGAGGCCATGATGACTGCCTTGGCCGCGACCGTCTTGAGCTCATTACCTTGCATGTAAGTCACCTGGACTTCGCTTTTGTCCGGAACCACGGCAACCGAGGTGCAGCCGGACTGCAAGCGCTCCGGCGAACTGGTTTGCAGAATACCGGCCAGCTTGTTGCTGAGCGCTCCGATTCCCCCCGGCCAGGTGTAGCGAATATCGTGCTCGGTTTCTCTCGCCAGGTCTTGCATTTCGAGCACGCCAATTCCGGCGGCAGCATCGTCGTTTCCAGCACCGTAGGTGGATGTACCGTACGCGTCCCACCATTGTTTCAGTTCGTCCGGATATCCTTTGAGCAGATCGGAAAAAGGCGTATTGAACATTTCCTTTCTTCGCTGTTCTACATTGATCGCCAGCATTTCTTTCTTGAACTTCTTGAAGCTCTCACGAACCGGAGCGGGATAAGGCAGCTTGTCCATGCCGCTGCCCCAGGTGTCGGCGATCCATTGGCCATTGAGGATGCTGGCGTCCGGGTTTTTGACGGGCAATATTTCAAGGCCAATTTCTTTGACGAGGTGGGTTGCCTGCTCCTCTTCTTCCAAAATAAAAGCAGAACCCGTGGCGTAGGGCATGCCTTGATACTCCATGGCGTACGCATTGCCACCCCAATGAGGCTCTTTTTCCAGCAAGAGGAAATCGTGGTGTCGCAGCAGGTAGGCTGCGGTCAGTCCGCTCACTCCTGCGCCGACGATGACAATGTCGCGGCGCGCAGAAGCGGGCGGGCGGGTGAACACCTTTCCATCGCGTACCTGGTGGCAAATGTGGTTGTCTTCGCCGTCCACTGTGGGCGGCGTCGGATTGCTCGTCTGGGCGTTGAGCAGCGAGAGATCAGTTGGACATCCTGCCGCCACGCTTCCCGCCACGACAAACTTAATGAAATCCCTTCGATTGGGACTCATGCATGCTCCTCTTCTGCGGTGTTTCTAATCAACTCGGCGCCGATGTCTGCTTGTCCTTCAGCCCGCTTGCCCAGGCGATACCAGGCTACGATGGCCGCCAGCGAGAAAACAAAAATAATAGTGGAGATGGCATTGATCTCCGGCGTGATGCCGCGCCGCAAGCGGCCCCAGATTTCGAGTGGCAACGTATTGTCGCGGCCGATCAAAAAGAAACTGACCGCGATCTCATCCAGCGAGAGCGTGAAGATGAGCAGCGCCGCACCAATAATGGAAAGCCGCAGATTCGGCAAGGTGACACGCCAGAAAGTCTGTAGGTAGTTTGCGCCAAGATCGAGTGAGGCTTCTTCCTGCGCCCGGTCAAGCTTTTGGAGTCCGGCAAATACCTCGGTGGTTGCCACTGAAATCAAGGCGGTGCCGTGGCCAAGGATGATCGTTGTCAGGCTCAGTTTCACGTCGGCCTCGTGAAACAGCATTGATAATGAAAGCCCGGTGATGATGCCCGGCAGAATCAGGGGAAGAAGCACCAATCGGCGAAAGAGGGCTTTGCCCGGGAAGTTGGCGCGGTCGAGGGCCAGAGCCGCTGGGATTCCGAGCCCGAGCGCAATGACCACGGCGGCAGCGGCGACCAGCAAACTATTCACCACCGACGCCCATATGGCATCGTCAGCAAACAAAACCCGGTACCAATCCAAAGTGAAATTACGGGGAGGGAAGCCGCCGACTCCAGTTCCATTGAACGAGTAAACGATCAAGGTGATGATCGGCAAATAGAGAAACGCGAATACCGCGATCGAATACCAAGGCAGCCAGCGAAGGCTACGTGGCGGCCCGCCGCTCACTGGAAACTCCATTTCCGCTCCAGTTTTTCCGAGAGGAATAGAAGCACGACTACAAATACGAGCAGGCAGAGCGAAATCGCCGCTCCCAGCGGCCAGTTGTAGGCCGCGCCGAACAGGCTCACCACGATATTCGAGATCATGATGCCGCTGGGGCCGCCCAACAGCAGCGGAGCAAGAAAATCGCCCAGGCTGAGCACAAAGGCGAATGTCGCGCCAGCCAGCACGCCAGGGATGGAAAGCGGAAAGATCACGCGCCAGAAAGTCTGAAGCGGAGTCGCGCCCAGATCATGCGATGCCTCCACCAGATTTCGTGGAACGTGATCGAGCGAAGCGTAAATAGGAAGAAAAGTAAAAGGCGTGTAAATGTGAGTCAATGTCAGCACAACAGCGAATGGGCTGTAGAGCAGGAATTCCAGTGGATGCTTGGTCAAGTGCACATACTGCAAGGAGGTATTAAGCACGCCGTCACTGCCTAGGATCGTCTTCCACGCATAGGCCCGCACCAGGTAACTGACCCACAGCGGAATGATCACCAGTTGATACAGCAGATCTTTGTGCTTGCTTGCGCCGAACGAGAGGTAATAGGCAAGCGGATATCCCAATAGCAACGCAAAGATCGTGACGCGAGCGGCAATCCACATGGAACGAAGAAGTGTCTGGAAGTAAACGCCCTTGTGGAGCAGTTCGCGGTAATTGTCGAGCGTCCACGAATGGATGATGGTTTGCGAAGCTGAAACTGACCAAAGGCTGTAGCAGAAAAGTAACAGATAGGGTACGAGCAAAAACACCGTGACCCAAAGCAGAGGAGGAAGTGTGACAGCGGCGCGGTATGCTCGGGAAAACATCAGTTTCGTTCCTGGGATTCGCGGACGGGCACGGCATCCGCTGGAGAAAATTCCAGATCCAGTTCGCCTTGCCAGTTTTGTCGGCTCGCTAGGCACACACTGAGCACCAAGCCGTCCGTGGACTCCACCTGCAAAAGTTCGGTAGCGCCGTGAAAAGCCTGGCGCAAGATTTTCCCGCGAAAGCGGACACTCGAGCCTGCGCCACCGGCCACGCGAATATTTTCGGGTCTCAGAGAGAACCAACCGACGCCGTCGCGCAATCCGGTGCGCCACGCGAGACCATGGCAGCGGGCGATTCCATCTTTTACATCGCCGCGCAAAAGATTTGTGTGGCCGATGAACTGGGCGGTGTAGGCCGTTGCGGGACGGCTGTAGATTTCCCGGGGCGAAGCCACCTGCTCCAATTCGCCCACGCGCAAAAGCGCAATCCTGTCCGACATGACCATGGCTTCCTCCTGGTCATGCGTGACAAAAACAAAGGAGATTCCCACTTCCCGCTGCAATGATTTCAGTTCGACCTGCATGTGGCGGCGCAAGTTGGCGTCTAACGCAGAGAGAGGCTCATCGAGCAGCAACAGGCGGGGACGATTCACCAGCGCACGGGCCAGGGCAACCCGTTGTTGTTGCCCGCCGCTGATTTTCGCAGGTTTGTACTGGGCATAAGGAGTCAGCTTCATCAACGCTAACAGCTGCTCCACTCGCGCCGCGATTTCTTCTTTTGGCAGCCTGGCAATCCGTAATCCGTAGCTGACATTTTCTTCGACGGTGAGATGCGGAAACAAAGCATAGTTCTGGAAAACTGTGTTCACGCGACGGCGATAAGGAGGCAGCGAATCGAGGCGCTCGCCGCCCATCCAGATTTCTCCAGAGGTCGCATTTTCAAATCCGGCGACGATGCGCAAAAGCGTTGTTTTCCCGGAGCCGCTCTCTCCGAGTATGGTGAGAAATTCGCCTTCGGCGATTTCCAGAGAAATGTCCCGCAACACCGGGTGTCGTCCGAATGATTTGGCGACATTGCGGAGGCTCAGCAACGTGTTGCCAGTAGCCTTCGGATTCACCGCTATCTCGGATTGGATGGTCGTGCTCATCTCGCCGACGGAACCCAAAGCGTTTTATTGTGCCGCCTTCACTTCGTTCCAAATCTCGTTGTACTTGGCGCGGCGCGGGACATTCTGCCAGAAATAAATGCGCTTTTGATAGTTGTCGACGTCATCGAGGTGAAGGTTTTTCACCTGGTCTGGCGTCATAAGCTGCGCCGCTTGAGGATTGGCGGGCGTGTAACCGGTCACATCGGTGACCAGCTTTTGGGTTTGAGCTTCGATCATGTATTCCAGAAATTTATAAGCGAGATCTTTGTTCTCACTTCCTGCCGTGATCATCAAGTGGTCAATCCAGCCGGTGGTATTTTCTTTGGGAATGGTTTCACCAACCGGAAAATTGATCTTGCGCAGTTGATTGGTCATCAACGGCCAGCCCATCGCCGCGGCCACTTCGTGGTTCTGGAACAAATTGGTCAGCTCGCCTCCGGTCGACCACATTTTGCGAATGTTCGGTTTCAACTCCAACAGTTTTTTCTTCACCGCATCCAACTGTTCATCGGTGAGGTTGTAAAGCTGGCTCGGGTCCGGCTGGTCGTAGCCGAGAACTTGAGCGGCCATGTAGACGGTGGAGAGATCGTCCCAAACCGAAATTTTGCCGCGATATTTTGGATCCCAAAACACGGTCCAACTGTCGGGGGCCTTCGCAAACGCGGTTGTGTCGTAAATCATGGGATTCGGGCCCCACATGAACGGCACGCCGTAAGCCTGGCCTTTGATGCGCACCAGCGGAAGGGAAGTCAGCTGTGGAGAAAGTTGGCCGTAGGAAGGGATTTTCGAGAGGTCCAATGCAGCGGCAAGTCCCGAGGAGGCGATTGAGGTAGCCACATCGCTGGAGGGTGAAATCACATCATAGTTGCCCGCGCTTCCGCCGCGCAGTTTCGCCACCAGTTCATCGCTCGAACCCATGTACGAAGCGGAAACCTTGCAGTGGTTTTGCTCTTCAAAGCCGCGCACAAACGAAGGGTCAGCGTAACCTTCCCAAACCAGCAGATTCAGCGTAGGCGTCTTCTTGGCGCATGAAATCGAGAGTGCCGCCACTACCATCACGGCGAAAAAAACTACGCAGCGTCTCATGGATGCGCCTCCGTCGCGACAGATTTTGGTTCGAATATGGGCGACTGATAGACAACTTTCCCGCCAACCATGGTTAGCAGCACTTCCGTCTTGCCGATTTCTGCGGGTTGAATTTTGAACAGGTCCTGCGAGACCACGATCAAATCGGCCACTTTGCCGGGCTCGAGTGAACCTTCGGTCTTGTCGCGATGTCCGGCGAACGCCGCGCCCAGAGTATATGCCTTGATTGCGTCCTCTAGGCTGATTCGCTCCTGCGGAACAAAACCGCCCGGCGGCTGGCCATCGGTAGTTTGCCGCGTCAAGGCATTCTGCACTCCCACCCACGGATTCATCGTTACTACTGGCCAATCGCTGCCGAACGCCAATCTTCCACCGTGGCTCTCGATGCTATGCCACGCCCACGCCCGCTGCGTGCGCTCTGGACCGACGTTGCGGCTCCATACTTTTAGCGTGTCAGCGTCGGGATAGGCGTGCAACGGCTGAAAGCTGGCGATCACTCCAAGCTGTCCAAACCTTGGAATATCCACAGCAGAAACCGTTTCGATGTGCTCCACACGGTGGCGCGCATCGGAAGTATGATTGGTTTTTTGCGCCGCTTCATAGCCATCGAGCGCCATGCGAATTGCCCGGTCGCCGATGGCATGGGTGAAGACCTGAAAACCCCTGCGGTCCAGTTCGGTCACCGCTTTCGTGTATTCGGCCGGGGTCCACAATAGCTGCCCCGATTGCGTGGGATCGTCGGAATAAGGGGCAAGCAGGGCCGCGGTGTGGCTCTCGATCACGCCATCGGCGAAAAATTTCACAGCGCCCAATGAAATCCACTCATCGTGATATCGGCGACGCCCGCTTTCGATCTCGCTCAGATTCTTGTCGGTCAAGGTTGGCGGCGACATGTAGTAAGCCATATACATCCGCACCGTGAGTTCGCCGGAGCGGCGCAACTGGTCGTAGAGGTCGGCGTTGTCCCAGTCGCTCTCGCGCTCCAGAAGATTGGAGGCGCAGTGCACGCGGACCAGGCCCACACGATTTGCCTCTTTGAGGCTCAGGCGCAAGGCTGACAATCTTTCTTCCCGTGACGGAGAAGGAATCACCGGCTCGATGAGGTCATCGGCAGCATCTTCTTTGATGACGCCGTTCGGTTCGCGGGTCTTCGGATCGCGGCCAATGAGACCACCCGCCGGATCAGGCGTCTGCCGCGTGATGCGCGCGACTTGCAGCGCTTTACTGTTGGCCCACCAGGTATGACCGTCAAAACCTTCCAGATACACCGGCCGGTCGGAAACGACTTCATCAAGATATTTCTTGTGGGGCAACGCGGCCGCGCCAAACATTGGATAAGACCAGCCACGTCCCAAAATCCATTTTTTCTCCGGATGCGCCGCGGCATAGGCTTTGAGCTGGGCCTGAAGCTGGGGGAGTGTTGAAGTGTAATCAATCACCATCCATTGCTCATTCATCGCGCCTTCAAGCATGTGGATGTGGCTATCGACAAAGCCGGGCAAAACCAGGCGGCCTCCAGCATCGATCACCTTCGTGTGCGGATCCTGCATCGCAGTAATTTGTTCCCTTGTGCCGACCGCGAGAATCTGACTGCCCCGAATTGCCAACGCCTCCGCCCAGGCTTGTCTTCCATCTAGGGTGTAAATGCGTGCGTTCACAACGATGATGTCTGCGGCGGGCGACGCAGATTTTGCATCAGCTGCGCTCACGGTGAGAGACAGTGACAGCAGCAAAAGTCTCCACAGACTAGCCCGGAATTTTCGCGCGTTGTACAAGCTATCGCTCTCGAAGCCTGGCCTCAGAACGTTGGCGGCGTGTTGATCCACAGCACCCAGGTGTGACTGCGTCCTGGATTCCGCCAGCGATGGGGCGTGGTGCTCTCAAAATAAAAACTGTCGCCAGCTTGCAGGCGATATTCCTCTTGGTTCAAAGAAATCTGCAGCTGCCCCCGCAGAATGTAAAGAAATTCTTCCCCGTCGTGGGTATAAGAATCGCCACTTCCGGCCTGTGGGGCAATGCGGAACAGATGCGGCTCCATGACAGTGTTGCCCCAGGCCAGCAATTCCATGCGCACGCCGGGGCCAGCCTCCAGCACTCTGCGTTTTTCCGGCCGCACCAGTCGCGTATTGGGCTCTGCGTGGTCGAAGAAATCAAGGATATTGGTTTTGTAGAAGCGGGCCAGCTTGCGCAGGGTGGCCACGGAGGCGCACATGTGCGAGCGTTCCAAAGCGCTTAAGAAGCCCACCGAGATTCCGACCGCGCGGGCCACCTGCGACAGCGACAGCCCACGCTGCCCGCGCAACTGGCGAAGCCGGAGTCCGATCGCGCTGGGACCGGCATCAGGGTGGGCCGTTACCAGGCCGTCGCGCTTGAGCATCTGTACGATGGCCGGAGCGTTCAGGCCTCGCACCCGCCGCAGAAATCTGGCGCGCTTCAGCAGCTTTACATCTTCAGTGCTATAGATGCGATATTTGCTCGCGGTCCGCCGTGGACGCGTAAGGCCGAGGCTCTCCCAGGAGCGAATGACAGAAGGCGATACGCCCACTTGACGGGCGACATCGCCGATTTTCAGATAGCCTTCGGTGCCTTCGAGATCCATGTCCCCGGGTCAGCGGTTCCCTAATCGATTTCGCGACGCCTATGAATTTTCCTGATGGGAAACGTTAGTATTTTTCTCTTGACAGTGCCTGAAGCAGGCCACTAACCTTTCGCGATTATAGCAAGGTTTGTTGCAGGCGCAAGCGGTTGGTTTCGCACTCAACCCAAAGCTCTACCCGGGAAACTTTGGAGGCTCCCATGCCGTCGTCAACCGTACGCTGGGCGACTCGCTCGCTCGTGGTTCTCGTGTGTTTGAGCACGTCTGCATTTTTATTGGCGCAAAGCACCGGCGGAAGAATTTTGGGCCGCGTCTCCGATCCCACCGGCGCCGTCCTCGCCCAGGTGACGGTCACCGCCACCAATGAAGCAACCGGCGTGAGCCGCACCGCGCAAACCAACGACAACGGCGACTACGTTTTCCCTGAACTGGCCGTTGGCACTTACACCCTCGATTTCGACTTGACGGGATTCAAGAAAACCGAGCGCAAGGGAATTGCCCTCGACGTAAACCAAGTCATCACTTTGAACATGGTGCTTCAGATCGGCGAAACCAAAGAGGTGGTGGAAGTCACTTCGGAAGCGCCTCTGGTCGATACCACCACTACGCAACTGGGAGCGGTTGTGAATAATCGTTCTGTCAACGAACTGCCTCTCAACCAGCGTGACACCTATCAGTTCCTGCAATTGCAGCCAGGCGTTCAGTCGCAATTGGGTTCGAGCGGAGGCACGCTCTACGGCAGCAATGAGGCCGGTACTGTATCTGTGAATGGCGGGCGTGGGCGGGCCAACAATTTCAGTGTGAACGGCGGAGACGCGAACGATCAGTTTGTGAATTTGCCGACTGTGCAACCTTCGCCGGACGCGGTCGATGAGTTTCGCGTGATTACCAATACTTTCGATGCCGAGTATGGACGCAATTCTGGCTCGGTCGTGAACGTAATCACCAAGTCGGGGACCGATCAGTTTCACGGCAACGTTTACGAATACTTTCGCAACACGGTCTTGAATGCCCAGGGTTTTTTCAACACCGTAAAGCCGCAAGAAAACCAGAACCAATTTGGCGGGACGTTCGGCGGTCCGCTTAAGAAAGACAGGACCTTCTTCTTCACTTCTTACGAAGGGCGGCGGGTGCGGCAAGGCATCTCCGGAGAGCTCGTTCCAGTCCCGACGTCGGATGAAATTGCCGGCAACTTCAGTGGGGGCACCACCTTCGGCGGTGGAATCTCAAATCCATTCGTCGCTCAGGTGCTGGACGGGAGGACAGGGTGTGATAGCGCGCTCGGCTTACCCGCTAACGGGATCGCCAATCTTCCAGTCGATCCAGCCACCCAGCAAATCGACTGGTCCACGGTTTTTCCCGGCAATGTAATTCCGCAGAGTTGTATGGATCCGGTGGCACAGAACTTGCTGAAATTCGTGCCTCCTGCCAACGCCGCGAACGGAAATTATCAGGCGGTGCCGGTGCAATCGGATACCCAGGACCAGTTCACAGCTCGAATCGATCATCGGATCACGGACAAACAAAATCTCTCCATTTACTACTACTACACCGACGACAAGCTGATCCAACCCTTTTACGATTTTCAATATTCGGGCGCGAACATTCCCGGATATGGCGCGATTGTCGGTCAACGCTTTCAGCAGTGGAATCCAAGCCACACTTGGACAATCAGCAATTCGTTGGTGAACGAGTTCCGCTTCACCTACATGCGCGAGGGCCAGCTCACCTTTCAGCACCCGCAATCGAGCGGCCCTATAAGCAGTTTTTGCGATGGGACTGCCTCCACTTTCTGCTTTAACGGCACATCAGATTCGTCGGCGGTGAACGCCTTGCCTGGCGCCGGCCCGAGATTTGGCATCACGCCCGGCCTGCCCTCAGATCGGACGGGCCTGCCCTTCGTCGGCGTATCCGGAGGCTTCCAGATCGGCAACGGCTGGGAAGGCGAGCTTCCCCAGGTCGGCAACAGTTTTCAGTGGGCCGACGATTTGAGCTGGGTGAAGGGCAATCATACTTATAAGTTCGGGGTAGATCTGCGGCGCGCCCGTTTCGATCAGACGCTTTATTACAACGTCAACGGCGAGTTTACCTTCGACAGCAGCGGCCCCAACGCCGTGGATTTCGATGATAACTATCCCGGCTATCTCCTTGGCCTTCCCGACACCTATTCGCAAGGTTCGGCGCAACGCGAGGACGTCCGCAACACCGGGCTTTATTTGTTCGGCCAAGATAGCTGGAAAATAAAGCCGAACCTGACTCTGAACTATGGGCTCCGCTGGGAACTTGACACGCCCCTCACCGATATCGGCAAACGGGTACAAACTTTCCGGCCGGGCGAGACCAGCACCATCTACCCGTGCACCAATACTCCCATCGAAGATTGTCCGACCGGTCTGGTGGTTCCCGGCGACCCCGGCGTGCCCGCAGGGTTGACCTCAACCTACTACAAGGCTTTTGCGCCTCGCATTGGTCTGGCTTACAGCCCCAACTTCGATAAGGGCTTTCTGGGGAAAATGTTTGGCAACAACGGCAAGACCAGCATTCGTACGGGCTGGGGCCTTTTCTACAATCCCATTGAACAGTTGGTGTTGGAGCAATTCAGTGCGGAGCCGCCTTTCGGCAGCAGTCCTGGGCTTTCTGCCACACTTTTCAATACGCCGTTTGTCGGCCAAAACGGGACAGTCTTTCCCAATGGCTTTAATGGCATTCTCAATCCGCCGCGAGGACAAGATCCAGATTGGGCGAAGTACAGGCCGATTTTGATGTACGGGGACTTCCAACCCCATCTGCGCACGCAATATGCGGCCCAGTACAATTTGACGATTCAACGCGAAGTTGCGAAGGATTTGGTTTGGCAAATTGGCTACGTCGGATCGCAGGGCCACCGCCTGCTGGCCTCGCACGACATCGATCCCTCCAATCCGCAAACTTGCCTGGACATCATCAACATTGCGGCCGCCGATCCCGCTCTGGTGACCGACGGATCAGGGAATCAAACTACATGCGGTCCGGTTGCCGAGGATGCTCCGTTCGTGATCGGAACCGGAACACCGCTGCCCAACGATCTTCATCTGCCCTACGGGCCGACCAGATTGATTCCTGCCGGCACGACGCTGACGAATCCAGTAACGCTGGTCGGGCTTCGTCCTTATTCGTCACCCAATTGCATTCCCACCACAGGAGCCGGCTGCCCCACCGACGGCGTACCGGTGTTCACCAACATTTTTGCCGAAGACACCATCGCAGCCTCCGCCTATAACTCACTACAGACCATGTTGGAGAAACGCTTCGCGCACGGTCTGCAATTTCAGGCGGCGTATACCTGGAGTAAGTCGTTGGATTGGGCCTCCAGCTTCGAAGAGACTCTCAATCCGTTCGATTTCAAGAAGAGCCGCGCTCTCTCGCTGTTCAATTCCGCGCAACGGTTTGTAATCAATTACTATTGGGAAATTCCGGTTCGGAAAATGAATGGCTTCGCCGGAAAACTGCTCGATGACTGG
>Ga0335076_10000364_pt1 | contig 41268 bp, 37 predicted proteins | sample Lox_Sample_25_FD_206717 | JGI IMG/M metagenome (GOLD analysis project Ga0335076, IMG submission 206717) | Soil microbial communities from Loxahatchee National Wildlife Refuge, Florida, United States - Lox_Sample_2.5 | ecosystem: Environmental > Terrestrial > Soil > Wetlands | place: USA...
TCTACTTGAATCACAAGCGTGCCCTCTGCAAATTCGTACGACTCTTCCTGCGGAAGCAGCACGCTATAGATCTGAAACGCATCAGGCTCGTCGTATGGCTGCGCTGTCGGATGCTCCTGAGGCATTGCGCTGACAATGCCGAGTACGGGAACGATCAGAAGGAAAGAGAGGACTCGCATTTGTACACCTCGGCTGATTTTCCATTCTCCGCCAATTCTAACTATTGAAAACAGGCGTTTGCACTCCTTGCCTTCCAGGCGCGGGGCGGTCAGTCGTTACGCGAACTCTCCCCCGCACCACTGCGTGATGATGTAGGCCAAGACCTTGGCGGCGCTGAACACTTCGCGCAGTTCCACCCATTCGTCGACAGTGTGCGCCTGGGCAATGTTGCCCGGACCGTAGAGCACGGCGGGTATGTGGGCGTGATTGGTGAACAGTCGCAGGTCGGAGCCGTAGGTCACGCCTTGCACGATGGTTGCCCGGCCCAGCACTTCGGCATGGTACTGCTGGAGGGACTCGACGATGGGATGGGTTACGGCCGTTTGTCCCGATTCAAACTGTCCCTCAACCCACTCGATCTCTGGCGGCTGCGCTTTCAGCCAGGGGTCAACCGCGATGGCGCGGGCGACGGCGGCGGTGAGGGAGCGGCGGGCGTCGTCCATGGTCTCGCCGGGGAGCACACCGAAGCGGCCCTCCGCGATGACTTCGTCGGGGACAGTCGACGGCCATTCGCCGCCATGGATGGTGCCGAAACTGATGGGAGCGATGTTGTCCGCGTCTTCGTAAAGAAGATTCTTGTAGTGCACATGACGGCGGCGCTCCACTTCCTGGACTGCTTGTAACACCAGGTAGAACTTCTCGATGGCATTCACCCCATGGGGTTTCATGCAGGCGTGAATCGCGCGTCCGGTGACCTTGATGCGGAAGGTCAACGCGCCGGATTGTACTGGACAGACGTGGAGTGCGGTCGGTTCGGTGATGATGGCGGCGTCGGCGCGGAAGCCTTTGACGATGGTGGTCAGGGTGCCGACTCCGCCGCTTTCTTCGCCGATCACGCTTTCCAGCAGGATGTCCGCTGCGGGTTTGAAACCGAGTTTCTGCAGCGCCTGCACCGCGTAGACGTTGGCGGTGAGGCCGGCCTTCATGTCGCAGGAGCCGCGTCCGTAGAGTTTGCCCTTCGTGACTTCGCCGCTCCACGGCGACGCCGACCAAAGAGACTCTTTGCTCGTGGGAACGACGTCCATGTGGCCGTTGAGGATCAGCGTTCGCGGTACGATCTTCTTCTGGGCTTTCTTGGAGCCAGCCTGCCAGCGTCCGATGACGTTAATGCGATCTTCGAAGGGGACGCCATCGTCACAGAACGCGGGATGGGACTCCAGTTCTTCTTTTTTCGAGACGAGAATGCCCGGGTTCAAGCCGAGCGTTTGCAGCTTTTCCGCGAAGAAATGTTGTGCCTGCTGCTCTTTGCCGGGCAGGCTGGGAAACTGCACCAGGCGGGCGAGGAAGGCGGTCATCTCGGGGCGCAAGGAGTCGATCTGCGCTGAGATCTTCTGGATGGTGTCGTTCATGAAAAGCAGGTCGCAGGTCTCAGGTGACAGGTCACAGGGAAGTCTCAGCGATCCTCGGTTTCCTGTGACCCGTGATCTGTGACCTATTTTCTGCGCTTATAGTTTCGCAGATATTGGGGCAAATCGCGCTGGCAACGCAGGTCACGGATGGGAGTGCCCGACTGCATCTCCAAGGGGATCACACCCGCCCAGGTGGGGAAAGCGTAGTCGGGTTCGTCGTCGATGGGAGGGCCGGTGCGGACTTTGGCGGAGAACTCCTCAATCGGAAGGCGCAGAACGGAGGTAGCCTTGAGTTCCTTTTCGTTCGGCTGGCGGACATCGTCCCAGCGGTGAGGCAGGATGTGCTCACTCAGGGCGCGGAGGGCTTTGAGCTTCTCTTCTGGATTGTCCACCAGCGTCGCGGTGCCGAGGATCACGACCGAACGGTAGTTCATGGAGTGATTGAAGACGGAGCGAGCTACGACCAATCCATCGAGCAATGTGACGGTGATGCATACCGGGATGCCCTGGCTCAAATTGCGCAACATGCGGCTGGCGGCGGAGCCGTGGACATAGAGGACATCGCCATCACGCCCGTAAGACGTGGGGATGACGTAGGGCTGGCCGTCGACGACAAATCCGATGTGGCACAGGAAGGCTTCGTCGAGGATGCGGTTGAGGGTGTCGCGGTCGTAAACTCCGCGATCGGGTTCGCGTACGACTCGGGTACGCGGGGTGGGCATTGGATTGTCGGGCATGGAGCGAAGGTCCTGGGCAGGCGCCAAGAATGGTGAAAGAGGATTTTAGCAGGAACAGATTTCACGCCAGCCAGCGGGTTCACGCCGAGACTAAGGGGTTAAGCACAAGCTTGCGCTGTTTGTTCGCCAGAAAACGATCAATCAGTCCTTCGAGAACCTAATCTGCCACGTGATCCAAAACCTGTGAGAGTGACCAACCTCACCCATCAGGCGGTTGCCTGCACTTCCCCGCCTACATTGCGGGCCTGTATGGTGCAAACAGACATCCCGAAGGAGGCAGTCACGATTCTCAAGAGTAAGGAGGGCTAACCTACCGTGAAGAAGACACTCTGGGCGATTTTGCTGGCAATGGCCGTGACAACCGGGTGCGCAGTGAAGGCGCATTTCTATCCGGTGCAGGGGCCGCAAATGTCACAAACTCCGCTGCCGGTGCCGTCGGCTAAGATTACTTACGGAGTCAAGCCTCACGATCTCATCGTTGTTCTTCCCAACGGCGAAGTGTGTAAAGGGCACTGGACGATCGTGCAGAGAGGTGAGATTCCGGGGAGAACGGACGCGAAGGATGGTGCCACTCCGCAAATGCAGGCCGACTGGGATGCCGTGTACGGCGCGGGCTACTACGTCGCCCACGTTCTGGGAACAAAGTACTATGCGCGGACGACTGCAAACGGAAATCATGGCACCGTGCTCCATGTGGAGTTGTACGTCTCGGGGAATGAACGTGCCGAGCGAAGTGTGCGGGGAGTAGCTCGCGACAACCGGGACAATTTGTACAAACTGACGCTGGACTGAAGTGGACTTGCTCCGATCCTGTGCCGCGTGCGGATTCTCAGCCGGCGTAACCAAGCTGACGTCACCGTATGGGTTGTGACCCCGCGATGTTTGCGGCAACAGCGGCGGTTACATCCGTAACGCCCGACCGATACTTTTGTGAAGGGAAACCCTTGCCTTGCGCTAGCATCCGCGCATGTGCACCTTGGGCAAGGGGGCTTGGACCCCATTTGTCTTACTACTGACCTTTTCCCTCATCGCGACCATCGCAGCCTTTGGCGCCGACGCTCCGAAAGAGCCGGTAGCCAGCCAGCCGACGGTGAAATCCGTCACGCAGGTGACTCGGGACGGGGTGAGCAAGACCAATCTGCTTGCCGACGAGTCGAACCTCTACGTGACGGAATGGCCGGCAGCGCGGCACGTGGTCGCCAAAGTTTCATTGCCGGACGCCAACCGCTCTGTCATCTCCAATGCGTTTCCGAATGTGCAGGCACTCGACATCTCGCCCGACCATTCGAAGTTGCTGATTGCGCCGATGATGAGCGGCGGGGACAACGAATTCTGGGTGCTGCCCGTGAATGCGGGCTCTCCGGCACGACTCGGCGACCTGACCGGTCGCGACGCGGCATGGTCGTCCGACGGCAAGTCCCTGGTGTTCAGCAAGGGACCGGAACTCTACATCGCGAACGCCGACGGGTCAGCAGGGCGGCAAATATTTACTGCGGATGGGTCCGTGTTTGCGCCCCGGCTATCACCGGACGGGAAACGAATCCGATTCACGGTTGGGATCACCGCGCAGAACGTGACCTCAATCTGGGAAGTGGGCCGGGACGGGTCGAACCCTCATCCCGTGCTCGGGAGCTGGCAGGGCGGATCGACGGCCTGTTGCGGCACCTGGAGCGCGGACGGACGTTACTACATCTTTCAAGTCACGCAAAGCGCGCCGACGGCGGTCACGACTCTGTGGGCGCTGCTTGAATCGGGCCCGATGGGAACGCCAGTACAACTGACAAATGGGCCCATGTCGTTCGGCAACGCTGCTTTGGCTCGCGACAACTCCAAGATCTGGGCCATCGGCGTGAAGCCTGCCGGAGAAGCAGTCAAGTATGACGCGGACAAGAAGACGTTCGTTCCGCTGTTGGCCTCGGCATCTGCGACCGATCTTGATTATTCCTCAGACGGAAAATGGGTCACGTATGTCGCATTGCCGGACGCCACCTTGTGGCGTTGCCGGGCCGATGGCAGCGAGCAACTGCAGCTTACACACGCGCCTGAGCGGACCGCGTTGCCGCACTGGTCCAAAGACGGCAGCCGGATCGCTTACGTCAGCATGTGGCCGGGAAAGCAATCGAAGATCTCGTTGATCTCGCCCGCCGGCGGAACTCCAGAGGACATGCTGAAGGAAGATCGCGGCCAGATTGATGCGAACTGGTCGGCGGACGGCAAGCGCATCATGTTCGGGTATCTGCATGACGCGGGACTTGATATTCGCGTCATTGATCTCAAGACCCACAAGGTTACACCGGTTCCCGACTCGGCGGGGCTATTCAGCCCGCGGTGGTCTCCGAATGAAAGGTACATTGCGGCGCTGTCTCCTGATTTCACGAAGGTGATGTTGTTCGACTATCAGACGGGGATGTGGACGATCTGGCTGAACGAGCCTGCGGGCGCGGTGAGCTATCCCTCGTGGTCGGCGGACAGCCAGTACCTGTATTTCGACGACCTGGTCACGGAGGAAGAGTCGATTCGCCGGGTGAAAGTGGGCGAGTACCGTGCAGAACGAGTCTTCAAGCTGGAAGGAATCGAACGATACCCAGGTCCGTTCGGGTTATGGAGCGGCCGCACGAACGACGGTTCGTGGATGTTTGTCCGCGACCGCAGCACGCAAGAGGTCTACCAGCTAGCCGTAGACCTCCCCTAAAAAACTGATGACGAGGTCATGCGAGTCATGATTTCCATTGCGAGCTGTCACATACGCCCGGACTGCCGGCTTCTGCTGCTGGCCGTCGCGTTGAGCGCGGTAGGGTTCGTCAACCCGAAGCCGCTGGCCGCCCAGACGCACGATCAGACTACGGTGGAGAGGAAGGTGGTCAACCGGGTGGAGCCGGAGTATCCGGAGACACTCAAACGTTTATATATCGGCGGGGTCGTGAAAGTGGAGGCGGTCGTCTCGGCTAACGGCACAGTTGAGAGCACCCAACTGATTGGCGGAAGCCCGATTTTGGGGCAGTCGGCGATGAAGGCCATCAAGCAATGGAAGTATGCGCCCTCGGGCAGCAAGGAAAAACTCGTTGTCCAGATGGAGTTTGATCCGCACCGGTGAGCGGACGGTCTACTTGCGCCGTCGCGAAGGTGACCTGGGCGACGGCTCTTCCCACACGGCGAACTGAATCTTCTTTTCTACCGGATCGATCCGGTCCACCAGCACTCTCACCCGATCCCCGAGGCTATACGTCTTATTCGAGCGCTGGCCGATGATCTGACGCGTGTTTTCGTGATAGGTGTAACGGTCGTCGTCGAGCGTGTTGAGCGGAACCAGACCTTCCACGAAGAGTTCAGTCAGTTCTACGAAAAAGCCGAACTTGGTCACGCTGATGATGAGCCCGTCGAAGTCTTCGCCGATGCGGCGCTCCATGAACTTCACTTTCTTCCATTCCATCAGTTCGCGCTCGGCGTCGTCGGCGCGGCGCTCAGTCTGGCTGGATTCTTCGGCGATGTCGTGAAGTTCTTCCAGGGAGATGGGGCCGCCGCGGGGCGCGAGGTCCTGCTGGTGAGTATCGTGGTCGCGGCGTTTGGACCAGGGGGACGGCGAAGTAGTCTGCAAGAGTTTGTGATCGGGTAGGGGTCCTTCGACTCCGTGGATCATCCGCTTCGCGGATGACCCACTCCGCTCAGGATGACGGTGGTTAGGAGTTCCGATGGGTACTTCTCCTTCCATTCTTTCCGCTGAATCGCGCAGAACTTCCTTCAGAATGCGGTGGATGATCAGATCGGGATAACGGCGGATTGGGGAAGTGAAGTGTGTATAGGTGGTTGCCGCCAGAGCAAAGTGACCTAGATTCTCTTCGGAGTAGCGGGCCTGCTTGAGCGATCGCAGCATGAGGTAGCTGAGAATGCGTTCTTCAGGCTTGCCCGCGATCCTCGCGGTCAGCTTCTGATACATGCGCGGGGTGATGTGGATTTCTTTTGGGACTTCGATTTCGCGCACGCGCTTGCCGGTGCCGTGGGCAGCGCGGCGGTCGGCTTTCATCTGGACGCGATGGATGGGAAGCGCACCTACGCCAAGTGAGTATCCGAACGTCGAGGCGATGACTTCGAAGTCGTACACGCGCTTGGCGTCGGGCTTTTCGTGGATTCGGTAGAGCGAAGCGATGCGCTTCGATTCGAGATAGTGGGCGACGCTCTCGTTCGCCGCGAGCATAAATTCTTCGATGAGGCGGTGGGCAATGTTGCGTTCGGAGCGAGTGATGCTCTTCATCAGACCGAATTCGTCGAATTCGATAACCGGCTCGGGGAGGTCGAAGTCAATCGAACCGCGGCGTTCGCGTTTGCGGTTCAGGATCATGGCCAGGTCACGCATGCGTTCGAAATGCTCGACCAGTGCGGCATAGCGCTTGCGTGCTGCAGTGTCGCCTTCGAGAACCGCATTCACGGCCGTGTATGTCATACGCTCGGCGGAGCGGATCACGCCTTCGTTGATTTCGTAGCTGACCACTTCGCCCTGATGGTCGATCTCCATGGTGCAGGAGAGCGCCAGGCGATCGACCTGTGGTCGCAGGCTGCAGATGTCCGTCGAGAGTTCCAACGGCAACATGGGAACGGCGCGGTCGGGAAAGTAGACGCTGGTGCCGCGCAGGCGGGCTTCCTGGTCGAGGGCTGAGTTTGCCGTTACGTACTGCGCGACGTCGGCGATGTGGACCTGCAGTTCGTAATTGCCGCTTCCGAGTCGGCGGACGTGGACGGCGTCGTCGAAGTCGCGGGCAGTTTCGCCGTCGATGGTGACGATCGGCAGGGTGCGGTAGTCGCGACGGTGCTCGAGTTCACGGGCGGGGATGACGGTCTCAATGGCCTGCGCTTCGTTGACTACTTCCGGCGGGAAGCGGTGGGGCAGGTGGAACTTGCGGATCATGATTTCGACGTCGACGCCGAAATCACTTTGTTCGCCGATGATTTCGACGACGCGTCCGCGGGGATTCTGGGTGGCGGAAGGCCAGTCGGTGATTTCGACGTCGACGACTACGCCGTCGAGGTCCTGCCAGTCAGTGTGGCGTGAGGCTTCTTCGCCGACAACGCGATGGCGGGCTTCTTTCCTCTCTGGTCCCCGTGTCCCCTCTCGTCCGTGTTTCTGCTGCCGAAAGCCGGAAACCACGGGGGACACGGAGGTCACGGAGGAATCGGGGTATTCCATCCCTGGCGGAATGACTATTTCCTGTGCGACTTTCTCGTCGATCGGCTTGACGTAGTTGTGGCGGTGTCCGTAGTGGAAGATGCCGACGACGGTCGGATGTGCGCGTGAGACGGAGCGGAGAATGCGGCCCTCGGCGCGGCCGTCAGGACGGAAGGCGGTGACTTCGACCAGCACGCGATCGCCATGCATGGCCGCGCCGACGGCGGGCGGTGGAATGAACACATCGCCGGAAAGGCGGGCTTTGAGACTGGCATCGAGGGCGTTGGCTTCTGGAATGACAAAGCCGAAGCCGTCGCGATGCATGCTGAGCCGGCCGATCAGCAGGTTGTGGCCCGACTTGGCCTGCGGGATGGCATAGCGGTCGGAGTCGACCTGCAGGAGTTCGCCTTTTTGCACCAGAGCTTGGAGCCGGTCGTTGAGTTCGCGCCGGCCTTCTCCTTTGACGCCCAATTCCCGTAGCAGTTGCTTGTAGCCCGCCGTCTTCTTCGGCTGGCGCGCGAGGTGGCGGAGGATGGAGTAATCGGACAACATCAGTAGTCTGTAGTCGGTTGTCAGTAGTCAGCGAGAATGCAGAGCATCGTGCACCACGGACTCCCGGCTATTTCTGCAAGTACTTCTCTTGCAGAATGCGCCGATGGTGCAGTTCGTGTCCGGCGATGACATAGGCCAACGCGCGCACGCTGATTTCAAATTTGTTGGCGATACCGCGGCGAAGGACGGCTTCGGCATCGAAAGAGCGCAGGAGCGCCATCGTCGCACGCCGGATGTCTGTAAATTCTTCGATCAGGTCGGTCAGGGAACGCCGGCTGAAGTTGCTGTAGCGCACGTAATCGTCCTGTTCGTAGCCTTCGATCGGAGTTTTGTCGCCGCGGGCGATGCGCAGGGCGCGATAGGTCATGATGCGCTCAGTGTCGTTTACATGACCGAGCAGCTCTTTCACGGTCCATTTGCCCGGGGCGTAACGGAAATCGCTCTTGCCATCAACGGACTTGAACAGAGCTACGGTTTCCGGGGATTGTTTTTCCAGCACGCCGAGGATGTCATCGGACGCGACCAGGGAGATGTAGCGGTCATAAAAAGGAGCATACTCGCCGGACTCAGGCCGGCCTGAAGTTATTGCCAGCGTACTCATCACATTCTCCGCGAACGACACGAGGGTCTCAGCCCTTGTGTGCCCCTGATCATAGTATCGCGAGTAGAAGAATTACCGGAGCGCGGGGAGCCATTACATGCTGCGTCCATCCCTCGGACGTGGTTGGGATCGAGCAAGCCAAGGGGGGAACCACGGAAAGCCCTAGAAAAACACGGATTTCCACAAGCCTGCACGGCGACTGCAGGGTACAATCCGTTTTGGCCACTGAAATGCGGCGATGCTTCTGAAATTCCTGATCGGGAAAGGACTTAACGAACAATGTGGAAGCCCACGAATCAACCTGGAACGCCTGGCCGGCCGGCCGAGCCGGAGCGTCCTGCCACGCCAACGCCGACTGCGCCAGCGGCCAGTGAGCCTGCTGCTCCGCGTCCGGTAGCCACCACCACTTCGGATCAAGCTACGATCGGCAAGTCGCTCGTCATCAAAGGCGAAGTCACAGGCTCGGAGTCGCTCTACATTGACGGTCGGGTCGAGGGGTCGATCAATCTCTCGGGCAATCGCGTCACGGTCGGCCGTAATGGAGTGGTCGCCGCCAACATCAACGCGCGCGAAATCGTGGTACTCGGAAAAGTTCGCGGCAACCTGACCGCCAGCGACCGGGTCGACATCCGCAGCGATGGATCGCTCACCGGCGACGTCGTAGCGGCGCGCATCTCGATCGAAGACGGCGCCTTCTTCAAGGGCGGCATCGATATTCGCAAGGCTGGATCGAAGCCCGAAGAAGTGAAGAGCGCATCGGTATCGAGCGCTCCGGAAGCCGTAGCGGCCAGAGCGTAAGTTTCAGTTCGGCGAGATTGCTGAAGAGGCATCCCGTTCCGGGGTGCCTTTTTGTTTGCCCACGTCACTACTCACGAAGGCCGTCGCCGTCGGAGAGCCCCTGGCAGGTCCGAGCGAAACAACCACAATCCCGCCGCGGCGGCGCCTGCCCATGTCACCGATCCCAGCGCGAGCGCCAGTAGGTCGGCGCGACGGCTGCCGTCGAGCGTGACGATCCGCGTCACTTCATAGCTGATCCCCCCAGAGATCGCTCCAATCAACGCCGATTTGCCGAGTTCTTTCCAATTCATCCCGCCGAACGGGACCATTCCTCGAATGTGCAGGAGAAAGGCAATCGCAATCGCGTTGGCGGTGATGCCAATGTCAGAAGCGATGGCCAGTCCCGTCACCGACAGGGTGTGAAACAGCGCCGAATACACCGGCAAAGAAGCAAGGGTGATGAGAGAAGTAGCGACCATGGGGGTCAGCGTATTGCCCGAGGCATAGAACGCGCGGGCGTAGAGAGATTGGGCTGACCACATCGCGAGTGACAGCGAAAACCAAAAGAAGTAGACCGCGGTCGAACCGGAATCGGCGAAGGTGAAGCGTCCGCGGCGATAGACAAGATCGATCAGGGGCAGGGCGATGGCCATCATCCACCCGGTGATGAGGAGCGAGGCGGCGGTGATGCGGTAGACGGATGCGTTTACGGTGACGCCGAACTCTTCGAATTTCTTTTCGCCAAACAAGCGCGAGAAGAAGGGAAGGGACGCCTGACCCGTAGCTTGTCCAAGAATGGCGATAGGCACGGCGAACAGGCGCTTGGCATAGTTCAGACGCGCGATGTCGCCGATGCCGCTGGAAGCGAAGTAGCGCAGGATCCAGTCGTCAGCGGTGACGAGCGAAACGCCGAGCATCAGCGGGATCGAAAGGCGCACCCACTCGCGGAAGGCCGGGTTGCGCGTATCGAAGCTGGGACGATAGCCGGTACCGATGCGGGCCGCGCCGATGGCGTTGATGAGGAATGGTCCGGCAATGCTGCCAATCAGGGCACCGTAGGCTAGCGAAGCGATACCGATCTGACGGCCCGCGACCACGCCGCCGGCGATAATGGCGACGTTATAGAGCAAGGGTCCGAGTGCCGGGAACAGAAACAGCCGGTGCGAGAGCAGGACCGCCGAGACCACTCCTCCCACATAAAAGAAGATTTGCGCGGGCAACAGAATGCGGGTCAGGCGAACGCAGAGATCCGCCTGCGCGGGTGTGAAGCCGTGGAACATCCAACCGACGAACTGCGGAGTGAAGATTTCGGCCAGCAAGGTGCCCGCGATCAGGACCGTGGTCATCACGGTGATGATGATGGAGAAAGTCTTCCGCGCATCCTGCTCACGATTCTCGGCCAGGAACCGGGTGTAGATCGAGATGAACGTGATCGAGGCGGTGCCGCCGGCGACGATGTAGTTGAGCCAGTCAGGAAGGGTGAAGGCGGCAACGTAGGCGTCGGTCTGCTGACCGGCACCGAAGGCATAGGCGATATAGGCTTCGCGGATATAACCGATCACGCGCGAGAGCGTGATGGTCGTCATCAGCAGCAGGGTTGCAGAGAGCGCGCTGTACTGATGCGAAGGCCGGAAGATTCGCCACATGCATTTTGAGAGTAACGCATCAGAGGCTGCCTCTGTGACCCCTGTGTCCTCTGTGGTTATGGTTCTGGTTCTCAACCACAGAGGACACGGAGGTCACAGGGGAAAGCTCGTCTTTGACAAGTCAGAGCCGGCATCTCGATAATTCCTGAGTGACTCAATCAACTTTGGCCGGGCAGCAACTTCGCCCACCGGTATTGCGCCGTTCGTTCCGCAAGCCCTATCCCGCAGCCGTGCGCGGCGAGGGCGTTTACGTTTGGGACACGGACGGCAATCGCTATCTCGATTTCTCGGGATCGGCGGCGGTGAACTTCATCGGCCACGGTGTGCGCGAGATCTCCGAGGCGATGGTGGAGCAGGCTCGGCAGTTGGAATTCGTCCATACCACCCAGTTCACGACGCCGGTCGCCGAAGGGTTTGCGCAGGAGTTGCTCGACTTTGCCGGAGAGCACTTTCGCGGCGGAGCGGTGTACTTCACCTGCGGCGGCTCCGAGTCGGTTGAGACGGCGCTGAAACTGGCGCGGCAATATCAAGTTGAAGTTGGGCAAGCGAAACGGCATCAGGTTCTGAGCCGCAACCAGAGCTATCACGGATCAACACTGGGGGCGCTGGCGGTTTCCGGCAATCGCAAACGGCGCGAGATCTATCAGCCGATGGTGCGGGAGTTCGCGCATATCGGTATGCCGTATTGCTACCGGTGCGCTTTCGACTGCACCGACGGGTGTCGAAACTGCGGCCAGCAGTATGCCGCCGAACTGGAGCGGGCGATTGGAGAGAGCCGCGGTGAGGCGGCGGCGTTTATCTTCGAGCCGATGAGCGGAGCGACGCTGGGCGCGGTTACGCCGCCTCCTGGATATTTGCAGGCCATTGCAGACATCTGCCGCCGCCATGGCGTACTGCTGATCGCCGACGAAGTCATGACCGGCATGGGCCGCACTGGTCGGAACTTCGCCGTCGGACACTGGGATCTCGCGCCAGATATCCTGGTAACTGCGAAGGGGCTCTCTTCCGGATATGCGCCGCTGGGAGCGGTGCTCGCGAGCCGCAAGGTGGTCGATGCGATTGCCGAGGGCTCGGGCGCGTTCCTGCACGGCTTCACCTACAACGCACATCCGACTTCGGTGGCTGCGGGACAGGCGGTGCTGCGGCGTCTGCAATCGCAAAAGTTAGGGGAGGTGGCAGATTCGGCGCGCCCGGGAACTGCGGGGGCCGTGCTTAAGTCTGCTCTCGAAGGGTTGCGCGATCTGGAGGCCGTCGGCGATGTGCGCGGCTTAGGGATGCTCTGGGGAGTGGAGTTCGTTCGCGATAAGAAGTCAAAAGCGCCTTACCCGGCGGAGAAGAACTTCGCCGGACTTGTCGGGCAGACTTGCCGTCAGCGTGGTTTGCTGGTTTACCCCATGCAGGGTTGCGTGGACGGCATCGCTGGCGATCACCTGCTGATCGCGCCCCCGGCGGTCATCACGGCGGAGCAAATTGGCTGGGCGGTGGATCAGTTGCGCGCGGCAATCCAGGAATCCACATAGGACAAGACTCAGGCGAACATGGTCGCCATTGGCACCGGGCTGTGTTGCCGGCCGATGACGACTATGCCCGAATCGGTCACATGCCATCCGCGGGCCCGGTCTGCCTCCAGGTCGTAACCGACGGTAGCGTCTGGCGGAATGTGGACGTTTTTATCCAGGATGGCGCGGCGTAACTTAGCGCGGCGTCCGATGTCGCAGTTGTCCATGATGACGCAACCTTCTACGAGTGCGCCGGTGTGGACGCGGACGCCGCGTCCGAGGACAGATCTGCGCGCGATGCCGCCGGAAAGAATGCATCCGCCAGAGACGATGCTATCGATGGCCTGGCCGCGCCGCCCCTCCTCATCGAAGACGAACTTGGCAGGCGGATCAGGGTAACTCGTACTGCGCACCGGCCACTCACGATTGTAGAGATTGAGTTCCGGCTTGACGTGGTTCAAGTCCATGTTGGCTTCGTAGTAGGCCTCGATGGTGCCGACATCGCGCCAGTAGGGAGCGGAATCGGCCTCGCCCGGGATCCGGTTGGTCTCGAAGTTGTAGGCGTAGATGGGGGCGTTGCCGGCAAGCTTGGGCAGGATGTCCTTGCCGAAATCGTGATGACTGCCAGGGTGTTTCGCGTCAGCCTCGAGCAGTTCCACAAGCGTGGGTGTGGAGAAGATGTAATTGCCCATCGAGGCGCAGACGCGGCTGGGATCGCCGGGCATCGTGGGTGCCTTGGGGTTCTTTTCGTGAAAGGCCATGATGCGCCCCTCGGCGTTGGCTTCAATGACGCCGAATTCGGTGGCGTGCTGCCGGGGAACCGGGATGGCTGCGACGGTCACTTCCGCGTGCTTCGCCAGGTGGAAATCGATCATGCTGGCGACATTCATGCGGTAGATGTGGTCGCCGCCGAAGATGGCTACCAGATGCGGATCCGACTGCTCGACCAGATTAATGTTCTGAAAGATGGCGTCGGCGGTTCCCTGGTACCAGGATTCGTTCTCCGAACGCATTTGCGCCGGAACGTTGGTGATGAAGTGGCTCTTCAATAATCCGCCGAACTGCCATCCTTCGCTCAGATGCTGGAGCAGCGACTGGCTTCGAAACTGGGTGAGCACGTAGATGGAGTTGACCCCGGAATTGACGAAATTGCTGAGTACGAAATCAATGATCCGGTACTTACCGCCGAAGGGGACCGCAGGCTTGGCGCGTTCTCGGGTGAGTGGAAAGAGCCGAGTCCCTTTGCCACCGGCGAGTACGATACCCAGCACCCGAAGACGTGATGTCTCCTGCATGGTGAATGCGGATTCTCGTTCGGGGAGCATATTCTTCGGCACTCAGGCCTCCCAAGACAGTTCTCGCGCAAGATGTTATCAAAGGTGCGGCGGGGTTCTAAGCGCTACATGGGGATCGCTGATGTTGGCGGGCCTTAGACCTCACGACGCTGTCAACGAACGCCATCTGAAAAGGATGCCGGTCGCTTCTCGACGCCGACATTCTTTGCCATCTTATTGTTAACAAAGCAGATATTGGTTGAGCTGCATTTTACCGCCCGTGCATTGTGATCTGGCTGGCGCTGCCCCATAGTCGGCCCCAGAACGGAGGCACGATGGCCACCTCATTCGCCGATTTTGCCGAGCAAGCCAATCCCAAGACTCTGGCGGAGGCTCGTCGGGCCACTTTCCGGCAGGCGACGCGGATTCACGGCAGTTTCCTCGCGGCTGTCGAGAAGCGGACGCTGGTCTGGATGGCTGAACACATGCCTGCCTGGGTGAATTCCGATCATCTAACGATTCTCGGATTCGGTGCTCAGATCGCGACCGGTGTCTGCTACGCATTGGCTGCCTGGGACCGTCGCATGCTGCTGGCAGCGATTGTCTGCCTCGCCGTGAACTGGTTCGGCGACTCGCTCGACGGCACGCTGGCCCGAGTGCGGCAGAAGCAGCGGCCGCGGTACGGGTTCTATGTCGACCACATGATCGACTCGGTTGGCGCCGTGGCCATGATGGGCGGGCTGGCGCTATCCGGATACATGCACCCCGTGATCGCGATCGGGCTGCTGATTGCGTTCCTGCTGCTCTCGATCCAGTCGTACTTGGCGACTTACACGCTGGGCGAATTTCACCTTTCGTTCTGGCGGTTCGGACCGACGGAACTGCGCGTTCTGCTGGCCATTGGCAACCTGGCGTTGTTTCGCTGGGCGTGGGTGATTCACGGGCGCTGCCGGCTGTTCGACATCGGAGGCGCGATTGGCCTAGTGGGCATGGTTCTGATGCTGATTGTAATCACGTTGAGGAACACCAGGCGGCTTTATCGGGAAGAGAGGATTGAGTGAATAGTTCTCAGAAGTGCGAGATTCCTCGCGACGAACGCTCGGGATTTTGGCGGGCGGCTCAGACGCCACGTAAGCGCCTCAAGTTCCCGGTTCTCAGTTCTCAGCAAAGTCGGGGTGGCCGTGTCTCCAACGGATTTCTGCGCTGGCTGAAATTCAATCTTGTCGGCGGGATCGGGATTGGAGTACAAGTCGCCGCGCTCGCCGTCTTGCGGTCTGTGCTTCAGGTGGATTATCTGCTGGCCACGGCTCTGGCCGTCGAAACGGCGGTGCTCCACAATTTCCTCTGGCATGAGCGCTTCACCTGGCCGGACCGCGGCACTTCTGGCCTGGCGCAGTCCCTGATCCGGCTGGCGAAGTTCAATGTCACGAATGGAGCTGTGTCCATTCTGGGCAATCTGCTGCTGATGCGAGTGCTGGTGGGCGAGTTCAAACTCAACTACATGGTTGCCAATCTCATCGCCATCGCCGCGTGTTCGCTCGTAAATTTCCTGCTCAGCGACCGCTTTGTGTTCGAGCGTGACGATCATCGCTTCCGGGACAAGGGCGACGTTACACTTGCGGGGTGAAGATCCTGTGGCTAAGCTCAGGGTTTCTGCACCCGACCACGCGCGGGGGCCAGATCCGCACCCTGGAGACGTTGCGACGTTTGCGGGATCGACACGAGATCCACTACCTGGCTTTGCATGATGGACAGGCTGAAGCCCTGGCACGCAGTTCCGAATATTGTTCGAAAGCGTGGCCCGTGCCGTTTGTGCTCGCGTCCAGAGAGTCGCTGCGATTCTGGATGCAGACGGTCCGTGCGCTGTTCTCGCCGCTGCCGGTAGTCGTTGCACGGAAGCGCTCGCCGGCGGTGCGGCACACGATCGAGAAGTTGTTGCGGGAAGAACGTTTCGATGTGGTGGTTTGCGACTTCCTGACGCCTGTCGTCAACCTGCCCCCCGCGCAGCCGTTTGTGCTGTTCGAGCACAACGCAGAAACCCTCATCTGGCGCCGATATGGTGAAAGGGCGACTGATCCAGTGCGACGAGCTTTCTTTCGCAGCCAGGCGGCGCGCCTGCTCGCGTTCGAACGCGCTGCTTGCCGGCGGGCGACTCATGTGATCGCGGTCTCCGAGGCGGATGCCGCCTTGCTGTGCGAACTGTCCGGGATCTCCAACGTATCTGCCGTCCCAACCGGGGTCGATGCCGGGCACTTTGCCCGGCCGTCCGATCCCAGTGGAACCACCGCTTCGGATCTGCTTTTTGCCGGTTCGATGGACTGGCTGCCAAATATCGATGGCGTACTGTGGTTCACGCGGGAGGTGCTGCCGCTGATTCGGCGCCTGCTGCCGCAGTGTTCTTTGACGATTGCGGGACGACGTCCAGCGGCCTCGATTCGTGCGCTGGCCGCAGCCGATTTCCTTATCCGGGTGACGGGCACGGTGGATGACATGCGGCCCTACCTTTGGAGTAGCGGAGTGTCTATCGTGCCCCTCCGCATCGGGAGCGGCACGCGGCTGAAGATCTACGAATCGATGGCGGCCAAGATTCCAGTCGTGTCGACGACGACCGGCGCCGAGGGCCTCTCCGTATGCTCTCCCGAAAACATCCGGATTGCAGACACGCCCGGAGCCTTCGCCGGCGCCTGCCTGGAGTTATTGCAGTCACCAAGAGAGCGCGACCTCCAAACCACAGCGGCACTCCGCCTGGTGAAAGAGAAATTCTCGTGGGAAACAGTGGCTGACCGGTTTGAAGAGATTCTGCTGAAGAACCGCTCGGCCGGGCATTTGTAGCATGCTACAAGTGGATCGGGCCGGCTCCGTCTCCTCGGGTAAGGTGAGTGAGTGGGAACTTCTGGTCAAACGGCTCGAGTAAACGGGCGAGCGCAGGAGACGGCGTGAAGAAGCGGTTCGTCGGGCCTGACAGGTATCCCGACTGCTCAAATGCGGTGCGCCAGCTTCGATGAGACTGGTTGCTCACGATAAGATCCACGCCATGCTCCTCCAGGACCCTGGTGGCGGCATGAATCACACGGTGTTCGTCTCCCGGGAGAGCCAGGGAGTCGACGATCGTGCCGACCTTAAGGTTCCCGAAGTGCCGGTGATGGTTCATGGCGGTAGCGAGAACTACCGCCCAGCCGATCATGCCGGAAGGTGAACCGATGACCAGACGCTGAAATCGTGGGTCGCTGGCCGGATAACGAGCCTTGAGTACGGCGCTGCTCCGATCCGCCAGCATGGAGAAGGCGGGGCGGGCGCGATTCCAGAGCGAGTCCGCGCAATCGCCAAAATCCCCAGCCGTGGAGACGGTCATTTCACCAAAGGGTTGCTGCGTGCGAAGGCGTTGCAGGGCGGCGATGCCGGAGCCCCCGCCGCTGCGAGCGGCCGCGTCCATCACCAGCCGCAGGCCAGGATTTGTACGCAGCCAGGCGAGATCCCTCAACACCTCGCGTGGATGGACGCATCGGAAGTAGAACGCTGTATCCGCAATCGGCCAGTTCTGACGGATCAGCATCTTCGGGAGCGGCCGCTTCTTGTCGCCGAGGCCCAGGCAGTACAGATGCGGACATCTCTCGAGCGCGTGTTTCATTAAAGTGATGCCGGTGCCTTTGTAGCGCGGGTTCACGAAACCTTCCGAGAGAGGCAACCGGAAATTGCAAACGTGGTGAGAGTCGCCGTTGGTTGACCAAGTCTCGTGGGTCAGAAAGTATGCGCCATGGACATCCGTTCCCTCCACCGCAAGAAAGTATTCGTGGTAGAGCAGGTCGCCAGGAGAACTGGGAGGAGGTTCTTCGGGGAAGCAGAGTTCGCTTTCCAGCCCCCCGGCAAGCATGCGCTGATTGAAGGCGCGGACGCTGTCCGTCCATTCCCGCGTGTAGGGTACAAACTCCAACATATGCCACGGTAATGTGGAAACCTCCTGTTCAACTTGCCGAGTTACGGAGGTTCACAAAATGGCCAATAGCTTAGTCGAAGTGGAGAAGAAAGCATATTCCGAAAATTGAAATGCTTATCCGACAACAGCAATTGCCGTGTGCTCGCTGGTAATTTCCTGCTGGGCGCCAGTTTCGCGTTCGAGCGCGACAACCCACGCCCGGCGTAAGAATTTATGACTCCCTTTTCAGTGAATCGAGAACGTCGATTTCTCGCTGCAGTTTGCGCGCCGCCCACTGATTCAGTTTCCAGATCGCGATGAAGGCAGCAGCGCATCCAATCGCGGTGATGCTCAGACCTGCGATCACTCGCCCCGGGTGAGCAGCGGCGTTCGGCTGCTGCATGATCATTGCAAAGAGGCCAATCAGAAACACAACCATTCCTGGAACAAAGGGCAAAAGGTACCAACTCCACACGCTGAGGAGAAGGTCGCGCTGCCGCTCGAGTTCGTGCCGGTGGAAGTCGACACAAGTGAGGAACGCCATATCGGCCGGCGCGATTCGGGCGGAACCTCTCTTGTGCAGCGTATACACGACGAATAGGGTTCCCGCGATCACCAGTCCGCATCCAATGCGCACCAGCGTGGAGTGGAACAACGAGATGTAGTATCCGAATGCCGCGATCACGATTATGCTCGCCAGATACTCCTGCAGATTCCTCCACAGGACCCTCTTCTCCAGTTTCTGGGACTTCCGGCGAAGCTGTTCGAACGAAATCGCGGGCGGAACTGCCGACTGGTTCTTCCACACGCTGCTCATATCAGTGCCAGCTTCATTCGCCATGGCTTCCTCCTTCATGAAAGCGGCGCGTCAGGATGTTTTTGATGCGATGGATCTTGGTGGCGACATTGCCGGGTGAAATGCCGGTGATCTCCGCGATCGATGCCGCATCCATGTCTTCGAGATAGGAAAGAATCACTTGCCGGTCGAGCGGCTTCAGTTGCTGGATCAATCGCAAGAGCTTTTCGAGAGCCTGCTGCTGATCCAACAATCGCTCGCGGTCCTCCTCGGCTGCCGAAGCTTCCACGGTTTCCAGACCCACCAGGGTGCGCGAGTTTCGCCGATGGTCACGAATGACGTGAGAGGCAGCAACGTTATGCGCCACGCGATAAGCCCACGTTCGCAGCGAGCAACGGCCATCGAATCGCGCAAGGCTGTGCCACAGGGCGAGGTGAATCTCCTGCGACAGGTCACGGCAACGGTCGGGATCAGCTTCATAGCCTCGTACCAGTCTCTCCAGCGCCGCGCCGTAGTTGCTGGCGGCCTGCTGGTAGAGTTCGTCCTGCCGGGATGTTCGTGCCGCTGCGGATTCGGTTTCCATCGCGTTACGCTCCTGGCCCTTACATCTAGGTAGTCAGCGGCCGGACCACTTTCTTACAGTCTTCTTTCCCGATGGCGCAGGGTCCTGGCATTCTGGGAGCGGAGGTCACTTGTCGATACACCCAACGGTAACCGGTCGGGGGTTCCGCCGGAGCAGAAAGCGAGCTATAATCTAACCAGTAATCATGCGCTCGAATGCTTCCATCTCGAAGATTTGCTGGATCGAGGGACGCGCTTGTCCCCGCCGCTATCTCTCCGTTTTGCCTTCGCACGTTCGCGCCAACCTCTTTGGCAGCGACTAATTTTTACCCTCCGCTTGTCTACTGTGGAATTCAGCTATTAGCTCTTAGCCTTTAGCTCTTAGCTAGTCCCTACGGCAATTCCTCGAATTGCTGCGGCACGAGTCCACTGAGAACGAGAACTGAGAACTGGAACTGAGAACAAGATCCGGAGGATCCGATGACCACCAAGACACTGACAGCCGGCCCCAAGCTGAAGACCGCAGTTCCGGGCCCGAACGCCCGGCGCATCGTCGCCGGCGATGACCAGTACATTTCGCCGTCCTACACCCGTTCTTATCCGCTGGTGGCCAAGCGCGGCCGCGGCGTCGTTATTGAAGATGTGGATGGCAACGAGTTCTTCGATTTCTCGGCTGGCATCGCCGTGACCTCAACCGGCCATTGCCATCCCGAAGTTGTCGCTGCGATCCAGAAACAGGCAGGCGAACTCATCCACATGTCGGGCACCGATTTCTACTACGAGAGCATGGTGACGCTGGCCGAGAGGCTCTCGAAGATCGCACCCATGCCCGGGCCGCACCGGATTTACTACGGCAATTCCGGGACGGAGGCGGTCGAGTGCGCGCTGAAGCTGGCTCGGTATCACACGAAGCGGCAGCAGGTCATTGCGTTCTTCGGCGCGTTCCACGGACGCACCATGGGTGCGCTCTCGCTGACGGCTTCAAAGCCGCAACAGAAGCGCCGTTTCGCTCCGCTGGTGCCGGGCGTGACGCATGTGCGCTATCCCGATGTGTATCGCGGGTGCGAAGGTGGCCCGCAGGATGCCGATAAGTTCGCCCTGGGCTGCGCTCGCTTCATCGAGGACAAGCTGTTCAAAACCACGCTGGCGCCGGAAGAAGTCGCCGCAATCTTTGTCGAGCCCATCCAGGGCGAAGGCGGGTACGTGATTGCGCCGACGATCTTCATGCACGAGTTGCGCCGCATATGCGACAAGTACGGCATCCTGCTGGTGGTGGATGAAGTCCAGTCGGGTGTGGGGCGTACTGGCAAGTGGTGGGCGGTCGAACACACCGGCGTACATCCTGACATTGTTTGCAGCGCCAAAGGCATCGCTTCCGGCATGCCGCTCGGCGTTGTGATCAGCAAGGCCGACGTGATGGACTGGGTTCCCGGCTCGCATGCTTCGACCTTCGGCGGCAACCCCATCTGCATCGCTGCAGCACTGGCCACGCTTGACGTGATCGAGAAGGAAGGCCTGCTGCGCAACGCAAAAGAAGTCGGCGATCACATGCTGAAGCGGATGGCAGACTGGCCACGGAAGCACAAGATCGTTGGCGATGTCCGCGGGCGGGGGTTGATGGTCGGCGCTGAGATTGTGAAGGATCAGAAAACGCGCGAGCAGGGGCACGACGAGCGCGACCGCATCGTGCAGTTGGCGTTCGAGCGCGGCATACTCTTCCTGGGCTGCGGTCCGAACACGGTGCGCATCTCGCCGCCGCTGGTCGTCACGCAAGATGAAGCCGACGTGGCTATCGACGCCCTGGAGGAGTCGATCGCCATTGTCGAGAAGAACGCGTAGAGGAGGCTCGCGATGTGGACCGGAAAAGTTGAATCGATCCACATCGCCTCCGCTGCGACAGAGCCAATTCGGACTCTGGATCAGGTAGTTCTGACTCCCGGCGTGGGTGTGGAAGGCGATCGCTATGCCCTCAAGCAGGGCACCTTCTACAAACCGGAGCCGGATTTCGAACTCACCCTGATCGAGGCGGAGGCGATTGAGGCGCTACGGCGCGAGTATGACGTCGAACTCGCGGCCGGGGACGCTCGCCGAAATATCGTGACGCGTGGCGTTCCGCTCAATCATCTGGTGGGCAGGGAATTTGCGATCGGAGAGGTTCGTATCAAGGGCATTCGCTTGTGTGAGCCCTGCGATCACCTGCAGAAAGTCACCGGCAAGCAGCTGATCAAGGGTCTACGGCATCGCGGAGGGCTGCGGGCGCAGGTTCTGACACAGGGAACGATCCGGGTCGGTGACCTGGTTCGAGAATAGGGCCGATCCGCGGTCATTTTTGAAAGGCTCTGCCCGCGCGGGCGTGACTCACCCGCGACAGCGGCGATACGCCATGGGCGACAAGACGATTCGCGAACTCGTGTACGGCAAGGGCGCCCATGTGGATCCCATCGCCTGCGTGGAAGACATTTCCGCTGCTCTGGCGACCAGGAGCATGGCCGGCTATCCGCACTCGATCTGGCAGATTGTCGAGCACATGAGCTACTGGATGGAATACGAAATTCATCGCATCGCCGGCGATCGTCCGCGCTATCCAGATCACGCGATCGAAAGCTGGCCCGCTCATCCCGATCCGGCGGGCGAGGCGCAATGGCAGGCTGCGCGGCAGCGCTTCAGCGAACTGCTGACGCAGGTGGCAACGCTGGCGGAATCGGGCACGGCAGCGTTCGAGAAATCTGTTCTCCCTGATAAACCGTCTGCGCCCCTATCGACGGTGGGCGCGGTTGTCAAGCAGATCACCGTACATAACAGCTATCACGTCGGACAGATCGCCATGCTCCGGCGACAGTTTGACGCCTGGCCTCCACAACGGGGCGGCGATAGCTGGTAAACGCAACTTCGCCGCTCGCCCTTCATCTAATCGATAACCAGTCGCACAGAAGAACCAGGAAATCCCGATGCCGCGCTTCACATCTCGCACAATCGTCGCTCTGGCTCTCGCGCTGCTTCTGTGGGCGTCCGCGTTCGCCGGGATTCGCGCCGGTCTGCGCGGGTATTCGCCTGCGCACCTGGCCATCCTGCGTTTCGTGGTTGCGTCGGCGGTGCTGGCCATCTATGCCGGGGCCGCCCATTTTCGCCGTCCGCAGTTGCGCGACCTCCCGGGGCTGGTTCTTACGGGCCTCATCGGAATTACGTTCTACAACCTCGCGCTAAATTATGGAGAGACTCGGGTGACGGCGGGCGCCGCCAGCATGCTGATTGCTTCCGTTCCCATCTGGACGGCGCTCTTCGCCCGCTTCTGGCTGCACGAGAAACTGACGGCGCTGGGATGGTTCGGAGTGTTCACAAGTTTCGCCGGCGTTGCCTTGATTGCGAGCGGCGAAGGAGAAGGGATTCGCTTGTCAGCGCAGGCGCTCATCATACTGGCTGCCGCCATCACATCGGCGGTCTACATGATCTTGCAGAAGTACTATCTGGGCCGGTACAGCGCCCTCGAGTTCACCGCGTATTCGATCTGGTTTGGAACATTGCTGATGCTGCCGTTCAGCGGCGGTTTTGTGCATGCGGTACGCACCGCGCCAGCCGCGGCGACGCTTTCGGTAGTGTATCTTGGCCTCTGTCCTGGAGCCCTGGCCTACGCCGCCTGGGCGTACGTGATGTCGCATGGCTCGGCCGGACGCACCACGACGCTGCTTTACCTGATACCCGTCATGGCGATCGCGATCGCGTGGCTGTGGCTGGGTGAAGTGCAGCGCTGGATATCGCTCGCCGGGGGCGCGGTCGCGCTGGTGGGAGTGGTGCTGGTTAATACCATGGGCAAGATCGCGCCGGCCCGAGAAGTTGCGGTTGTGGGCGCAGATTGAGCAAGTCAAAGCCAAATTGCAGAAGTGAGCATCAAACGCCTCACTGCTGCAATTTAACTTCTGATTCCTGGCTTCTTCTTGTTTCGGTCAAGCCGAGCGCGGCCAGAAACAAAATTCCCATCCCGCCCGCCGACATCAGCAGTGGCATGTGCAGGCCGAATTTCTCCGCCATGGCTCCTCCGAGTGCGGGAGCGAGAGTAGCGCCGATGATTTCCCCAACCAGAGTGCAAAGTCCAATCGCGGTGGCGCGGAACTGGGGCGGAACCGTCTCCGCGGGAACGAGCACAATGGTGAGAGAAGCGATCCCCTGTCCTCCGTTGCACAGGAATAGAATTGCCGCCAGAAGCCACGGAGCCCGATAAAGACCGGGAACCTGTAGCGCGAGTGGCACGACCGCCGACATGACGGCCAGCGTCAGCAGAACGGGCTTGCGTCCAATTCGATCGGAGAGCGCGGGAAACAGAAATCCAAGGAAGAAGCTTCCTAATCCCGTGGCGCCCAGCAGAAATCCGGCAGTGGTGGGGGCGTCGCGAATCACTTTCGTGATGTAGAGCGGCGCAAACACGTTGAGCAGAAACAGCCAGCACATGAATCCCGAAGCGCCAATGCAGCTCAGCCACATGTTGCGGAAGCGCAGGATCGCAATGTAATCGGACAGTCTTGCGCGGGCGCGGCGAGATGTGTCTCTGACTTCTTCGTCGGACTCTTCGACGAACTTCCAGAGCAGCGACCCCATCACGATTCCGGGCACGCCGGCGACGAAGAACGCCCAGCGCCATCCGAAGCGCGCGGCGACTTGGGTGGCCAGAATGGGAGCTGCGGCGAGGCCCACCAGGGCCGCCGCACTCACCACGATCCCGACATTTCTGCCACGGCGGCTTGGCGGCGAGGATTCTTCGATGATGGCAGTGATCACTGCCCAGCACGGCCCTTCCGCCAGGCCGAGCAGAGCGCGAACGAGCAGTAGCTGCGTGAAACTGTGCACCATTCCCGACATCCAGGAGAACGCGGAAAAGAGAAAGATGGCGGGGATGAGGACAGGCCGCCGCCCGTAGCGGTCGGAGAGCGCGCCAAACAGGAAACCGGAAATGGCCCATGCCACAGCGACCACCGACGCCAGCAATCCGATCTGTTCATTGTTCAGGCGGAATTCAGGCGCGAAGAATGGAGCGAGATAGAGTTGCGACATGCGGTCGAGAAAGACCGTACCCCAGGTGAGGAACAGAATCAGGATGAGGAAATCTTCGTAGCGCCGGGAACTGCCGGAATGCAGATTGTCTTGATCGACCACGTGGTCTCCCGGCGAAGAGGAGCGCCCCACGGCTCCTTTCCGGATGCGCCAATCTAAGGGACGGGGTCGGTTCCGGTCAACTGCAGGCCGGAATTGTACCGAAATGCACGTGATCCCGGTCACATCGGCACACCATCGCAGGCGCTAGAGTGAGGGCCGAGTTTTGCCAGAATGTTCTCCGGCCGTCTGACTTACGCCACGCTTCAAGCTCTCGATTGGCTCGCGGCGCATGCTCTTCCGGCGGAGGATCGGCCTGGGCATCTCCTGGTCGGACGTCGCGGCGAAGAAGACGCGTACTTTTATCTGCGGCGCAGGGGCTACGTTTTCATCGCGCGCAACTATCGTTCTCCGCATCACCGCGGGGAACTCGATCTGATCGGATGGGACCACGACGTGCTGTGCTTCGTTGAAGTCAAGACCCGAACCAGCCACGACGTGAAACCCGCCGAAGCCGCCGTAGATCGTGAGAAACAAAGAGACTTGACGGCCGTGGCCCGAGAATTTTTGCGTCGCATGCCACCTTCGTGCCAATGGCGTTTCGACGTGATCGCCGTATACTATGAATCGAAAGTCACCCAGCCATCATTCGAGCTGTTTCAAAATGCCTTTTCCGTGTCGTACAATTCCTAACTTGCGTGACGTTCGAACGGTGCGCGGAGCCCAGTACTGAAAGGATTTAGTAGGTGCCTGAATTAAGAAAAGACCCGATCGTGGGACGGTGGGTGATCATCTCGACCGATCGCGCCAAACGCCCTACAGACTTCGTGCGCGAAGGGGTGAAGATCAGGGGAGGTTTCTGCCCTTTTTGTTACGGCAATGAGAGCAAGACCCCGCCGGAAATTCTGGCCTATCGGCCGAGCAACAACGGCAACAGTCCGCAGAAGGATAGCCCTGGCTGGACCATCCGCGTTGTGCCCAACAAGTTTCCCGCCCTTGGCATTGAAGGCAATCTGAATAAGCAGGCCGAGGGCATGTTCGACAAGATGAACGGCATCGGCGCCCATGAAGTGATCATCGAGACGCCCGATCACAATGCCAGCCTGGCGACGCTGCCTCCGAAGCGCATCGAGGACGTGCTCTGGGCGTTCCGCGACCGTATTCTCGATCTGAAGAAGGACCGGCGCTTCAAATATATTCTGATCTTCAAGAATCACGGTGAAGCTGCCGGGGCTTCGCTCGAACACGCGCACTCGCAACTGATTGCGCTGCCTATTCTTCCAATCTACGTTGTCGAGGAACTGCAGGGCGCCAAGCAGTACTACATCTATAAAGAGCGCTGCGTGTTTTGCGACATCATCCGCCAGGAAACCGACAACGGGATCCGCGTGGTGGGAGAGAACGAAGACTTTCTCACGCTCGCTCCTTACGCGCCCCGCTTTCCTTTTGAGACCTGGATTCTTCCCAAGCGGCATGAGTCGGCATTCGAAAATTCGTCGTCCCACATGTTCGAGAACCTCGCCAAGGCGCTCAAGTCACTGCTGATGAAGGCCGATCGGGTGCTCGACAATCCCCCTTACAACCTTGTCATTCACTCTTCTCCTGTGCAGGACCCCACCAACGAGCATTATCACTGGCATATCGAGTTCATGCCCAAGCTAACCAAGACTGCCGGATTCGAATGGGGCACAGGGTTCTACATCAATCCGACGCCGCCCGAGGAAGCCGCGAAGTTCCTTCGGGAAGCGAGCGTTGAGGATACTGTTCCAGCCGCGGTAGGCTAGTGCACTTCGATTCTCTGGGGACGTCAGGCGCGGCCGACCGCGCCTTTTGTTATTGCGGCTGATTGACGGAGTTGTCGCGCGTCACTAGCATGTGCCCAATCATGACTGCGCCCCAATCTGTGCTTGCCCTGTTCCTATGTTCAGCTCTTGCATGGGCTGCTCCAGCGCCAACCAACCTCATCGCAAACGTGCCTGGGCGTACCACTGTCAACCTGAACGGCGCGTGGCACATCATCGTCGACCCTTACGAGACCGGTTTGGGAGAGCACTATTACGAAAATGCCAAACCGAAAAACGAAAGCGACCTCATCCAATACGACTTCGACCACTCCGAGACGCTCAATGTGCCCGGCGACTGGAACACGCAGAAGGAGAAGCTCCTTTTCTACGAAGGCCCGGTCTGGTATGAGAAATCGTTCTCCTATCACCGCAGCGAGCAAACCCGCGTGTTCCTGCACCTGTCCGCCGCCAACTATTTTTCTCGTGTGTATCTGAACGGCACCAAACTCGGAGAGCACGAAGGCGGATTCACGGCGTTCGAGTTCGAGGTCACCTCGCAACTGCGCGATGGCGAAAACTTCGTTGTCGTCGAGGTCAACAACGCGCGCAGGCCAGACGGAGTTCCCGGGGCAAGAACTGACTGGTGGAACTACGGCGGGATCACGCGGGACGTGGCGCTTCTTGAGGTCCCGGAAACTTACATTCAGGACTACTCGGTTCAACTCGCTCCCGGATCGCTGAACGAGGTTGCCGGCTGGATTCAATTGAGCGCGCAGCCCATTGTCGCCAAGGTCACACTGGAAATCCCTGAAGCCGGTGTAAGGAAGGAGTTCACCACCGATCTGCACGGACGGGCCGAGTTTCGTCTGCCGGCCACAGTAACTCCGTGGTCGCCCGAGAACCCGAAGCTTTATGACGTGATCGTCAGTACCGCTATGGATCGCGTGCACGATTCGATTGGCTTTCGTACGGTCCAGGTGCGGGGAACGGAGATTCTGCTGAATGGGAAGCCGATCTTCCTGCGCGGGATCTCATTGCACGAAGAAGCGCCGATTCGCGGCGGGCGCGCCTACAGTCCAGAAGACGCCCAGACGCTGTTCGGTTGGGCAAAGGAATTGGGATGTAACTTTGTGCGCCTGGCGCACTATCCGCACAACGAAAATGAAATTCGATTGGCGGATCGCACGGGTTTACTGGTGTGGTCGGAGATTCCTGTCTATTGGGACATTGACTGGAAAAACCCATCTACACTCGCGAACGCGGAGACACAGCTTCGCGACATGATTGCGCGCGATCGGAACCGCGCCTCGATCATTTTCTGGTCGCTCTCGAATGAAACGCCGTTAGATCCTGCGCGCACGGAGTTCCTGAAGCGCCTTGCGGAAGATGCCCGTCAACTCGATGGGACGCGGTTGATCACTTCGGCGCTGAACCGCAGCGAGAAGACTGGACCAAACCACCGGTCGCTGAATGATCCGATCGGACAGTACCTCGACGTACTCGGCCTCAATGAATACGTCGGCTGGTATGAGGGCCGCCCGGAGGACGCTGACGCGATCGAATGGTCGACGGCCTATCCGAAGCCGCTTCTGGTTACCGAATTCGGCGCCGACGCCGCGTTTGGCAACCACGGAGCTGCGGGAGCGATCTGGACCGAGGAGTACCAGGCGAATCTCTACGTCCACCAGTTGAACATGGTGAAAAAGATCCCCGGCTTGGCTGGGCTCTCACCGTGGGTGCTGATGGATTTTCGCTCGCCGCGCCGGCCGCTTCCCGGGATTCAGGATTACTTCAATCGCAAAGGACTAGTTTCAAATAAGGGCGATCACAAGCAGGCGTTTTTCGTGCTGCAGAAGTACTATCGGGACCGTGAACGCCCTGCTCCATCTCACTGATCGCATCTCTCGGGCAAGAAAAGAGGCACGGTTGTCGAAGCCGTGCCTTCCAGGAGAATGCTGTCGGGAACTGCAGGAACGCGGTGTCGTCCCTTCCGCCAGCGCCTCGAAAAATAGGATGGCAGTGAATACGGCGGAAGTTGTCAGAGTTTCGTAAAAAATTCGAAAGAAAAGCGGCGCCCTGAACAAAACATTTTGCTCCACAGACGGGAGCGCAGTGACTAGCCTTGGGTTCGGTCGACGAACTCTTCGTGCCACGCCATCTGGATGGCTTCGAGCTTGGCTTCGTTGGACTTCTTTGGATCGTCACTGAAATCCGGCAGCTCTGTCACATACTTGTGCAGATCGGTGAAGCGCACCACGAGCGGATCCAGTTCGGGATGGGTTTCCGAAAGCAGAATGCCGATGTCTTCGGCGTTGTCCCAGGTAAGCTGCTTGGGCATGCGATCTCCTTAATGTCCTTCGGAAACGTAGTTCCGATTCCAAGCCGGGATTTCGACCACGACCTTGCCGGGCTTTTGAATCACGGCCTGACATCCGAGGCGCGAGTTCAATTGCAGGTCGGCGGCCATGTCGAGCCTGTCGGCTTCGTCGTCTTCCATGTCCGAGATCAGTTCCGCACCTTCTTTCACCCAGATGTGGCATGTCGTACAGGCACAGTTTCCGCCGCAGGCATGATCGAGGTGCACGCCGAAGTTCAGTGCAACGTCGAGCAGCGATTCTTCCTTGCCGTGATCTTTGTAGGGCAGCTTACCGTGCTCAAACGCGACCGTCTTGCCTTCCGGCAGGAACGTGACTTCGACAGTATTCTCGCCTGGGGAGTCCACGGTGGCTGCTCCGGCGCCTTGTGTTTTGTTCTCTGACATCATTGCTCCTGAAATTCTGATCTGTTGCTCCGGCGAAACAAGGCTCATTCAAATTCCGCTTTGCCTACCGGATGTCCCGCCTGTGGCCCTTCGCCGAGATCGGTTTCATCCATTGCCTTTCCTTTGAGCGCCGTGGCCACCGCGGTGTCCATCATCAGTTCGGCGAGGTGCATTGTGGCCTGGTTCAGCGCGTCGATTCCTTTTCGGGTCGCCTGGTAGTCTCCGCCGTCTTTGACCGCCACCAACGCCTGCTCCAGGGTTTCAATGCGACGCCGTTCCTCACTTGACAAGGCTCGCCACGCTTCATTCTTCTTTCCTTTGCCCAGTGCAACCAGGATCGTGTCGGCCTCTCTGCGCGCCTCGATCACCTGCCGCTGCCGAAAATCTTCTTCGGCGTAATCGAATGAATCGAGCAGCATCTTCTCGACTTGCTCGTCGGTCAGGCCATAGCTGGGCTGCACTTCGATCTGCGCTGCCTGACCACTGCGTTGCTCGCGGGCGGAAACCTGCAGAATCCCATTCGCATCGATCAGGAACTTGACTTCGATACGCGGCATGCCCGCCGGCATGGGCGGCACACCCTTCAGATCGAAGCGAGCCAGCGACCGGCAGTCGCGCGCCAGTTCGCGCTCGCCCTGCAGGACGTGAATGGCAACGTTTGTCTGCCCATCCACCTGCGTGGTGTAGTACTGCGTCGCGGAGGCGGGAATGGTCGAGTTGCGCAGGATGATTTTGTCGGTGACACCACCTGCGACCTCGATTCCGAGGGACAGAGGCGTCACGTCGAGCAGCAGCATTTCTTTCGTGACTTCGGACCCGCCACCCAGAATGTTCGCCTGTACAGCCGCACCCAGCGCGACTACTTCGTCCGGATTCAGGTCGGTGTGAGGCACTCGGCCAAACAGATCCTGCACCAGTTGCCGGACGCGTGGGATGCGTGTCGACCCGCCGACCAGCACGACTTCGTCGATCTGCTCGGGTTTGAGGCCGGCGTCTTTCAAGGCTTGCTTACAAGGCGCTACCGTGCGGTCAATCACCGGCTTTGCCAGTTGCTCGAACTGCTCGCGCGTCATCCCGCGCTGGTAGCGCTTTCCGCCGGGGAGCTCGATGTCCAGCTTGGCGGACGGGTCGGAGGAGAGCGCGATCTTGGCCTCGATCACGGCTTTTCTGATCCGTGCGACCGCCTCGCCGTTGCGCCGCAGATCGAGCTTCATGTCACCAGCAATATCGTCGAGGGCGATGGCGATCAGCAGATTGTCAATGTCGTCGCCGCCGAGGTGCGTGTCGCCGTTGGTGGCTATGACTTCAAAAATGCCGTCGTGCAGCTTGAGAATCGAAACATCGAAGGTGCCGCCACCCAGGTCGTAGACCGCAACAACGCCGTTCTTCTTCTTGTCGAGGCCATAGGCGAGGGAAGCAGCGGTCGGTTCGTTGACCAGGCGGAGTACATCAAGGCCGGCAATGCGCCCAGCATCTTTTGTCGCTTGGCGCTGCGCGTCGTTGAAGTATGCCGGAACTGTGATGACAGCTTTCGTAACTGGCGCGCCGAAGAACCGTTCCGCATTCCGCTTGAGCTGGCGCAGAATCAGCGCGGAAATTTCCGGCGGGGTGTAGGCGCGATCGCCGAGCTTGATGCGAAGAACTTCTTCGGGCTGAAGGTCGTCAGCCAGGCGGAACGGGAACAGCTTCAGTTCCTCGGCAATGTCTTCAACCCCGCGCCCCATAAGGCGCTTGACGGAATAGATCGCCCGTTCAGGCGTCTCGATCAGATATTTGCGAGCGGGATTGCCGACCACGACCTGGTTCTTCTCGTCGAGCGTGACCACGGACGGCACAAGGTTCAACCCGTCCTCGCCCGGGATGACGGCAGGCGCCTCCCCGTGCATGAACGCCACGAGGGAATTCGTGGTGCCGAGATCGATACCGACGATGGGATCGGAAGACATTGCAGAAGTCAGAAGCAAGATTGCAAAAGTGGAGTCAAACCCTCAGCCATACAACTTCTGCAATCTGACTTCTCACTTCTGACCTATCCTTCCAGTGCCTCATTCACATCCCGCACCAGGTTCCGGATGTAGTTTCTCCGGTTCAGTACGTCCACCATTTGATCGCGAATCTTCAACCGCTCTGCTTCAGTGCCACTGTCGACGGCGTGATCCCACTTGTGCCAATCGGCCTGCAGTTCACGAAACAGAGCGTCAAACTTCTCGCCCAGCGACAACTTCGCTTTGCCGATCTCTTCCAAAAGCGCGGGATCGTCTTCGCCCAGTTTCTTCTGGGCCCGCAATTCCTCCAGGTGCATGTTCAGCTCGAAGACCTCTTCCAGCAGATCGGGCGGAACGACCTGCTTCTTCAGTTGGCCGGTTTCGCGCGCCTTCTCCGTGGCCTGCTTGGATTGTTCTTCCAGCTCGACACCCTCCAGTCGCAGCAGATATTCCGTGCGTTTGATCGGATCTTTCAGCGTGCGATAGGCGTCGTTGAGCATGGAACTCTGTTCCAAGCTCCAGGTGCGCTCCTGGTCTTCGGCCTTGGCGAACACGTCGGGATGAAGGCGGCGGCTGAGCGCGTAGAACTCTTTTTCGAGAGCGCCAGTATCCAGGTTCAGCTTGCGCGGGAACCCAAAGAACGTGAAGTAATCCACCGGCACCGGCGGTTGCACTTTGCCGCAGGCGCTACAGAAATGTTGTGCCCGCATCGTGCCGCACGACCAGCAGCTCGAGGTCGCCTCGCCCGGCATGATCAACGACGATTTGGATTCTGATCCTGGCATACACAATTCGGGCGGGCGCGCGGCCCGCCCTGTCTCACTCGTTTGAGGACGGGCGTGGGCGCCCGTCTCTCCATTTCTTCTAGGCCGAGAACGAACTGCCGCAACCACAGGATTTCGTCGAATTCGGATTCACGAAAACGAAGCCCTGCTGCATCAGCGTTTCCTGGTAGTCGAGAATCATGCCGTTCAGGTAGATGAACGACTTCGGGTCGACAAAGACACGCACATCGCCATACTGAAACACGCGATCCCGCTCGCGCGGTTGCGTATCGAACCGGATGTTGTAGCTCAAGCCGGAACAACCGCCGCCCTGCACGCCCAGACGCAGTCCACCTTGCTCGGGCGAAATGCCTTCCTTCACCATCGCCGAGCGAATCTTCGCGATCGCCTTCTCGGTGACCTGGATGCCCTTGGCCGGAGCCGCGGGCGGCGCGGTTTGGAGTGTGTCCGTCATAAGTCGGCTACGAGCTTCGAGCTGCGGGCTTCGAGCAATCCGCTGTCGCAGATCCTAGCGGCGATTGCTCGCGGCTCGGAGCTCGTAGCGCGCAGCGTTTTTACTGCGCTGCCTGCACTTCCACAGTCTTCGTCGCTTCCTGCTTCTTCTTCCAATCGCCGATGGCGGCGCGAATCGCGTCTTCCGCGAGCACCGAGCAGTGAATCTTTACCGGCGGCAACGAGAGCTCTTTCACGATCTCGGTGTTCTTGATCGCCAGAGCTTCGTCGATTGTCTTGCCCTTTACCCATTCTGTGGCAAGCGAGGACGAAGCAATCGCCGATCCGCAGCCGAAGGTCTTGAACTTCGCGTCTTCAATCACGTTCGTGTCCGGATTGACCTTGATCTGCAGTTTCATGACGTCGCCGCACTCTGGCGCGCCGACCAGCCCCGTGCCCACGTCGGCACTGGATTTGTCCATCGAACCCACATTTCGCGGGTGGTTGTAATGATCGATTACCTTATCGCTGTACGCCATATCGTTCTCACCCCATCTTTCAAGTTTCAAAATCTCAAGCTTTCAAGAAAAGAACCTTCAGTGAGCTTCTGCAGCCCACTTGACACTCTTCAAATCCACGCCTTCTTTCGCCATCTCGTAGAGCGGAGACAGTTCGCGCAGACGCTGCACGGTGTCGACTACCCGATCGGCCACGTAGTCGACCTCTGCTTCGGTATTGAATCGTCCAATACCGAAACGAATCGAGCTATGGGCAAGGTCGTCTCCAGTGCCCAGAGCCTTCAATACATAAGATGGTTCCAGCGTCGCCGAGGTGCAGGCGGATCCACTGGAAACGGCGACATCGTTGATGCCCATCAGCAGCGACTCGCCTTCGACGTACGCAAAGCTGATGTTCAAATTGCCGGGCAAGCGATGTTCGGTCGACCCGTTGATGTACACCTCGTCGAGCCGGCCCATGATCTTGTCGCGCAGCCGGTTGCGCAGGCCGCTGATCTTGAGCGATTCCTGCGGCATGTCTTCCATTGCGATCGCGCAAGCTTTACCCAGGCCAACGATGCCGGGGACGTTCAGAGTTCCGGAACGCATGCCTCGCTCGTGCCCGCCGCCGTCGATGATCGGCACGAGTTGCACGCGCGGATTCTTGCGCCGTACATAGAGCGCGCCTACGCCCTTCGGGCCGTATAGCTTGTGCGCCGTAATCGAGGCGATATCGATATTCATCTTAGTGACGTCGACCGGCACCTTGCCGATGGCCTGCACAGCGTCGGTGTGGAAAATCACGCCGCGCTCGTGACAGAGCTTGCCAATTTCTGCGACCGGTTGCAGCACGCCGATCTCGTTGTTCGCGGCCATGATCGTGACCAGGATCGTCTTGTCGTCGATGGTGCGCTTCAAGTCGTCGAGGTCGACGAGCCCATCCTTCTGCACCGGCAGGTAGGTCACGCGGAAGCCGAGTTTTTCCAGGTGCTTGCAGGTATCGAGCACCGCTTTGTGCTCGGTGACTGCGGTGATGATGTGGTTGCCCTTCTCGCGATACATTTCGGCGACGCCCTTGATCGCGAGGTTGTCGCTTTCGGTTGCACCGGACGTGAAGATAATTTCTTTGGTGGTCGCGCCAATCAGCTTGGCGATGCGCTCACGCGACAACTCGACGGCTTCTTCCGCCGCCCATCCGAAGGGATGATTGCGGCTGGCGGCGTTACCGAACTTCTCCATAAAATACGGCAGCATTTCTTCGAGCACACGCGGGTCGAGCGGCGTGGTCGCGTGGTTGTCCATATAGATGGGCAGCTTGATGCCGTTGGGTGTCGTGCTCTGGGTCGCTTCCTGGGGGTTTAGGGTCGCCTTCACATCCGTACTCATGATTGCTTTTCTCCTCATTACTCGCCGGCAACAGCCGGCGCTGCTAACGGATTCCTGCGCTACACAATCGTGACCAACTCCGCCGCCTTCCTGATCTCGATCGTCTCGGGCTCTTCCTTCATCTGCGAAATTTTGATTCGCTTGAGCACCTGCTCGATGCTCTCATTCACTTTCCGCAGCGGCTCTCGAACCGTGCAGCGATCAACCTGTCCGCACTCGCCGCGCACGGTCACGCACGAAGTGATGAACAGCGGTCCATCGATCGCCTGGATCACCTCGAACGCCGAGATCTGACCAGGGTCGCGCGCCAGCGTGTAACCGCCGTTGATGCCGTGCTGCGACTTGAGCAGACCAGCCTTCGCCAGTCGCTGCAGAATCTTGGCCAGCGCCTCCTGCGGAATGCCGTAGGCTTCGGCAACATCTTTGGCGCTGCAAGCACCCTTCGGGGCGTGCTCCGCCAGATGTTTCATCGCCATCAGTCCGTAGTCGGCCTTTTTAGTCAGCTTGAGCATTGGGCGATATACGACCATTAGGGTCGGGTACAATTCCGACTGTTTCGGTCGCATATAGATTCTAACCGCAGCCGTGGCTTTCTGGCAAGGCGGGTCAGCGAACGGCAGCATTTCATCGTCTAACGGCAACCTGAGGCAGGTAAACAGGTTAGCTGCCTAGTCTCGAAATTGACAGGCGAATGGTCCGAGGGTACTTGACATCGCCAGCCAGCGGTCTAAAATACGGCCATTTTCCACCCAATGTGGGAGCTTCGCCCTGTGAACGCTGCGAGTACCCGTAAGTTATGACGACAAGCCAGCCGCCTCAACCCCCTCAAAAGGTCCGCCCCGAGCAGTGCAAACATCCGCAGGTGCAGATCGTGTCGCGTGACGAAGACTCTGAGTACGTGGAGTGCAAGGAATGCGGCGAGGTCTTTGAATCGAGCGAATTCAAGGACATGGTGATCGAAGAGACGAAGGGACTGGAAGAAGAGGCCTGAAGGGCGCGCGTCGAGCAGATACGATCTTCAGCGGATTTCAATCACCACATTTTGTGACTGGTCAATCCTGAACTTCTTTCCCGGTGGAATCGCAGTCGTGGCACTGTACTCGGTGATGATGGCAGGCCCTCTCAAAGATTGGTCGGCGAACAAGTCCGTGCGTTCATGGACCGGAGTCGCGACACACTTTCCGCTGAAGATCACTTTCGCGGTTTCAACCGGCACGGACCGTCCAGCCCTGTGCGGTCGCTGCTTTGACCGCGTGACCTCAAGCGGCGCCGCTTTTATCCTGGCTCGCAATCGCACCGTCACCAACTCGACCTCCTTACCGGGATGGTGATATCCGTAGCGGCGTTTGTGTTCCGCGTGAAGCCGGGCGACCGCATCACCGCTATCCGGCACATTCAGTTCGTAGCCTTGTCCGCGGTAGCGGAGGTCGAGGCTGCGCTCGAAATCTGGTTTTCCCGACCACCCTTCTGCCCGGAATTCCTGTTCTGCGACGGCTTCGAGTTTCTGAAACTCTTTCTGCAGTTCCTTACGAGGGTAGCGCCCGGCGAGGTTCCACAACAGCGTGCGCGAGAAATCTTTCACCGCATCGCTGACAAGGATGCCGAACGCGGAAAGAGCCCCAGGCTGCGCGGGCAGAATCACAGTCGGAATGGCGAGAGCCTCCGCCAGTTCGCAGGCATGCAATCCGCCAGCGCCTCCGAACGCGACCAGTGCGAATTCGCGCGGATCGTATCCCCGCTCGATTGAGACCACGCGCAGCGCCCGCTCCATGTTGGCGTTCACCACGGCGACCACTCCGGTAGAGAACTGCTCCAGCGTCAGACGAGAGCCTTGCTGCTTCAGCCACTCCGTCGTGAGGTGGCGTGTCCGCTCGATGTCGAGGCGGAACTCGCCCCCCAGAAACCGGTTTGCCCGCAGTCTGCCCAGCAACAGGTTAGCGTCGGTGACGGTCGGCTGCGTGCCGCGGCCGTAACAGATGGGACCCGGATCAGCGCCCGCTGACTCGGGGCCGACCCGAAGCGCGCCGCCGGCGTCAAATCGGGCCAGCGATCCGCCGCCAGCGCCGACCGTGTGGATATCGAGCATCGGAACAGCAACGGGGAAACCGGCGACCTCGGCCTGGCTGCCCGGACGCACCTCTCCCTTGACCAGGGCGACATCGGTCGAGGTCCCGCCCATGTCAAATGACAGAACGCGGGGAAAGCCACTTCGCCTGGCCATGGCTGCCGCGCCGACGAGTCCGCCTGCGGGTCCCGAGAGCACCGTGCGCACTGGTTCGCGCGCCGCGGCCTCGACGGCAGTGATCCCTCCACTCGACTGCATAACAAAGATGCGCGGCAGGCGCTTCTCTCCTATCGCTCCCGTGCAGCTGCCCAGGTTGCCCACCCGGTCGCTGATTTTCTCCAGGTAACCCTGCATCAGCGGTTGTAGGTACGCGTTGACTACCACCGTGCTGGTGCGTTCGTATTCACGAAACTCTGGAAGGATCTTGTGCGAAACGGACAACGGCTTCGCAAGTGTGCCCAACGCTGCAGCAACGGCCGATTCGTTCTCAGGATTGGCGAACGAAAAAAGCAGAGAGACTGCCATGGCCTCAGGCCCGGCGGCTCGCACCGCCTCCCGAAGTCGCGTGAGGTCCTCGGCAGAAGGGGATTGCAATATCGCGCCCTCAGCGCTCACTCGCTCCATCACCCCGAAGCGGAGTTCGCGCGCCACCAGCGGAGGCACACGATCGAAGAAAAAGTCATACAGTCGCGGCCGCGCCTGCCGCCCAATTTCGATAGCGTCCTCAAATCCCGCCGTGGTGATGAGCGCAACGTTCGCCCCTTTTCGCTGGAGCAGCGCGTTGGTGCCGACGGTCGTCCCATGCAACAGGATGAGTCCATCCGCGCCGCCGATCTTCTCCAACGCCTCGGCGATTGCGCGCGACGGATCGTCGGGCGTGGAGAACACTTTCAGCGTCTTCAGTTTGCCGGCTTCTTCCCACACGCAGTCGGTGAACGTGCCGCCAGTGTCGATGGCGACGCGCAGGCCGAGGTGCGGTTTCGTGGGCATGAACAGGGAAGACTACCATTGCCCGAGCGCCAACAGAACGGATCGGCTGGAATGTCCTGTCCGAGGTCCTCGCCCCGCCGCAGGATTTCCCGCGGCAGCACCGGGAAACTAACCTGTCCCTGATCCCGGCTGCCGTATGCTGAAGAAGCAAGCCTCTCAAGGTGACGGGGATGTCCGGTAGCGTCTGGAAAGCGTGGCTGTTTCCCGGAGGGCTGCTCCTGGCCCTCTCAGCGGCCGTCGTGTACAGCCCGTTGCTGAATCGAGTCGCGCCCTCACTGGGCTTTTACTACTTCGCGGTCTTTGTCGCCGGACTCGTGCTAGCGTGGCGCTTCCACTCCAGCCGTGTCCTGTTCTCTTTGCTGGTCCTTCTTCTTGCCCATCGTGCTATCGAGTTCTTTTCCGAAGGAAATATTCGTACCGGTTCCGGCCGCATGGCGGTTGTCCTGACCGCTCTGCTGATTCCGCTCAACTACGTCGTGCTGGCTATCATGCGCGAACGTGGACTGACGGTCGCCGGAATCGCGCCGCGTTTCGGATTGTTGTTTCTGCAATCGGTGCTTGTCTCGATGTTGTGTCGCCCCGAGATTGCCGGCACGGCATCCATGCCGAGCCGTCCCATCGGCCTGCCGTGGTGGACGTTCGTGGTGTTTGCCGGCGCAATGGCGGCGCTTGTCGTTCAATTCCTGGAAACGCGCAAGCCTTTGGAAATCGGGTTTCTGTGGTCCCTGGCAGCGATTCTCTTGTGGCTGAATTTCAGCCCGGTCGGGAAGCAGGCAGATCTATATGTCGCGACTGCCGGCCTGATTGTTGTGGCGTCGCTCATCGAAACCTCCTACGTCTTGGCCTACTATGACGAACTCACCGGAATCCGCGGCCGTCGGGCGTTCAACGAAGCCCTGCTCTCGCTCGATCAGCAATACGCGATCGCCATTGTAGACATCGACCATTTCAAGCAGTTCAACGACACCTACGGGCACGATACCGGGGATCAGGTGCTACGGATGGTGGCTGCACGACTAGCCGCTGTCGGCGGTGGCGGGCAGGCTTTTCGCTGCGGCGGCGAGGAATTCGCGATCCTCTTCCGCGACACGTCGGCTAAAGAGGCCTCCGATCGGCTGGATTTTCTGCGCCAGGCGATTCGGGATTCGCGTTTTCGCGTGCGCGGCGCGGAGCGGCGCAGTGTGGCGCGAAGCGAAGGTCCCGATCGACGCAAACCCGGGAGAAAAAAGTCTGTGCTCGCGGTTCCAGAGCAGATGCCCGGCGAACTGTCGCTGACCGTGAGCATCGGAGTTGCCGAGCCAAGCACGCGATATCGCCAGCCCGAGCAAGTCATCAATGCCGCCGATCAGGCTTTGTACCGCGCCAAGCACAACGGAAGAAACCGCGTGGAACTGGCGTCGACCACGCCGCTCAAGCTGACGCGGAAGAAGCGTGCGAACAGTGGCTAGTGATTGATGACTAGTGATTAGTGACTGGTGTTTCACATCAACTGGACCGATAATAATTTTCCCACTGCCTACTGCCCACTGCCCACTGCATACTGCCTACTGCCCACTGCCCACTGCCCACTGCCCACTGCCCACTGCCTTACCACTCTCGCAGGTGAACGAGGAACAGAATCACAACCGACGCCAGCGGCACGATAAGTCCGGCACGCAGATTTCCGGACGACTGCGAGATAACACCCACCAGCCAGGGCAACACGGCCGGTCCTGCGGCAGCAATGGAGAACATGACCGCCCCAATGCTTCGCGCCTGCACGCCGAAGCGCTGCGAAAGGCGGGCGACGGTGATGGGATACAAAGTGGAAAAACTCAGCCCGATGATGATCGCGCTGGCAATCACTCCGGGCAGGGTTGACGAACGGAGAAGCAGCCCAATGCCGGCGGCTCCCAGGCCATACCCTACGCGTAACACCCACTGCTCGGAGACCATCCGCAGGATCACGCCGCCGAAGCCGCGCCCCACCGTCAACGCCGAAAGGAACAGTGCTGGCATCACGGCCGCCATGGCTTTCTGCATCCCCATCCGCGTGACATAGGAGCCGATCCATCCCCCAACCGCAGTTTCAGCTCCCGGATAGAAGAAGAACACCAGGGCGAACAGCCAAATCACACGATTGCGAAGCATGGCCGCCCAGGGAATGGAAGAACTGGTCGATTTCACAGCGCCCGGGAATGCGAGGCCGCGCACCGCCGCTGCCAGCAGGATAAGAGACACCGACAAGCTCCCAAGGAACATTGGGACCATGCGATGCGCCTGTGCCCATCCCACCAGCAGCGAACACAAGACTGCACCCGCGCCCCAGAAGAAGTTCAGGAGGCTAACGGCTGCCGCTCTCGATCCAGAACTGATCTCGGCGATCATCAGATTGTCGGTGGGAATGATCAGTCCAAGCCCGAGCCCATACACCATCACGGACGCAAAGCCCAGCCACGGTCCTCCAAGGTACAAGGTCCCGACGCCGCCAGCCATCAGCAAAAGCCCAGTAAGAAATGCCGGACGAAATCCAAATCGGGCCAGCATTACTCCGGATGCCTGTACACCTGCCAGTTGTGAGAAAAACTGAACCAGGAAAAGGTTTCCGGCCTGGGAGTCATTCAGCGCCCAGCGCGCGCTCAGAATCGTCAGCATCGGCCAGAGCAGGGTGGTGAGCATCCCCGTAGGCAGAAAGGCGATCTGCCCGGCCACAATCAGTTTGCGGCTCTGCGATTCCGGGTTTTCCGCTTGTGCGATCAAGGCCGGACCTGGGTGAGTATCGCAATGTTACAAGACAACTTCGCCCGGTCTCTTGCAAGCACCGGGCGAATGAATCGAACCGACTTACGGGATATTCAGCTGGCCGCCTTCCGTGACCTGGGTCTGCTGTTGGCCCCGGCTCGTCGAGTAGGTCACCATCAGGACTTTCCGAGCTCCGGGAGCGGGGTCGCCGCCGAAGGCGTCGTTGTTCGCGGTGATCGTCAGGCGGCCGTCGCGGATGAGCGAGCGAAGTCGATTCGTCACATCGCGGTTGCGATTGCCAGCGCCGTAGGTTGCCCGAATGATGGTCAGCCGGCCATAACGATCGTCGCGATCGCGATCCCGGTCTCTGTCCCGGTCTCGATCATCCCGGTCGCCGTCGCCCCATCCGCCGTTCCACGTTTCGCGTCCCCAATCGCCTCGACCCCAGCCGGTGAACTGAGAGCCGTCGATTACGCTGCCTTCGCGATATTCAAACATGCGTTGGGCGCCGCCGGGTCCGCGGGTGTAAATCCGCAGTGTCTTGACGCGGCCCGGGTCCGGGTCCACGCCGAAAGTGGAGTTTCCCATGCGGAAAGTTCGGTCCTGACGAGCTAGTTCTCTCAGCCGCTGAGTTACGTCGACGTTCCGATTGGCTGTTCCGTAACGCGCCTGCAGGATCTGATATTGCCCTTCGTCTCCGTTGTTATCGCCCCATCCGCCATTCCAGCCGCCGTTGCCCCACTCACCGCGTCCCCATCCGGTGAACAGGGAACCGTCTATGACGCTGCCTTCGCGATATTCAAACATGCGCTGGGCGCCGCCGGGTCCACGCGTATAAATGCGCAGAGTCTTGACGCGTCCCGGGTCGGGGTCCACGCCAAAAGTGGAGTTGCCCATGCGGAAGGTGCGATCCTGGCGGGCCAGTTCTTTAAGCCGCTCGGTTACGTCCACATTGCGATTGGCGGTTCCGTAGCGGGCCTGCAGGATCTGGTATTGTCCCTCATCGCCGTTGTTGTCGCCCCAGCCGCCATTCCAGCCGCCGTTGCCCCAATCACCGCGTCCCCATCCGGTGAACAGGGAACCGTCTATGACGCTGCCTTCGCGGTACTCGAACATCCGGTTCCTGCCGTCGGGCCCACGGGTATAAATCCGCAGCGCCTTGACGCGGCCCGGATCCGGATCCACTCCAAAAGTCGAGTTGCCCATGCGAAAGGTGACGTCCCGGCTGGCCAATTCCTTCAGCCGCTGGGTCACGTCGACGTTGCGCTCCGCCGTGCCGTAGCGGGCTTGAAGAATCTGATACTGCCCGGCATCGCCGTTGCCATATTGAGCCACCGCGGAAGCGGCCACCAAGGCGAACACAACCGTTCCCAAGCCTCTCCACAACTGTCGTCGGGGATGCATAAGACAGGCCTCCTCAATTGTTTTGCGATGCCTGGATTATATAGACGCCTCTCGGAAATACAATGACCAGCGAGGAACAAGGGCGACAGCGAGTCGCAGATTCTCGGCTGACATTGCCGCGGAATTGTGCTTCATCGGAGGGAGACGCGCAGTGTTAAACTGGAATGCAGACGGAGAGATGGCCGAGAGGCTGAAGGCGGCGGTTTGCTAAACCGTTATACGGGCTAACACCTGTATCGAGGGTTCGAATCCCTCTCTCTCCGCCACATTTTCCTCTCCCCAGGAACCCAATCG
>Ga0335076_10000365_pt1 | contig 41186 bp, 40 predicted proteins | sample Lox_Sample_25_FD_206717 | JGI IMG/M metagenome (GOLD analysis project Ga0335076, IMG submission 206717) | Soil microbial communities from Loxahatchee National Wildlife Refuge, Florida, United States - Lox_Sample_2.5 | ecosystem: Environmental > Terrestrial > Soil > Wetlands | place: USA...
GGCGGTTGCGCTCGTGTTGGCGCGGATCGTGCCGGCGTACGTGCTCACGTGGGCGACCGCGACCGCCCTGGTCGCGATCGCCGGCGTGGCGCTCGTCAGCCGCTTCTTCACCAGCACGTTCGGCGTCCAGCACTCGACGATCCTCCCGGTGATCAACAGCCGCCTCAGCTTCCCGCTCGGGTACTGGAACGGGCTGGGGATCGAGGTGGCGCTCGCGTACCCGCTGCTGCTGGCCACCATGACCTCGAGGCGCTCGCGGGTGGCCGGCGGGCTCGCGGCGTTCGCGCTGCCGATCCTCGCCGCGGTCATGTACCTCACGTCGTCGCGCGGGGCGTTCGTCGCCGCGGCTGTGGCGGTGGTCGCGTATCTCCTGCTCTCGCCGAACCGGTGGGGGGCACTCGCCGCGACGGTCGTAGCGGGTGCTGCCGGAGCCGCTGCCGTGGCGGTTCTCGTCCCGCGCAAGGCACTGGTCAACGGAAGTGACAGTCCGCTCGGAATCCAGCAGGGCCACCACGCCGCACTGTTGATCGGGATCGCCTGCGTGGTGGCCGGAGTTCTCTGGCCACTGCTCGCCGAGGTGGGCCGCCGGTTGCCGCTGCCGCCGGCGGCGGTGGGCTGGGCGGTGGCCGGACTGATCGTGGTCGTCGCCGTCGTTGCGCTCGTCGCGGCGCATCCCGTGCGGCGATTCGACGAGTTCAAGGGCAACGTGAGCCACCCGGGTGCAGTCTCGAAGCAAGGGTTCACCGAGGGGCATCTGCTGAGCAGCTCGGGCAGCGGCCGCTGGCAGTTCTGGGGTGCAGCCGTCTCGGAGTTCAAGGCTCATCCGCTGAACGGAGGCGGCGCAGGATCGTGGCAGGCCTACTGGCTCCAGCACAACACGCTGAACGGCTTCTTCAGCCAGTTCGCGCACTCGCTCTACCTCGAGGCGCTCGGGGAGCTCGGAATAGTCGGCCTGCTCCTGATCGGGGGAGCGGTTCTCTGCGCGGCGATCGGCGCGATCCGCTCGGCCCTCGCTCTGCGGAGCGGCGAGATTGCCGCTGCCGCTGCCGCGGGCATCGCGTTCTTCTCCGCGGCCGCCTACGACTGGGTCTGGCAGCTGGCCGGGATCGCGGTCGTCGGGGTCGCGATGCTCGGGGTAGCGCTCGGTGCGCGTCCGTCCACTCGAACGCAGCCATGGGAACGGCTCGGGGTCTTCCGGCCGGTGCTCGCGATCGTCGCCGTCGCGGCGATCGTCCCCCAGTTCGTCGTGCTCGCCGCCGGCATCCATCTCAGCAACAGCGCGGACGCCGTCTATGACGGCAACGGCGCCCGGGCGAAGTCGCAGGCCCTCGCGGCCAAGGCGATCGAGCCGTGGGCGGCCACCCCGTATGTCCAGCTCGCCCAGATCGAACAGGCCGAGAGGCATCTCGCGTTGGCCCGCAGTTGGATGAACGGCGCCATTCGCCGTTCGCCGCACGACTGGTCGCTGTGGTACATCGCCGCCCAGATCGACACCCAGCGCGGCAAGATCGCGGCCGCCAGAGCCGAAATCGAACAGGCGCGACGGCTCAACCCGTACTCGAGCTTCTTGCAAACGATCGGTAAAGGCTCCAGCCCGTAGGTGGCGAACAGCCGTAACCGAATGTACGTTTTCCTACGACCTATGGCGCTTCGGATCGCGCCCGGTTGGGCAGAAGGCTGAGGCGATGAGAGGATGAGCGAGGTCAACGTGGTTCACGGCTCACCCGCCGTCTCGGCGGCGAAGAGCGCCGGTTCCGACGCCGCCTTCGCGGGTTACACCCCCGAACGCCTCCTTCGTCGCATGCTCGCGGCCGCCGACGTCCTCGCCGTGGCCGGCGCAGCCGTGGCGGTCGGTCTCTGGGGCAGCGGCCCGAGCGGCTCGCTCCTTCTCGCCCTTACGGCGCCGATCTGGATCGTGACGGCAAAGCTCGCCGGCCTTTACGATCGCGATCACCGCACGCTGCGGCATCTCACGGTCGACGAGGTGCCCTGGCTCATCTTCTGGGCCCTCGCGGGGACCGCGCTGCTCAGCATCGTGGTCGCACCGTTCCCGAGCCTTGCGCTCAGCGCCGACGACCGCCTGCTCGTCTGGGGGACCGTCCTCGTGCTCGGAGCCGTCCTTCGTGCCTCGACTCGTGCAGTGTGGCGGCGGACGACGCCGCCCGAGCGCGTACTGATCGTCGGCGAGGGGCCGCTTGCCAAGGCGGTCGAGCGGAAGCTCGAGCTCTTCCCGGACATCCACGCGGAGATCTCGGGGCGGATCAGCAACTGCTCGCTGCTGAACGAGCAGCTCGACGCGCTCGACGGCTCCGATCGCATCGTGATCGCCTGCAGCGAGCTGAACGAGGAGCTGCTCGAGGAGCTGCTGCCGGTGTGCCGGCTCCGCGGGGTGAAGCTCACCGTCGTCCCGCCGACGCGCGGGATGTTCGGGACTGCGACGCACCTCTCGCACGTCGCCGACCTGCCGCTGCTCGACTACAACACGTGGTACGTCTCGAGCTCGACGCTGGCCCTGAAGCGGGTCTTCGACGTTCTCGTCGGGTCGCTCGCGCTGCTCTTCACGCTGCCGATCTTCGTCGTCGTCGCGCTTGCGATCCTCGTGGACGACGGGCGTCCCGTCTTCTTCCGCCAGCTGCGGGCCGGCCAGGGGGGGCGCACCTTCCGGATCCTCAAGTTCCGCACCATGGTGCGCGACGCCGAGGCGAGGCTGCACGAGGTCATCACGCTCGAGGAGCTCGCCGACCCGCTGTTCAAGCTCCGGGCCGACCCGCGCGTGACTCGTGTCGGGCGCTTTCTGCGCAAGACGAGCCTCGACGAGCTGCCGCAGCTCGTGAACGTCCTCAAGGGCGAGATGTCGATCGTCGGCCCCCGGCCGGAGTTGCTGGACATCGTCGAGCGCTACATGCCGGAGCACGAGTTCCGGCTGCACGTCAAGCCGGGCATCACGGGGCCGTGGCAGGTCTTCGGGCGCAGCGATCTGACCTTCGACGAGGTGCTCGCCGTCGAGCGCGAGTACGTCGAGAACCTCTCTCTCGTTCGGGACATGCGGATCGTCCTCATGACGCTGCCCGCCGTGTTCGGCCGGCGCGGCGCGTACTAGCTCTCGCGCCGGACTGCCTGCAGCGTCATCTTGTTGCCGTGCTCGCCGGCGACCGTGTTGAGCAAGCGAAGCCCGTTCCGCGCCACGCCGAACAGCCCGGGCGATGAGAGAAGACGGGCGACGTTTCCCGGTTCGTGCCGGTAGAGCATGGCGTAGCGCTCGCTCTTCACGATCTCGAACCCGGCCTCCTGTACGACGGGCTCGATCTCGGCCGGGTCGATGCGGGCGATGAAGTTTCCGGCGTCCTCGTAGTGCTCGGCGAGCCCCACCTGGGTGGCGAGCAGCGTTGCCTGTGCGCGGGCCGGCTCGTTGACCGAGACCGCACTGCGCGCCGTCCTCAGCATCTCGCGTAGGCCCCGCAGCGGCGCCTCGAGGTGATGGAGGCCGTCATGGACGTAGACGAGGTCGATCGACCCGTCGCGGAACGGAAGCGCCTCGACGTCGGCGACGACCGGCGCGATCGGCAGGACGTAGCGCTCTGCGCGCTCGCGTGTCCTCCGCGCGGCCTCCAGCGAGATGTCCGACGCGATGACCCGAAAGCCGGCGCGGGCGAGATATTCGGCGTCCATGCCGGAGCCGCCGCAGACGGTCAGCACGAGCGTGCCGGGAGAGGTCGCTTCGAGCCCGGAGAGGCTCCGGCGGAACTTCTCGCCGAGCAGCCAGGTGTAGAGGTTCCCCGTGCCGTGCGGCCGGGAGATCTCGTACGCGTCGTCGGCGTGATCGAAGAAGCTGGCCTGCTGCTCCTTCCACGCGTCTGTCTCACTCGGCGGCAGGAGCACGGGGATCCCGTCGTCGACTGAGTACCGGCTGCCGCACGCCGTGCAGGTCGCGGCGTCCTCCGCCCAGCGCAGCTCTCCCCGGCAGACCGGGCATACGAGCACCGAGCGGAGGTCGGCAGGCGAGAACGCCTCGACAGAGCGCTCGTCGCGAAGCGACGTCGCGCGCCGGATCGCGGCTCGCGCCGTCGCGCGCTCGAATGCCTGGAGGTGGGATGCGGCCGAGGCGTCGACCGAGAATTGCGCCGCGCCCTGCGCCGCGGATGCACTGAATCGCGCCGCCAGCGCTTCGTCGTTCAGCAGGCGCTCGGTCGCGGCAACGAACGCGTCCACCTCCCGGGCGGGAACAACGAATCCGTTTTCGCCGTCGCTCACCGCATCGGCCACGCCTCCGACGTCCGCAGCGACCACGGGCTTGCCGAGAGCCATGACCTCTCCGATCACGGTCGGCAGGCCTTCCGAGCGGGGCTCCGAGGTGAGCAGAAAGACGTCGAGCGCCTGCGCGAGCTCGTGGAGCCGGTTCGACGGATCGCGGACGACGAGGTTCTCGCCGAGGCGAAGTCCGAGCCGCTCAGCCTCCGCCCACAGGGACGCCGAGTACTCGGTCCGGTAGCTGTAGTCGGCCCCGAGCACGAGGAACCGGAGATCCGGCCGCTCCTCGCGCAACCGTGCGGCAACGCGGAGAAACGTCCGGTGCCCTTTCATCGGATTCAGATTCCCGGCAGTGCCGACGACGGTGGCGTCCGCGGGGATGCCCAGCTCCCGGCGGGCTGCGGCGCGCACCGCGGGGTCCGTCTTGAAGAGCTCGCGATCCACCGGAGGGAAGAACGAGACCACACGCTCGTCGAGCGCCGGCACGCCTGGATGGACGGCCGCCACCCGGGATCCCGTCACCATGATCACTTCTGCGTAGTGGGCGAGCAGCGGGAAATAGGCCGCACGGACAGCCAGCGGCAGGCGGGTGTCCAACAGCTGCCAGACGACCGCTTTGCCCTCGGCGCGGCCGGCGATTGCCGCCTGCGGATTGGCGAGCCCGCCGAGCAGCACCAGATCGGCCCCCTGTTCGCGCACGACGCGGCTGATCGTCTTGACGTCGTTCCGGGCGCCGGCCGCCATCCGGACGTGACGGCGCACGTCGGCCGTGGCGCGGATCCGGGACAGCGGTGCCGTGACCACGTCGATCCCGGCCCCACGCAGCCGGTCGACCGAGTTCCCGGGCTCGTCCGGAAGCAGGACGACCGTCTCCCACCCCGCGGCGGCGAGGGGCTTCGCCAGGCGCAGCGCCTGGTTGTGCGGCCCCCCGAAGACCGGGTAGTGGATGACGAAGAGAAAACGCCGCTGCGTGGTCACGGCTGTGAAGCCGACCTACGTCTGCGCAGGCTCGGCAAGCGCGTGCACGACATGCGCCTCAGTGGCGATCGGAGTCAGGACCCGCGGCATCACACGCTGCTCGATCCGTCGCGCGAAGCGATAGACCGGAGGCACGCTGACCGTCCGCTTCACGACCTTGCGGATCGGGCGCATGAGCTTCGACTCGTTCCCGGTGCCTGCGACATGTGTGACCTCCGGGTCGTAGCCGGCCCGTCTCAGCAGGGTCTCGAGCGCCGTCTTGTTCCAACGCGTGAGGGTCCGCGGCGGCATCGACGAGAGGCGATCGCGATTGGTCGGCCCGTACTGCGCGAGCGAGAGAGGTGTGTTCGGGAAACGCCGGTGGAGGGTCTCGGCGAACGCCATGGGATCGGGGACGTGGTGAAGCATGAAGAACGAGACGATCGCGTCCGGCTCGACCCAGCCTTCGGGCACGGTGTCGACCGTGCCGTGCCAGACCTGGAATCCGTCGGCGCGATTGAGCTCGACCGGATCTTCGGCAACGTCGAGACCGACAGCCTCGAACCCGCGTGCCCGCAGCGTGTGCAACACCCAGCCGAGGCCGCAGCCGACCTCGAAGACGGTCGCGCCCTTGCCGACGCGGCGCTCGAGCCAGTCGAAGGTGCGCTCGAAGGCCGGCGTCCAGAACCACAGCGTCGGATCCTTGTGCAGGATCGCGCGTCGCGCCGCGAGGCGGTCGTTGAACTCGTGCATCCGGTTCTCGTCCCGCTCCCCCTTGTAGGCGCCGCTGTACAGCTCGACGGGCGTCTCTTCAAGGCGGAACGGATCCACGAACTCGAGCGTGCAGTCGTCGCAGAGACGCCATTCCCCCCAGTTCGGAGCGGCTTCCAGCGCCGTCGACGAGGCTCCGCACACGGGGCAGCCGGGCGTCGCGTCATCGGCGGCCGATTGCTCAACGTTCGCCTGGGAGATGCTCATCGTGCTCCTTGTTTCGAGGTTCCTACAGATGCGGGACCGCAACCGGATGCCCCGCGGGGCAGCGAACGGTCGAGTGTAGCTCGGGTTGCGAACCGTGTACGGAGCGCCTCGTCCATGCGCGAGCCCGCGCGGCAGGCGACCAGGTTGTAGCCGACGTTCCAGCGGCGCTTGAAGCGGCGGATCGCCGATAGGTCGGCGGGAACGAATCCCCGTCCGACGGGCAGGAACACGGTCCAGCCGAGCTCGAGGGCCGCTGCGCTGACCCGCGCCTCGGGGTCCTTGCCGTGGTCCTCGTACAGGATGAGCCCGTCGCTCTCGAGCAGCTTCCGCGCACCGCGCAAGGCTGCGATCTCGGCGCCTTCGACGTCGAGCTTCACGACGAGAGGATCTCCTGCGGCGCCGTGCTCGGCGATCACGTCGTCGAGCGTCACGGTCGAGACGATCTCGCTGCCTTGGACCCGACGGACATCGCCGGTCTCCTCGATTCCGGAGCCGGCGTGGTGGGCCGACAGCGCGAAGGTGACGCTCATCCCCGCGCGTTCGGCGACCGCGCCGCTCACGCACTCGAAACGGTTAGCGTTGAGTGCGCAGTTGCCGAGCAGGCGCTCGAAGGTCTGCGATGCCGCCTCGATCGCGATCGACCGATGCGCTCCGAGCTCGCGGCTCCCGGCGAGGATGCTCCAGTAACCGAGATTCGCGCCGGCGTCGACGAACGTGTACGGCACGTCCGCGAAGGCTCGAAGAACGCGCTCGACTTCCGGCTCGTAGACGAACCCGGACGCCAGCAGGCGCACCCAGTACGGATCTCCGAGGTCGAACGCGAACAGCGAGTCGTCGTTCAGTCGCGCGACGACCTCGCGAGCTTCGGTTCCGTCGCCTTCGCCGCCGATGAGCCTGCACAGCCGCCAGAGCCCGCGGTGGTGCAACGGCTTCGTGCAGAGCCCTGCCGCTGCGATGAGCCGTACCCGCAGCCGATCCCGGGTCGACAACGCGGAGAACGAGCTCGAGTCAGGTCTTGCCGACACGTCCAGAGGCGACGGCGGCGGGTGCGAGGCATGCCACCAGCAGCCCGACCGACAACCCGTCGAGCGGGTTCGCCGGCAGGTGGCTGGCCGCCGCCAGAGCGGCCACGAGCCCGAGCAGCGCGAGGGCGGCATAGATGACCAGCGAGGGGTCTCGCGTTCGAGCCGACCGCTCGAGGGCGCGCACCCCGAGCACGGCGAGGCCGGCTGCGAACGAGAGCAGCCACAACACTCCGAGCAAGCCCTCCTTGAGCTGGAACGAATAGGCGAGGAGGTGCACCTCCGGCACGTGCGCGAGCTGGCGGCCCGACGTGACGAGCGTCTTCGTGTACTGGCGCGGGCCGCCGCGGAGATCGACCGTCGAGCCGAAGCCACGGCCGAAGACCAGCGAGACCGGCGAGTGCCGCACCTCGGCGCGGACCTGTTTCGCCTCGTACGTCCGTCCTCTGTTCGAAGGATCAGGCCCGTGGTATCGCCCCTGGAGCGTGCGGCCGTCCCCGGTGAAGCCGAGGAAGCCGACGAGTGCCACGGCGGCGACCGCCACGATCAGCCATTGCGGGACGAGGTTGCGGCTTCGGAGCACGAGATAGCCGATGACGGCGAGAGCGCCGATCAGCTCGATCGTCACCGTCGAGTCGGTCCCCTGGACGACGGCGATGGCGTCGCCGACGAGGATTGCGACCGCGATCCCCAGGCTCAGCAGCCGGCTCCTCGACGGCCGGAAGAGGGCGAACGCCACGGCGCCCGCACACGCCGCTTCGATGTAGTTGTAGATCGGCGAGGTGCCCCAGCCGAGTAGCGCGAAGTGCGCGACGGCCAGCACGAGCAGGATGTCGACGAGCTCGCCGGCCCAGTCGAGGGCGACCGAGGCGACGGCGGCGCGCCCCGCCACATACAGGAAGACGAAGAAGACGACGAGGCCCACGTCCTGACCGAAGTAGGAGCGCGGAGTGTGGTGGGCAAGGCCGAGCAGGAACGCGGGCACCGCGACGGCGCAGTAGGCCAGGACGATCCGGTCCATGAGACCGGCTCGACCCCAGAGCGAGGCCTTCTCTCTCCAGAGCACACGAGGGCTCAGCAGATCGCGGGGGAGCGCCTGCAGGACGAGGGGCGCGAGCAGCACGAACATGAGGGGGAGGGTGATGCGCTTCTGGAGCCCGTCGATGTAGAAGCCGGTGCCGAAGTCGGTGCGCCCGTTCCCGAGGAGGGCTCTGAGGACCCACACGGCAGCCACCGACACGGCGATGATCGCTCCGATCAGGGAGCGGAGATAGCGGCGCGCCGGATCAGGCGTCACCACGCGGATGAGGAGGATCGCCGCGATCCCCACCACGGCTGAGGCGAGAGCCGCGGCTTTGCGGTCGTCTCCGGGCTGCGCAACGACGACGATCACGGAGCCGACCAGCCAGAAGAGCGAGGTTTGCCAGCCGACTCGCAGCGCGGCACGGATGCGGGCGGTCGTGCCCGATCCGGACGTGAAGACTGCGGCCTTGCCGACGATCTCGGGTCTCCCGCTCACGACCCGCCGGCCGAGATCCGCTTGACCATGAGGCCGTCGAGCGCCATCCAGCTGTGCAGGGGTACGGAGTTCCTCGCCCACGCGACGGCCCGGAGGGCGATCGCCCCTTTCAGCTTGACCTGGCCGCTGATGGAGTAGCGGCGCCAGCGGCTCCCCAGCGATTCCCGTTGCGTGGCGACCTTCTTCCAGGTGTGCGCATTCCGTGCGAGCGCCTGAAGCTGGAGCGAGAACGGCCCGGCGAGGCCGCGGCTTCCCTTACCCCAGAACTCGAAGCGCCATTTCGAGTTGGGCTGCGGATGACCGGCGAGCACCGCCGCTGCGCCGAGACCGCCTGCGAGGATGGTCGGCGTTACGAGCACGGCTTTCCGGTGGAATCGCGTCGGAGCCCTGATCAGGTCGAGCTTCGAGTTGAACGCCGACTCCCAGCCGCCGAATTGCTCAGACGACGGCGTGATCGCTGCGGCGGGATTCTGGGCAGTCACCGCGCCTCCATACACGCCGGCGGTGCATCCGGTAGTCACGGCGCACAGGATCAGAACCAGAAGCGCGCCACCGACGCTCGACCTCACGCGCTCCAGAATAACTGCGGTCGTGTCCCGGACTACCCGGTAACACCGGTGGCCGCGCGGTAATACGCGCTCCTGACCTGGAGCGAGTCGAACGGCTCGAAGGCGTCGAGGCGGCCGTCGACGATCACCATCACCCGGTCGCAGATGTCGAGGGTCGACATCCGGTGGGCGATGACGAACAGCGTCAGGCTCCCTTTGAGCGCCGTCAGCGACTCCTGGACGAGCCGCTCGGACGTCGGGTCGAGCGCGCTCGTCGGCTCGTCGAGCAGCAGGAGCTCGGGACTGCTCGCGAGCGCCCGCGCCAGGCAGATCCGCTGCCCCTGCCCCACCGACACGGCCGCGGCTCGGGGGCCGACGATCGTGTCGTAGCCCTCCCTCCAGCCCGCGATGTCGTCGTGGATCCTCGCCAGCCGCGCGGCACGCTCGACCGTCTCGTCGTCGAGCGCCCGGAAGAAACGGATGTTGTCGGCGACGGACGCGTAGATGAGCTGCGGAGTCTGCGGCACGGACGCGACGTGCTGCGTCCACTCCGAGCGGAGCAGCTCCGTCGCGGGCTCTCCGTTCACGAGGAACGCACCCTCGCTCGGCTCCCGCAACCGGAGGAGCAGCTGCGCGAGGGTCGACTTTCCTGCCCCGGAAGGCCCGATGATGCCGATCGTCTCCCCGTGCTCGACGCTGAAGCTCACGTCCGAGAGCACGCGCGCGCCGCCCGGATACGCGAACGAGACGTCGCGGAAGGCCAGCCGTTCGAGCTTCCCGAACGTTGCGGTCCCCTCGGAAACGGCTGCGTCGGCATACCGGTTCTGCGCGGCGTGAATGCGGTCGACGAACGGCAGCGACTGACGCACCACCTGGTAGGAGTTCTGAGCCACGTTGCCGTATGTGCCCGCGCGGACGAGGAGCAGGACGACGGCGCCGAGCGCCGCAAGGCCGTTCTTGTCGACGGCGTAGATCAGGCCGAGCCCGCCGATGAGCAGGAGGTAGACCGCCCCCTGGTAGGCGCTCGGCACGAGGCGGATCGCAAGCTGGGTGCGGTAGAGCAGCGCGTTGTTGCGGTCGATGAGGCTGGACACACGCTTCTCCTGGGCGGCGGCGACACCGAAGACCTGCGTCTCCTCGGCCAGGCGCGTCGTCTCGCTCACGCCGCCGGCCTGCGCGAGCTGGGCGGCGGACAGGTCGCGCGCGCTACGGCTGCCCGCGCGACTCAACGGGCGCATCAGGGTGAAGAGCACGGCAGAAGCGGCCACGACGATCGTGGCCGCGACCGGGCTGATTGCGAGCGCGCCCGCCACGAGCGCGAGGAAAGCGAAGAGGTTCGTCAGGAGCAGAGTCGCGTACCAGGCGCCCTGGACGGCCTGGGTCACCTGGTTCGTCATCAGCTCCTGGAGATGTCCCTCCAGGTCCGTCGACTTCACGGACCAGCTTGCGCGGGTGAACGTGTCGAGGACCCCGTGGAGCAGCGTCGCCTGGACGTCGGCCGTGATCCGCGCTCCGAGGGTCGAGGTGGGGACCGCCAGGACGAGCCGAAGGAGTGCGATCGCGGCTCCGGCGAGCAGGAACTGTGCCAGGGAGGCATGGACGTGAAACGGGCCGAGGGTTCCGTCGACGCGGCGGCTCCCGTTGGCGAGTGACGTCGCGGCGCGGGCGACCACCGCCAGCACTCCGGCTTCGGCGAGCCCCATCGCCGTCGAGGCGACGACGAGCAGAACGGCCCGCCTACGGCTCTCCCCCAGCAGGCTCTGGAAGCCGCGTACGGCAACGGCCGGAGGCGTGGGTGCCGGTTGGGGCGTCGCAGGAACCGACGCTTCGGTGCCGATCCCGTCGTTTGCCAAAGTGACGGCACGATAGCCCTCGTCACGCGCGGACTGCGCGACGCGGGCTCGCCGAGGGAGGTCGTAAAGCTTCCGCAAAGGTCGGCCCTCACGTCGCGAGTCGTCTGTACCGTGTCGCGCGGTGAGGGTCTCCTTGCGGCACGTCACTATCGCTGTTGCGGTTCTCGTTGCCGCGGCGACTGCAGCGTCGGCGGGTTTCGCCGCGAGCAGCAGCCACCGGACGTACACGACGCCGGGGACACAGCCGCTGCGGACGGCGATGTTCGACCCGTGGCATCTCAACACCCCCGAGGCGTTCTCGATGACCCGCGGCGCAGGTGCCCAGTACGTGCGGCTCCTCGTCTACTGGAGCCTGGTCGCGCCGGCCAATCCCTCCGCGACCTTTGACCCCACGAACCCGACCTCTCCGGGCTACAACTGGACGGGCATCGACACTCGGGTCGAAGAGGCCCAGGCCGAAGGGCTGACGCCGATCCTCGACATCACCGGAACTCCGAGCTGGGCCTACGCGAAGGCTCCGAGTGACGGAAACGGAGGCTCGCCGCAGACGGCAGCGATCAGGGACTTCGCGCAGGCGCTCGCCACGCACTACGACGGCGAGGGCGTCGACGCCCAGGACGTGATCATCCCGGCGGTCAACATCTACGAGGTCTGGAACGAGCCGAACCTCAGCCTCGACTTCGGGCCGGTCAACGCAGCTTCCTACCGGTCCGTGGTCAACGCCGTCGCCGACTCCGTGCATGCCGTCGACTCGCAGAACCTCGTCGTGGCGGGCGGGCTCGACCCGTTCGCGCACAAGAAGAGCAAGAAGCAGAAGTGGTACTCGGTCGCGCCGCTCGCGTTCATGCGCTCGCTGCTCTGCCTGTCAAAGGGCGCGCATCCGCACACGACGTGTAGCAACCAGATCCACTTCGACGTCTGGTCGCATCACCCGTACACGTTCGGCGGTGCATTCGCCAAGGCGAAGGTGACCGACGACGTGGAGCTCGGCGACCTGCCGAGGATGCGGAATCTGCTGCAAGCGGCCGTGAAGCTCAACCGTGTCGTCTCGGACAATCCGGTGCAGTTCTGGGTCTCCGAGTTCAGCTGGGATACGAAGCCACCCCGGTCGGGAGCCGCCCCTGTCTCGCTGGCAGCCCGGTGGACCGCCGAGTCGCTGTATCAGGCATGGCGCTCGGGCGTGTCGCTCTTCGCGTGGTTCGGTCTCGAGGATCAGCCGGGCTCGAGCCAGTACAAGAACGGCCTCTACTTCCACGCAGCTTCGCTCGAGAACGCGCGTGCAAAGCCCGTCTTCACCGCCTTCCGTTTCCCGTTCGTCGCCTATCTGAAGAAGAAGAGCGTCACCATCTGGGGCCGCGACGCGACCAGCACCAAGGTCCGCGTGACGCTTCAGCTCCGGCACGGCAAGAGCGGCAAGTGGCGCACCGTCGCGTATGACATGGCCAACAGCAACGGCATCTTCCGGGCGACGGTGAAGCTGAAGGCGACGAAGAAGGACTGGTTGCGGGCGGTCGCCCCGGGCTCCGGCAAGTCGCTCGCCTTCTCCCTCACGGTGCCGAAGGATCCGAACATCGGCCCCTGGGGGAAGTAGACCGCCGCTAGCGTTGCGGCCGTGATCGCGGCCGTCGTCCTCTTCTGGGGCTCGCTAGCTGCGCTCGCCTGGACACATGCGCTCTATCCGCTGACCGTCGCGCTCGCGGCCCGCCTCCGCACGCGGCGCATCGCGCTCGACGATGCCTACCTCCCGTCCGTCGCCGTGATCGTGACGGCCTACAACGAGGAGAGCGCGATCGAGCGGCGGCTCGAAAACCTCCGCGCACTCGACTACCCGCCGGAGCTGCTCGAGCTCGTGGTCACCTCCGACGCCTCGACCGACAGGACCGAGGAGCTCGCGGAGGCCGCGGGCGCTCGGGTGATCCGGAACGACCGCGGCGGCAAGGTCGCCGCGCAGGACGCCGCGGTGCGGGCGATCGAGGCCGACGTTGTCGCCTTCTCCGACGCGAATGCGAGCTGGGCGCCCGACGCGCTGCGGAAGCTCGTCCGCAACTTCGCCGACCCGGCCGTCGCCTACGTCTGCGGGCGCCTGCGGCTCGAGGCTCCCGACGGGTCGAACAAGGAAGGGCTCTACTGGCGCTACGAGCTCGTCACCCGTGAGGGCGAGTCGCGGCTCGGCTCCGTCACTGCGGGCAACGGCGCCGTGTACGCGCTCCGCCGGCCGGATTACGCCGAGGTCGATCCGCGCTTCGGGCACGACCTCTCGCTTCCGTACCTCATGGTGCGGCGCGGCCGGCGCGCCGTCTACGAGCCCGCGGCGCTCGCCTTCGAGCGGCCGACGCCGACGAACGAGAGCGAGTACCGGCGCAAGGTGCGGATGCTCGAGCATGCGTGGCTGATTGTCCTGAAGGGGCGCATGCTGCGCGGCCAGCGGCCCGGCTACTTCGTCGCGCTCGTCTCGCACCGGCACCTGCGTTACGCAAGCGGGCTCCTCCACCTGATCCTGCTGGGGAGCTCGATCGTCCTGCTCGGCCACGGCACGGTCTACGCGGTCTTCCTCGGCCTGCAGCTCGGCCTGCTCGCAGCCGCCCTCGCGGGGGTCGGAATCGCCCGCTACTACGTCCTCATCACCTGGGCGACGGTCGTCTCGCTGTGGAACTACCTGCGGCGGGGGGTCCCGGCGACGTGGGCGCCGCAGCGCGAGGAGCTCGCCTGAACCGCGCAGCCGACCTCGCGATCGCGGGCGGAACGCTGCTCGTTGCCTCGCCCGTTCTCGCGCTCGCGGCTCTCGCGATCAAGCTCGAGGACGGCGGCCCGGTCCTCTACCGCCAGACGCGCGTCGGCAGGGACGGCGTCGACTTCGAGCTGCTCAAGGTGCGAACGATGGTCGTCGGCGCCGAGACGATGGGCGCGGGCCTCTCGGTCGACCGCGGCGATCCGCGCATCACGCGAGCCGGCCGGGTGCTGCGCAAGCTCTCTCTCGACGAGCTGCCGCAGCTCTGGAACGTCGTTCGCGGCGAGATGAGCGTGATCGGCCCGCGGCCGACGCTCCGGTACCAGGTCGAGCAGTACGACGAGCGGCAGCGGCACCGGCTCGACGTGAAGCCGGGCATCACGGGCTGGGCACAGGTGAACGGCCGAGCCTCGCTGCCCTGGGCAGACCGGATCGAGCTCGACGTCTGGTACGTCGAGCACCGCTCGCCGCGTCTCGACCTCCGGATCCTGGCGCGAACGCCGTTCGCCCTCTTCCGCGGCACGTACAAGGGGGACACCGGAGGGTGGAAGCCGGCGCCGTAAGGTGCCGCCACTACCCTGGGGCGCGGTGAACGTCCTGATCACGGGCGCCTGCGGCGTCACGCCGCGCGCGATCGCCCGCTCGCTGCGCATCAGCTCCGCGTTCGCCGACGCCCGGCTCGTCGGAGCCGACCGCGGCGGCAACCCGTACGGCTTCTACGAGGGGCTCTACGACCGGGTGTACCGCGTCTCCGAGCCGAGCGATCCCGGGTATCCGGAGCTGATCGCGCGCATCTGTCGCGAGGAGGCGATCGACGCCGCCGTCATCGCGCCGGAGGCCGAGGTGCGCTTCTGGAGCGGGCGCGACTTCCCCGTGCCGATCCTGCTGCCGCCGCCCACGTTCGTCGAGATCGCGATCAGCAAGCTGAAGCTGTACGACGCGCTGCGCGAGAGCGGGTTCGTCCCGCACTACCGGATCGTCGGCCGCGACGACCTGCTCGCCCGGAACGGCCTCGAGCTCGACGGCACGCCGGTCTGGCTGCGCGACTACTCCGAGGCCTCGTCGAGCGCCAAGGGCTCGATCGCCGTGACCGATCCCGAGGAGGCGTACGCCTGGGCGTACCTCAATCCGGAGATCCAGAGCTACATGGTCGCGGAGCATCTGCCGGGCCGGAACATCGCCTGCACGCTGCTCTTCGTCGAGAACGAGCTCCTGAAGGCCGGCTGCTACGAGCGGCTCGAGTACCTGATGGGACATCTCGCGGCGTCGGGCATCAGCGGCAACATCAACCGGGGCCGGCTCGTGAACGACGAGCGCGCGCGGACGCTCGGCGAGCAGGTCGTGCGGCTCGTCGCCGAGCTCGCCGGCGAGCCTGCACACGGTCTGCTCACCGTCGACCTGCGCGAGGACCGGATGGGTGCGCTCAAGGTGACGGAGATCAACGTCCGCCACGTCGCCGCGACCTCCGCGCTCGCGGCGGGCGGCGCGAACATGGCGGAGGCGCAGCTCCTCGCGACGCTCGGCCGGCTCGACGAGATCGGGGACGCCGTGCCGCATTTCCCCGACGACAACGTGATCCTGCGCGACGTCGACGGCGCTCCCCTCTGGCTCACCGGCTACCGCGAGCTCGCGGTCGGGGAGCACGCGTGATCGCCCGCGTGCTCGTCCTGGCGGCTCTCGCCGCGTTGCTCGCGGGCTGCGGCAGCGGTCAGCAACGGCATGCGATGACGCCGCCCACCAATGACCCGAGGCCGAAGCCGAAGCCGGCTCACGCGCAACCTCCGGTCTCGGCGCGGCCGGCGAAGCTCGTCGTCACGATCCTCGACGGCGACCGCCGCGTCCGTGTGCCGGGCGCGCGGGTGCGGCTCTGGGGCGAGACCGGTCGAACCAATCGGCACGGCGCCACGCAGATGAAGGCACCGCGGCGGCGGCTCGAGGTGTCGGTCTCGGCGCGCGGCTACGCGCCCGTCCGCGTCCGGGTCGATTTCCGGCCGACCCGCAGACGGACGATCCGCGTCTACCGGCCCGACCTGCAGTGGCCGCTCTACGGCGCGACGGCCGCGCGTACCGAGGCTCCGGAACGCATCCGGCTGCGCCCGCCGTTCCACGTCGTCTGGAGCCGCGGGCTCGACCGCCTGATCGAGTTCCCGGCGGTCGTGGAGGACGGGTTCGCGTACATCGGGAACGCGGGCGCGACCATCCACGCGATCTCCATGCGTTCCGGGAGGTTCGCCTGGGTGCACCACACGCCGGGCGCCCCGCGCATGGCGTCGTCGCCGGCGGTCTACGGGGACGAGATCGTCTACCACACGATGAGCGGCTGGGTGTACGTCCTCGACCGCTCGAGCGGTCGTCTCGAGTGGAGCTGGGATGCAGGCTCGGCCATCGAGTCGTCCCCGATCGTCGTGAACGGCATCGACTACTTCGGCGACGCAGCGGGAGAGATGTATGCGCTCGACCTGCGCACGCACCGGCTGCGGTGGCGTCACTACCTCGGTGCGAAGATCACCTCGAGCGCGGCCATCGCGGACGGCAGGCTCTTCATCGGCGACTACGACGGCCGGTTGTGGGCGCTGTCACCGTCGAGCGGCGCGACCCGCTGGGTCGGCCGTGTGAACGGGAAGATCTACGGAACGCCTGCGGTTGCCGGCGGCCGCGTGTTCGTCCCCTCCGTCGCGTACTCGCTCTGGGCGTTCTCCACGAGCGGACGGCCCCTCTGGCACGTCACGACGGGCGCCTACGTCTACTCGTCCCCCGCCGTCGCGAACGGCGTGGTCTGCTTCGGCTCGTACAACGGCTGGTTCTACGGGGTGTCGGCTGCGAGCGGCGGCATCCGGTGGCGCATCCCGACGGGTGGAGCCATCTCGGGAGCCGCCGTGATCGTGGACGGCGTCGCCTACGTCGGCAGCTTCTCGCACCGGATCATCGGCGTGAACCTCCGCACGGGCCGGAGGCTCATGACCTTCCCGCACGGCCAGTACGTCCCGGTCTCGGGCAACGGGATGCGCCTGCTCCTCAACGGCTTCTCGCGCATCTACGCCGTGGAGCCGCGTCGCCCGCACCGGCACCGGCACTCGCATTGAGCGCCAGGGACGTTTCCTAAGAGCACCCTCATGCGTGTCGGATATCGTCGCCCCTCGTGACCGCGCCTGCTCCCCCCTCGCGCGGCTTCGACCCCGAGGCCGAGCAGGAAGTCGACTTCGCCCGGTACGTCCGGCTCCTTGCCGTCCGCTGGTGGCTGCTCGCGGCCGGATTGGTGGTCGGCGCGGTCATCGGCTACCTCATCTCCCTCAGCGGGACGCAGGTGTACAAGGCGACCGCGACGCTCTACCTGGGGCAGCCGTACACGGCAGGCGGGAACACGGCCGCGGTGGGGCTGCAGACGAACCCCGCCGCCGTGAGCCAGGTCATCCATTCCGCTCTCGTCGACGGCGCAGTGGCGCAGAAGTGCAAGGCGGCGGCGAAGCAGTTTCGCAAGGGGATCTCCACGGCGCAGGTGAGCGGCAGCACGATCGCGAAGACGGCCACGAATCCGCTCGTCACGGTCTCCGTCCAGACGCGGCACGCGAAGGTCGCCGAGTGCGCTGCGAACGCTCTGGCCGATCAGGCCGTTCTCCGGCTCGCCGCCTATGCCGACGCGAAGATTGCGAACTATCAGAAGGAGATCGACGCGGACAACGCATCTATCTCCTCGATCCAAACCGCGCTCGCCAAACCGGACATCTCGGTGACGGACAAGCTCCTGCTCCAGACGAACCTCCGCACGAACCAGCTCGACCTGCTCCAGGCCACCCAGTTCCTGCAGCAGGCGAAGCAGATCGAGAGGCCGAAGGTCCTGACCGGGGCCGCGGCGCAGAAGGTCACCGCGCGCAGCCGCCGCAACACGGTCGTCATCGCCGCGCTGATCGGCCTCATCCTCGGTGCGATCGCGGCGCTCCTCTGGGACCGGGTCGCGGCCGTGCTGCGCACCTGATTCCGGCAGGGGCCGGGGCTATAGTGGCCGCGGTGGCCGCGGGATGAAGCTGGTGGTCGTCATCCCCGCTCTCGACGAGGCGGAGACGTTGCCGCGGGTGCTTGCGGACCTGCCGACGGCGGTGACGGGGTTCGATGCGATCGAGACGATCGTGGTCGACGATGGATCCAGCGACGGCACCGCGGAAGTCGCGTTCGAGCACGGCGCCACGGGGGTCGTCCGCTTCCCCCACCGCCGCGGGCTCGCCGAGGCCTTCGGCGCAGGGATCGACGCCGCGCTTCGTGCCGGCGCCGACGTGATCGTCACGCTCGATGCCGACAACCAGTACGTCGCAGCCGACATCCCTCGGCTTGTGCTGCCGATCCTCGGCGGCCAGACCGACATCGTGGTCGGCGAGCGCTACGGGGCGGGCGTCGACGAGTTCAGCCGGGGGAAGCGCGTCCTGCAGCGCGTCGGCAGCGCCGCGGTGCGGGCCGCCTCGCGCACCGACGTCCCCGACACCACGAGCGGCTTCCGCGCCTACACACGCGAGGCGGCGCTCCGGATCAACGTCCTCGGACGCTTCACGTACACGCTCGAGTCGCTGATCCAGGCCGGCCGCAGCGGGCTGGCGGTCGGCTCGGCGCCGGTGGAGACGAACCCGGCCGTACGGCGCTCGCGGCTCTTCTCCTCGACGTTCGAGTACCTCGTACGCAGTGCAACGCAGGTCGCCCGCGCCTACGCGATGTACGCGCCGCTGCGGACGTTCCTCTTCCTCGCCGCGCTCGCCTTCACGGCAGCGCTCGTGATCTTCGCCCGCTTCCTCTTCTACTTCGCCGAGAACGGCTCCGCGGGGCACATCCAGTCGCTCATCCTCGGCGGGCTGCTCGCCACCGCGGCGTTCCAGGTGGCCGCGATCGGGATCCTCGGCGACCTCCTGAGCGCGAACCGGCGACTGATCGAGCGAGTTCTGTTGCGGGTTCGGCGGGTCGAGCTGGCGCTCGACCGGGAGGGGTCGGAGGCCGAGCTCGAGGCCGTGATGGAACCGTCCTCGGAGCGCTGACGCAATCCGCATCCTTGTCCTGACGACCTCGTATCCGCAGGACGAGGACGACATCTCGGGCGCCTTCATCGCCGGCACTGTCGCCGCCGTGCGCGCACGAGGCCCTGAAGTGCAAGTCGTCTCGCCGGCGGACTTCCGCCACCACGGTCTCGCTCGCCCGCCCGGCATCCCGGCCAACGTGCTCCACCGGCCGTGGCGGGCGCTGCTCGTGCCGTCCCTGCTCGCCTCCTTCAGGCTGGCCGCCGCTCGGGCGGCGCGCGACGCCGACCTCGTCCACGCACACTGGCTCGGCGCCGGCGCGGTCGCGGCGACCCTCGGGAAGCCGTACGTGCTCCAGGTCCACGGGACGGACCTCGTGCTCGGCCACCAGATCCCTTGGGTCGCGCGCCCGATTCTCCGCCGGGCGGCCGTGGTCGTCGCGGGGTCACACGCCCTCGCGGAGGATGCACGCGCGCTCGGCGCGCGCGACGTGCGCATCGTCCCCACCGGCGTGCCGATCCCGCCGGAGGTCGTTCCACCCGAAGAGCCGCCGCACATCCTCTTCGTCGGGCGGCTCTCGGAGGAGAAGGGCGTGCTCGAGCTCGCGGCCGCCGCGCGGGGACTTCCGCTCGTCGTCGCCGGTTCCGGGCACCTCGCCTCACGGATCGCGGGTGTGGTCGGCGCGGTCCCGCCGCGCGAGCTCGGGGGCTTCTACGACCGCGCCGCCCTTGTCGCGGTGCCCTCTCGCCGCGAGGGTTACGGCCTCGTCGCGCGCGAGGCGATGGCCCACGGCCGGCCCGTGGTGGCCTCCGCGGTGGGCGGGCTGCTCGAGGCGATCGAGGACGGCGTCAACGGTGTGCTCGTGCCGGCACTCGATGTCGCAGCCTTGCGGCGGGCGCTCGAGGAGTTGCTCGCCGATCCTGCGCGGCGGGTGCGGCTCGGCGAGGCAGCTCGCGCCTACGCCCTCCGGCACTTCTCCTGCGAGGCGGAGGTCGACGCGCTGCTCGAGATCTACGCCGAAGTCGCTTCCCGCTAGCATCGCGGCGTGCCCACGTCGCTCGTGACCGGCGGAGCCGGCTTCCTCGGCTCGCACCTCTGCGATTACCTACTCGAGCGCGGGCATCGCGTCATCTGCATCGACAACCTCGTCACCGGCTCACTGCACAACATCGAGCACATCCGCGACGACGGCTTCCGGTTTGTCCCGCACGACGTCTCCGACCCGCTCTTCGTCGACGAGCCGCTCGACTTCGTCTACCACTTCGCCGCCCTGGCGAGCCCCGAGGATTACCTCCGGATGCCGCTCGCCTCGCTCAAGGTCGGCTCGTACGGCACACACCACATGCTTGGCCTCGCGAAGTTCAAGCGCGCCCGCTTCGTCACCGCATCGACGAGCGAGGTCTACGGCGACCCCCAGATCCATCCGCAGCCGGAGACGTACTGGGGCCACGTCAACCCGATCGGCCCGCGCGGCGTGTACGACGAGGCCAAGCGGTACGCCGAGGCGCTGACCATGGCCTATCACGGCCAGCAGGGCGTCGACACGGCGATCGTCCGGATCTTCAACACGTACGGCGCGCGCATGCGGCCGAACGACGGGCGCGCGGTTTCGAACTTCGTCCGGCAGGCGCTCGCCGCAGAGCCGCTCACGGTCTACGGCGACGGGACGCAGACGCGGAGTTTCTGCTACGTGGACGACCTGATCCGGGGCATCGTGCTCCTCGCCGAGAGCGGCGAGCACCTGCCGGTCAACCTCGGCAATCCCGACGAGCGCACGATGCTCGAGCTCGCCGAGCTCGTGAAGCGCATCACCGGCGCGCCGAGCGAGATCGTCTTCGAGGCGCTGCCGATCGACGATCCGATGCAGCGCAAGCCGGACATCACGCGCGCCCGGCAGCTGCTCGGCTGGGAGCCGGGGATCTCGCTCGAGGAAGGGCTCTCCCGCCTGCTGCAAGAGCAGGGCCGCGAGCCCGTCACGGTCTGAGCGAGCAGAGCCTGGGCGTAGAGCCTCTCCTCGTCCGCACGTTGCGGCGCGAGCCGGCCGAGCGCACGCCCGTCTGGTTCATGCGGCAGGCGGGGCGATCGCTGCCGGAGTACCGCGCGCTGCGCGAGCGCCACGGCTTCTTCGAGATCGCGGGGACGCCGGAGCTGTGCGCGGAGGTGACCCTGCAGCCGGTGCGGCGTCACGGTGTCGACGCCGCCGTTCTCTTCGCCGACATCATGTCGCCCGTCCTCGGCATGGGCGTCGACGTCGACCTCGTCGAGGGGGTCGGCCCGGTGGTCGAGGACCGGATCGACTCGGCCGCCGCCGTGGAACGCCTTCGGGTCGCCGAGCCGGAGGAATGGGCGGCGCCGATTCTCGAGGCCGTGCGTCTCGTTCGCGGCGAGCTCGAGCCCGACCGGGCGGTGGTCGGCTTCTGCGGCGGGCCGTTCACCGTGGCCGGGTACCTCGTCGAGGGCCGGCCGAGCCGGGATTTCGTCCGAACCAAGACGCTGATGTACGGCGAGCCGGCCGTCTGGCACGCGCTGATGGAGCGCCTGACGGAGCAGTTCTCGCGCTACGTCGCCGCGACGGCCGCGGCGGGCGCCGACGCGATCCAGCTCTTCGACTCCTGGGCCGGCGTGCTCTCCGTCGCCGACTACCGGGAGTTCGTCGCTCCCTACTCGACGCGCGTGCTCGAGGCGGCCGGCGTGCCGACGATCCACTTCGGCACCGGCGCGACCACCGAGCTGCTCGCCGAGCTGGCCGCCGCCGGCGGCAGCGCAGTCGGCGTCGACTGGCGTATTCCGCTCGACGCTGCGTGGACGGTCGTCGGGGAGGAGCGCGCGATCCAGGGAAATCTCGAGCCGGCGGTGCTCCTCGGCCCGTGGGAACGCCTCGAGTACGCCGCGTTCGACGTACTGCGTCGCGCAGGCGGCCGCCCGGGCCACGTCTTCAACCTCGGCCACGGCGTCCTCCCGCAGACGGATCCGGACGCGCTCACGCGGCTCACGGAGCTCGTCCGCAGCTACGGTCAGGCGGCATGAAGGCGGCTGTCGTCCTCATGGCGTACGGGTCGCCGGAGCGCTTGTCGGACGTCCCCGCCTACTACGCCGACATCCGGGGCGGCCGCCCGATCGCGCCCGAGCGTCTCGCCGACCTCGTCGAGCGCTACCGGCGGCTCGGGATCGAGGACTCGTCGCCGCTCAACGCGATCACGGAACAGACGCGCGCGGCGCTCGAGGACGAGCTCGATCTCCCCATCTTCACCGGCATGAAGCACTGGACGCCGCGGATCGCCGACGCGGCCGAGCTGGCGGTGTCCGCAGGGGCCGAGCACGTGGCCGGGCTCGTCCTCGCCCCGCACTACTCGGCTCTGTCGATTGCGGGCTACCGGGACCAGCTCGAGCGCGCGCTCCGCGGTCGCGCCGAGCTCCACTTCGTGGAGAGCTGGCACGACGAGCCAGGCTTCGTCGAGCTCCTCGCCGACCGTGTGCGCGGCACCGATGCGCACGTCGTCTTCACCGCCCATTCGCTCCCGGCCCGGATTCTCGAGTCCGGCGACCCGTACCGCGACCAGCTGCTCGAAACGTCGAGGCTCGCCGCCGACGCTGCGGGCCTGACCGCGTGGAGCTTCTCGTTCCAGAGCGAGTCGCCGACCGGCGAGCCGTGGCTGGGGCCTGACATCCTCGATCACCTCGAGTCGCTGCGGCGGCAGGGCGTCGAGCGCGTCCTCGTCTGTCCCGTGGGCTTCGTCTCGGATCATCTCGAGATCCGCTGGGATCTCGACGTCGAGGCGCAGGAGAAGGCAGCTGAGCTCGGCCTGCAACTCGAGCGGATCGAGATGCCGAACGCCGATCCGCAGTTCATTGGCACGCTTGGGCTAATTGTCCGCAGGGCCCTGTCGGTACCGTCAGCCGCGTGAGCTCGCGCACGTGTCCCGACTGGCCGGAGCTGATGGAGATCGCGCCCGAGCTCCAGTTCAAGCACTACACCGTCGCTGAGGCGAAGCTCCCGGCGGATGCGCTCATGCACATCCCCGACATCCCGCTCTCGGAGGTCGCCATCTGCTGCGACCTCGAGCACCACGTCTTCTGGGCCGAGCACACGGAGCCCAAGGTCGCCGAAGCCCTGCGCTCGAGCCACTGGTTCGAGGTCCGCGACTGGATCGGGGCGGGCCGGCCCGGAGCGCTCTAGGCCCGCACCTCGTTCGGGAGGGGCTCGCCGCGGAGGAAGGCGAGCGCGTTGTCGACGAGGACACGTGTCATCGCGGCCCTCGTCTCGACCGTTGCGCTCGCGATGTGCGGCGTCAGGACCACGTTGGCCAGACCGAGCAGGCGCTCCGGGACGTAGGGCTCCTCGGCGAAGACGTCCAGGCCCGCCGAGATCCGGCCCGAGACGAGCTCGTCCACGAGCGCGTCCTCGTCCACGATGACTCCGCGGGCGGTGTTGACGAGCGTCGCTCCGTCCCGGAGCAGCGCAAGCCGTTTTCGCGAGAGCAGGCCGCGTGTCTCCGGCGTCAGCGGGACGTGGAGCGAGACGACGTCCGCGCTGCGCAGGAGCTCGTCGAGCGGCAGTCCGTCGTTACGACGATGGTGCACGACCCGCATCCCGAACGCCTCGCCGCGTCGGGCGACCTCGGAGCCGATCCGCCCCATCCCCACGAGACCGAGCGTCGATCCCGCGAGGTCGCGGCCCAGCAGCTTCGGCTTCGCCCAGCCGCTCTGCCAGCCGCCGTCGCGGACGAAGCGGTCGCCGGCGACGACATGGCGCCGGCACGCGAGGATGAGCGCGAGCGTGAGATCCGCGACGGCGGCGTCGAGCACACCCGGTGTGTTCGTCACCGCGATCCCACGCTCGCGGCAGGCCACGACGTCGACGTTGTCGTAACCGACGCCGTAGTTGGCGACGAGGCGGAGATCGGGTAGGAGCGCGAGCTCGCCCGCGGCCACGGGGACGACGGCCTCGAGCAGGATCTCGATGCCCTCGAGCGGCTGCGCGGGCGGCCAGGTCTCGAGCACGGCGACCTCGGGGAGCTCGTCCCACGCTTCCCCCGGAAATCTCTGCGTCGTCGCGACGATCACGTTCGGAGTATCTCGGTGATGTCGGCGTCGACCACGGGACTAGTGTCTCCCCATGCCGACGATCGTGATTCCGTTCGCGGGCGCGGAGGGGAAGACGCGCCTCCACTCCTCGAGTCGCGTCCGCCGCATGCTCGCGTACGCGATGTTCTGCGACGTCCTGGCCGCCTGTCTGCCGGTCGGACACACGCGGGTCGTGACGCCCGACGAGGAAGCCTCTGCCGGTGCGGCCGAGGCGGGGGCCGAGGTCGTCCCGGACCCGGGTCAGGGCCAGGGCGCAGCGGTGGAGGCCGGCCTAGCAGGCGTCAAGCTGGACGGCATCCTCGTCGTCAACGCCGATGTCCCGTGCGTCGTCCCGCACGACCTCCGCTCGCTGCTCGCGGCGACCCCCGCCGGCTGCCTCGCGCTCGTAGAGGCCCTCGACGGCACGACGAACGCGCTCAGCCTTCCCTCGCCCGCCGCGTTCGCGCCGCTCTACGGGCCGGGCAGCTCGGACCTTTTTCGCGGGCACGCAGCGTCGCTCGGGCTCGAGTCCGTATCCGTCGCGCTGCCGAACCTCGCGGACGACGTCGACACGATGGAGGATCTCGCCCGGCTTCAGCTTCGCGCCGGCCCGCGCACGCTGGCGTGTCTCGCCGAGCTCGAACGGAGCGTCGCGTGAGCGTCGCGGTTCTCTCCGGTGGAGTGGGAGGGGCGCGCTTCGTCCGCGGCATCGTGGACGTCGCCGGCGCGGCGGCGACCAGCGTCATCGGGAACGTCGGCGACGACGTCGAGGTGCTCGGCCTGCACGTCTCGCCGGACCTCGACTCCATCCTCTACGCGCTCGCGGGTCTCGCGGACGAGCGTCGCGGCTGGGGGCGGAGCGGCGAGACCTGGGACGCGCTCGAGACGGTCGGCGCGCTCGGAGGCGACGACTGGTTCGCGCTCGGCGACCGCGATCTCGGCCTCCATCTCGTGCGGACGCAGGCGTTGCGGACGGGGGAGCCGCTCTCGGTGGTGACCGCCCGGCTGGCGGAGGCGCTCGGCGTCGCCGCGCACCTGCTTCCGGCCACCGACGACCGGCTTCGGACGTGGCTCGAGACGCCGGCGGGCACGTTCCCGTTCCAGGAGTGGTTCGTCGCCCGTGGACATCGCGACGAGGTCGACGCGGTGCGTTTCGAGGGGGAGGAGGTAGCACGGCCGGCGCCGGGAGTGCTCGAAGCGCTTGCCGACGCGGAGCTGATCCTGCTCGCCCCGAGCAATCCGTACGTCTCGGTCGGCCCGATCCTCGCCGTGCGCGCAGTGCGCGACGCGCTCGAGCGAAGGAGTGTGCCCTGTGTCGCCGTGAGCCCGCTCATCGGCGGGCGCGCGGTGAAGGGGCCGGCCGACCGGATGCTGCAACGTCTCGCGGGCGGCACGTCGCCGCGGCACGTCGCGACTTGCTATCCGGGGCTGATCGACGCGCTGGTCGTGGACGAGGCGGACCTCGACGACCTCGACGGGCTCGGCGAGGTGCGGCCGATCGTGACCCGGACGCTGATGTCCGACGCCGACGCGCGCCGCCGTCTCGCCGAGGTCGCCCTGGGAGCGGTGCCGGCGTGAGGGTGGCGATCGTCGGGGGAACGGGCGACTTCGGCCTCGCGCTCGCGGCCCGGCTCGTCGAGGCGGGCGACGAGGTGGTGATCGGTTCCCGTGATCCCGAACGAGCGCTCGAGAAGGCGGGCGAGGTCGGAGCGTCGGAAGGCGTTGCGAACGAGGACGCGGCGTCCCGCGCCGAGCTCGTCGTCCTCGCGACGAACGCCGAAGCGGTTCTTGCGACGGTGGAGGCCCTCGCCGACGCGATCGGCGCGACTCCGCTCCTGAGCGTCGCCAGCGAGCTGCGGTTCGACGCCGGCCGTGCGCTTCCCGGACCCGACACGCGCTCCCTCGCCGAGCGCATGCAGGAACTCGTCGGCGCACCGGTCGCCGCGGGTCTCCACTCGCTCGCCGCGGGAAAGCTCGTGCACGGACGTCCCGACGAGGACGCCTTCGTCTGCGGCGACGACGAGGGCGCGAAGGCGCTCGCCCTCGAGCTCGCCGCCAAGGTGGTGGCCGGCCGCGCGCTCGACGCCGGTCCGCTCGCGAGCGCACGAGCGCTGGAGGGGATGACGGCCGTGATCGTCAACCTCAACAAGCGCTACAAAGGCCACGCCGGCGTCCACGTCACCGGCCTCTAATGACGAACGTCGTCGAGGTCTCGGAGCCGGCGGAACGGTCCCGCATCGCGGAATCCGTTCTTCGCGACCTGCCCGATTGGTTCGGAATCGACGACTCGACCCGGCAGTACATCGAGGATGCGGCGACGCTCCCCACGTTCGCCGTCGAGCCGGACCTCGGCTTCCTCTGCCTCGAGCAGCACACGCCGGCCGCAGCCGAGGTCTCCGTCATGGGCGTTCGGCGCGCGAATCACCGCCAGGGCATCGGCCGGGCGCTCGTCGGGGCTGCCGAGGCATGGTGCCGCGGGCGCGGCATCGACTACCTTCAGGTGAAGACGCTCGGCCCCTCGCGACCGGATCCCGGCTACGGCGCGACCCGCGAGTTCTACGAGGCCGTCGGCTTCGTCCCGCTCGAGGAGCTGCACGGCCTCTGGAGCGAAGACAACCCGACGCTCATCCTCGTCAAGGACGTTCGGCCCGGGTTCACCGTGACCCCGGTCGAGGGACTGCCGGAGCTGCGCGCCGGAGACGACCTTGCAGCGCTCATCGTCGAGCGGACTCGGCTCGAGCACGGGGACGTGGTCGTCGTCGCCCAGAAGGCCGTCTCGAAGGTCGAGGGTCGCGTCGTCGCGCTGGCCGACGTCGAGGCGTCCGAGCAGGCGCGAGAGCTCGCCGGCGCCGAGGCCGACCCGCGCCGGATCCAGGTCATCCTCGACGAGGCGACGGAGCTCGTCCGCGTCCGCCCGCCGCTCCTCATCGCGCGTACGCGCCACGGCTACGTCTGCGGCTCTGCGGGCGTCGACGCGTCGAACGCCCCGGAGCCGGAGACGGTCGTTCTCCTGCCCGTCGATCCGGACGCGTCGGCGGCGCGGCTGCGGGCGGAGCTGCAGGAGCGAACGGGCGCCGACGTCGGCGTGATCGTCACCGACTCCTTCGGCCGCCCCTGGCGCGCCGCGACGACGGACGTCGCGATCGGCGCGGCGGGAGTCGAGGTCGTCCGCGATCTCGACGGCGAGCACGATCCGGCGGGCTACCAGCTGCATGCGACCCGGATCGCCCTCGCGGACGAGATCTCGGGCGCGGCGCAGCTCGTCTTCGGCAAGCTCGACCGCGTCCCGGTCGCGGTCGTGCGTGGTCTCGACGTGGGCGGCGACGGACGCGCCGCCGACCTCGTGATCCCGCCGGAGACGGACCTGTTCCGTTAGAACACGCGCGAATGGCCGAGGGTGACGCGATCGAGCAGGCGAACGCACTCCTGCGGGAGCGGGGCTACGCCGAGCGCGACCTCGCAGTCCACACCGGCCCGCGCGGCAAGGCGCTGCTCAAGGGGAACAAGATCCTCAGCCCGCTCAGCGACGAGGCGGAGGTTGTGCTCCAGGTCGTGCGGGAGCTCGTGCCGACCGACGCCGACCTCGGCGGCAAGATCTTGCGTCCGGCCGAGCTGCGCGCGAGGCTCTGAGGGTGGAGGGAGAGGCCGAGCTCCGGCGCGCCGACCTCGCCTCCGATCCGCTCGAGCAGTTCCGCGCCTGGTTCTCCGAGGCGGCCGGGGTGGTCGAGGTGCCCGAGGCCATGGCGCTCGCGACGGCGACCGCGGACGGAGCGCCGTCCGTGCGGATGGTCCTCCTGAAGGGGCACGACGAGCGCGGCCTCGTCTTCTACTCGCACTACACCTCGAGGAAGGGACGCGAGCTCGAGGCGAACCCGCAGGCCGCGCTGCTCCTGCACTGGTCGCCGCTCGGCCGCCAGGTGCGGGTGGAGGGGAGGGTCGAGCCCGTCGGCGATGCGGAGTCGGATGCGTACTTCGCAATGCGCCCGCGCGCCGCGCAGCTCGGCGCCCTCGCTTCGCGCCAGAGCACTCCGCTCGCGTCACGGGAGCAGCTGGAAGAGCGGCTCGCCGAAGTCGAGGCGGAGCTGGGCGGTAGGCCCGTGCCGCGGCCGCCCACGTGGGGCGGCTTCCTCCTCGTCCCGGCGGCCTGGGAGTTCTGGCAGCACCGCGCCAGCCGTCTCCACGACCGCTTCCGCTACGAGCGCGACCCGTCGGGCGGGTGGCGGATCGAGCGGCTCTTCCCCTGACCCAGGCTCCGGCCGAGCGCCGCGAGCCGCTCGTCCCACGCGGCGCCGACCGAGACCATCCACTCGACTGCCTCCTCGAGGGGCTCCGGGGTCACCTCGTAGCGCGTCTCGCGACCTGCACGCGTCGCCCGGAGCAGGCCCGCGCCCGCGAGCGCTGAGAGCTGCTTCGCCACCGCCTGCCGCGTGACCGGCAGCTCGGCGGATAGCTGGGTCGCCGTCGCCGTGCCGCGCGTCGCCACCGCCTCGACGAGCGAACGCCGACCGGCGTCGCCGAGAGCGGCGAAGACGCGGTCTACGCCGCCGCGAGTGCCGTCCACGCCAAGGCGCGCAGCTCGAGCGCGGGGGCGAACTCCGGCGAGGTCTCGACGACGCGCACGAGCGTGCCGTCGACGACGGTCTCGAGCTCGATTGCGACGCTGCCTCCGTCGTCCCAGTCGAGGACGAGCCGCTCCTCCTCCACGAGCTCGCGGACGACCACCCCTCGCTCGTCGCCGTCGCCCCAGCGAAAGACTCCCTCGCCTCCAGGACGTGCGTCGAGCTCGACGTCGGACGCGAACCACTCCTCGAGTCGCTCGGGCTCGGTCAGCGCCTCCCACACCTCGGCGGGCGCCTCGGGTACGACGATCTTCCGCTCGACCTCCATGGGTTCTCCGTTCGCTCGACGTGCAACCGATCGGTTGCATATAATGCGCAACCGATGGGTAGCGTATCGAATCACCTGGTGCCCATGGTGGTCGAGTCGGACGGCCGCTTCGAGCGCTCGTTCGACATCTTCTCGCGGCTACTGCGGGAGCGCATCGTCTTCCTCGGCACGGAGGTGGAGGCGGCGGCGGCGAATCTCGTCGTGGCCCAGCTCCTGTTCCTCGAGGCCGAGGATCCCGACTCGGACATCCGCATGTACATCAACTCCCCGGGCGGTGACGTCTACGCCGGGATGGCCATGTACGACGCGATGCAGTACGTGAAGCCCGACGTGCAGACCTACTGCATCGGGATGGCGATGTCGATGGGAGCGCTGCTGCTCGCCGGCGGCGCCGCCGGCAAGCGCTTCGTCCTGCCGAACTCGAAGGTGATGATCCACCAGGGGTCGGGAGGCTTCCGCGGGACGCCGGCCGACATCCAGATCGCCGCGCGCGAGATCCTGTCCCTTACACGCCGCTATGCCGAGGTAATCGCCCACCACTCCGGCCGGGACGTCGAGCAGGTGATCCGCGACATCGACCGCGATCGCTTCCTCGTGCCGGACGAAGCGGTCGAGTACGGGCTGGCCGACTCGGTCCTCGCCGGGCGAAACGGCGACGCCGGTTAGCGGGCCGATTCAGCGAGCAGAGTCGGGTGGGTCCCAGGCGACGCTGTCACCGAGGATCTTGTCGATCCGCTCGAGTGTGGCGGTGTCGAGCTCCACGCCGGACGCGCCGGTGTTGTCCTCGACCTGCTCGGGACGGCTGGCCCCGATGATCGCGGACGCGACGTTGTCCTCCCGCAGCACCCAGGCGAGCGCGAGCTGGGCCATCGAAAGGCCGAGCTCCTCCGCGACTGGGCGCAGGCGCTGCACGCGCTCGAGGAGCACCGGGTCTCGGGCGCGGGCCATGAAGCCTCCCATGGACTCCGAGCTCGCCCGCGTTCCTTCGGGGAGCGGCTCGCCCGGCTTGTACTTCCCGGTGAGGACACCCTGCGCGAGGGGCGACCAGACGATCTGGGAGATGCCGAGCTCGCGCGAGGCCGGGATGACGTCCCGCTCCGGGCCACGCCAGACCATGGAGTACTGCGGCTGGCTCGAGACGAAGTGCTCCACGCCCGCCATCGCCTGCGCCTCGCGGATCTTCTCCTCCGGCCATTCGCTGAAGCCGAGGTAGCGGGCCTTGCCCTGGCGCACCACCTCGGTCAGCGCCTCCATCGTCTCCTCGAGCGGAACGTCCCAGTCGTAGCGATGGCATTGGTAGAGGTCGACGTAATCGGTACGGAGGCGGCTCAGCGAGGCGTCGATCTGGGTGGAGACCTGCTCCCGCGACAGCCCGCTCCCTCCGTCCGGCGCAGACCAGTACAGCTTCGTCGCGAGAAGATACGAGTCGCGTGGGCGACCGGCGAGGACCTCGCCGAGGAACTCCTCCGCCCGGCCGCGTGCGTAGACGTTCGCGGTGTCGATGAAGTCGATCCCGAGGTCGAACGCTTTCGCTACGCACGCCTCAGCCTGCTCGCGCTCCACGCCGCCGCCGTAGGTCAGCCACGAGCCGAGACTGATCTCCGAGACCATCAGGTCGCTCGAGCCGAGCCTTCTACTCCGCATGCGCGCGACGCTAACGGTTAGCGTCCGGGCTGTGCCGCAGCTCGACGCGATCGGGATCGTCGCCGCCGACCTCGAACGCACGCGCGCCTTCTATCGGCTGCTCGGAGTCGAGTTCGCCGAGGGCGACGACCACGTCGAGGCGGCGATGCCAAACGGGCTGCGCCTGATGGTCGACACCGAGGACGTCGTCCGCAGCTTCCGGCCGGAGTGGACGCGGGCGACGGGCAACCAGCTCGGGCTCGCCTTCGAGTGCGGGAGCCCGGCCGAGGTCGACGAGACATACGCGCGGGTCGTCGACGCCGGCTTCGACGGCGAGAAGGAGCCCTGGGACGCGTTCTGGGGTCACCGTTACGCGCAGCTGAGCGACCCCGACGGCGTGCCCGTCGACCTCTTCGCAGCGCTCTGAACCTCGTCGAGGACGAGGTCGAGCTCGCGCCCGGCCTGCGCATCGAGATCCTCCGTCCGCCCAGCGCCGAGGAGCTGATCGACGAGGCGGCGTTCGACGAGGAGGAGTTCCTGCCGTACTGGGCGGAGCTCTGGCCGAGCGGTCTTGCTCTCGCGCGCCATGTCGCCGCGCGGGAGCTCCGCGGGCGGCGGGTTCTCGAGCTCGGCTGCGGGCTCGGGCTGCCGGCTCTCGCCGCCGCTCTTCGCGCCGCCGACGTCCTGGCGACGGACTGGGCCGAGGACGCGATCGAGCTGCTGCAACGGAACGCCGAGCGCAACGGTGTCTTCCTGCGCGTCGCCCGAGTCCGGTGGGGCGAGCCGGAGGTGCTGTTCCGCGCCGCGCCGTGGGATCTCGTGTTGGGCGCCGACCTGCTCTACGAGGCGCGCAACGCCGAGCAGCTTGCCGGGCTGCTGCCGGGTCTCGGCGGCGAGGTCCTGCTCGCCGAGCCTGGGCGACCGTACGCGAAGGAGTTCCTCGAGCGCTTCCGGGCCGAGCCCGTCGGCGAGCGGATCTATCGGCTCGGCTAGCGCGCCCGCGCGGCTTCACACAGCACGACACCTGCCGCGACTGCGACGTTGAGGCTGTCGACCGGTCCGTGAGACGGGACCGTGACGCAGTCGTCGGCCGCCTCCAGCCAGACGGGCGGCAGCCCGTGCCGCTCTCCGCCGAGCGCTACGGCCACCGCGCCGGCATACGAGGTCGCCCAGTACGGAGTCGCCGCAGTGGGCGTCGTGGCGACGATCCGGATCTCGTGCGTGCGAAGCCAGGCGAGCGCGTGCTCGGTGGTCGCCGTGATGCACGGCAGCCGGAAGACTGCGCCCACCGACCCCCGGATCGCGTCGCGGTGGAAGGCGTCGGTTCGCGGGTCTGCGACGAGGAGCGCGTCGGCGCCGGCCGCGCAGGCGGTACGTGCGATCGCGCCGAGGTTTCCCGGTCGTTCGACCGCGACGGTTACCGCGACGAACGGCTCTCGCGGGGGCTCGAACGTGTCGAGCGTCGTCGGAGGCCGCCGGACAACGGCGAGGAGCCCGTCCGGGCGGCTTGGGGTGAGGCTTGCGAACGCCGCCGCGCCGAGTTCGACCACGGTGGCACCGGACCGTTCGGCTTCGGCGACGAGGTCGGCGTCCCGTCCGCCGGCAAGGAGCTCGGGCGCGGCGTACAGCTCCTGCACGGCCGCCCCGGCGGCGAAGGCCGCGCGCACCGACCGGGCTCCCTCGGCCAGGCAGAGCTCCCGCGTCCCGCGACGCGCAAGGCGACGCACGGCCTTCAGCCGGACGTTGGCGGAGCTCACGATGAGAGGGCGTCGTGCCAAGGGATACCTCGAGGTAGGGGTACGCAGAAGCGAGACAGGGTGCCTCGCTGCGACGGCGGCGGGTGGGCGCGCTACCTCAACACGACGGAGCGCAGGCTACCGCCGCCGGTGCCGGCGGGCAAGAGCGCTAGCCTCCGCTGCTGTGCTCGCCGCGCTCGCCCTTACGCTCTCGCTCGCAGTAGCTCCGAAGCCGCACATCGTCTGGAAGCCGATCCCGTACGGGCCGGCGCGGAAGGCCGAGATGGCCGCGTACGCCCAGAGGCACTACGGCATCCACTCCTGGCGCCTCCATCCGAAGGTCATCGTCGAGCACTACACCGCCAGCAACAGCTTCTCGGCGGCGTGGCACACGTTCGCTGCGAACACGCCCGACCCGGAGCTCCACGAGCTGCCCGGCGATTGCGCCCACTTCATCGTCGGCCGGGACGGCCGGATCTACCAGCTCGTGCGCCTCGACGTCATGTGCCGGCACACCGTGGGGCTGAACTACGTCGCGATCGGCATCGAGCACGTCGGAACGTCCGACGCCGAGATCCTCCACGACCCGGCCCAGATCCGCGCGTCGCTCGAGCTCACGGCGTGGCTCGTCGACCGCTTCCACATCAAGGTTCGCAACGTGATCGGGCACAACGAGAGCCTCACGAGCCCGTACCACCGGGAGCTGTACAAGCCGTGGGCGCACCAGACCCACGCCGACTGGAAGCACCGGGATATGGACCGCTACCGGACGATGCTCCGCAGCCTTCTCAACGCAGACGCGCGAGGTTAGACTCGCCCGACATGCCGCGTTACCTGATCATCCGCAGCTTCGAGGTGGGCGAGTCCCAGATGCCCAGCCTCGGCCGGCGCTCGCGTGAGCTCACCGAGGGCGAGTTCCCGGAGATCACCTGGGAGCACAGCCACGTCGTTGTCGACGACGAGGGGCTCGTCCACACGTATTGCGTCTACGACGCGCCGAGCGAGGACATCGTCCTCCAGCACGGCAAGAAGCTCGGGAAGCACACGATCGACGCGCTGCACGAGATCGCCGGCGACGTGACCCCTGCGGACTTCCCTCCGGTCTAGCCCTCACCGCCGAGCCCGAGCAGCTGGGCGTCGTCCATGTGGATGTACACCTGCGTTGCGACCGCGAGCCGCTTGCGGAGGAAGCGCACCCGTTCGACATCGTCGGCGGGGGTCAGGTCGAGAGCCTCCTTGTACAGCGTCACGGCGTACTCCTTCGCCCAGCCCCGTTCCGCCTCCTCGGCTGCGGAGACGAAGTGCCGAACCGCGTGCTCGAGCTCCCCGGCGCCCCGCCAGTGGCGGGCGAGCGCCGCGCCGGCCTCGCCGACCTCGGGCGTGGACTGCTCGATGAACTCGGCGATGACGCGGTGGCCCTCCCGCCGGCGCGCGCGCGGCTGGAGGTCGTACGCGACGTCACGGATGAGCACGTGCTTGAACGACCATTGCTCGTCCCCCTCGATCCGCGAGACGGGGTCGCGCCGGACGAGGTCGCGCCGCTCGAGGGCGGCGAGCGTCCCGGCGAGTCCGTCTGGATCGTGCGAGATCCGCTCCAGCCCGCCTCGCCAGAAGATCCGGCCGACGATCGACGCGTCAAGGATCGCCGCACGTTCTTCGTCGGGGAGAGCGTCGAGACGTGCGGCGACGAGACCGCGGATCGTCGTGGGCAGCGTCTCAGCCTCCGAGCCGCGTTCGCTCAGCACAGCGGCGAGTTGCTCGATGAAGAGCGGGTTGCCCTCCGCGGCCTCCGCCACCTGCGTCGCCTTCGTGTCTGCGCCGAGGAGGTGGAGCGCGAGCTGGGCGGCGTCGGAGCCGCCGAGCGGTTCGAGCGGCAGCGCGTGGTACGAGAGGAGACCGCCGCCCCAGCCGGGTCTCGCGTCGAGCAGCTCCGGCCGCGCGATGGTCAGGAGCATGACGGGCAAGTCGTGGAGGCGCGTGGCCAGGAGCTCGATCAGGTCGAGGAGCGCCGAGTCGGCCCAGTGGATGTCCTCGAAGATGAACGCAGTCGCCTCGTCTCGCGCGCCGGCCTCGACGAACACGCGCACGGACTGGAAGAGGGCGTCGCGTCCCGGCACCGTCGCTTTCGTCTCGAAGCCGAGGAGGATCGCCAGGTGCCCGGCGACGGTCTCGGCCTCCTGCTTGCCCACGAGCCGCTCCACCAGGCTGCGCAACTTCCCCGTCGCCAACGCCACGTCGTCGCTGTCGAAGATCCCGGCAAGCTCCTTCACCTGCGCGGTGAACGCGCCGTAGGGGCTGCGCTCGCGATACGGCAGGCAGCGGCCGCGCACGACGCGCCCGTCCCGGCCCAAGACCGTCTCGGTGAATTCCGCCGTGAGCCGCGACTTGCCGACGCCGGGCGGACCGAGGATGGTGATCAGGTGCGGCCTGCGCTCCAGCTCGACGCCTTCCCAGGTGGCCGCGAGGACGTCGAGCTCACGGCTGCGCCCCACGAAGGGCGTGCTCGAGAGGTAGCGCTCGCCGGTTGCCGAGGCGGCGTGGAGCGCGCGCCAGACCGGGATCGGAGCGGACTTCCCCTTCGCCGTTACAGCCGCGACCTCCTCGAATCCGATCGCATCGCGGGTTGCCCGATACGTCTCCTCGCCCACGACGATCTCGCCGACCGGCGCGTGCTGCTGGAGGCGTGACGCCGTGTTGACGACGTCGCCGGCGACCATCGCCTCGCCAAGCGCCGGCCTCGCCGAGAGCGTCACCACGGCCTCGCCGGTGTTCACGGCGCCGCGGATGCGGAGCTCGAGCTCCGGCTGCTCCGCATTGAGCGCCGCCACCGCGTCGCGCACGGCCAGGGCCGCCCGCACCGCCCGCTCGGGATCGTCCCCGTGTGCCGTCGGCGCGCCGAAGACAGCCATGACCGCGTCGCCGACGAACTTCTCCACGACGCCGCCGAAGGACTCCAGCTCGTCGCGCACGGTCCCGTGGTACGGGGTGAGAATCGCGCGCACGTCCTCGGGATCCAGCGTTTCCGAACGAGATGTGAAGCCGACGAGGTCGACGAAGACCACGCTGACGAACCGCCGCTCCTCGCGATGCGGCGCCTCCGCGGCGAGCGGAGCCCCGCACGCAAGGCAAAAGCGCGCGATCTCGGGGTTCTCCTGGCCGCACGCACGGCACGTGGCCATCTCCGCATCCTGGCAGCGTTCAGGCTCCATAGCAACGGATTCGGAGCCGGGGTGCGTTCGGATTGAATGGCGCGGTTCCGCCGAACGCTCAGCCCCGCGCCGACCGGTGCTTCTTCGCCTTCGTGCGCTTACGGACGAACTTCGCCTTGACGCTCGCATTGCCGTTCGTCGTGATCTTGCAGCTGCGAGTTCCCTTGCAGGCCCCGGACCAGCCGGAGAACTTCGAGCCCTTCGCTGCCTTGGCCTTCAGCGTCACCGCCGTCCCGGAGGCATAGCCGTGTGAGCAGGCCTTGCCGCAGGCGATCCCGCCGGGCGAGCTCGTCACCTTGCCCTTGCCGTTGCCCGACTTCGAGACGGCGATCCTGTTCAGGAACGCCGTGCGGGCGGCCTTGGCGAGGGACGCGACGTTGGCGGCGTGGTAGTCCTGCACGTACGCAAAGCGGAACCGCGTCGCGCCTCCGGCCGGCACGGTCCCGGTCTGGCGGAGCGTGAAGTCGCTGACGAAGCTCTGGACGAACGTGAACTTCGCGACGGACGCCGGCCGGTCGTAGACGATCGCACCCTGGCCGGTTCCCATGTCGCCGTCGGCCGCGCCGTGCATGCGGATGAGGATCGTGCCCGCCGACGACGGCAACGTGACGTCGTCGCCGACGATGTGCGTCGAGAAACCGCCTTGGCCGGGGAATCTGTACTCGAGCTGCGACGAGTCGCCGCTGTCTCCCCAGAAGTGCTGGCTGTTGTCCCACAGCAGGTCGAGAGAGTGCGCCTTGTGATCGGTGCTCACGAAGGAGTCGGTGATCCAGCTGACGTGCCCGTCGTGGTTCTGGGTGATCGTGCGGTTGTCGGTCACCCCGGCGGACACGAAGGTCGCGCAGCTGACCGTGTTGGGCGGGTAGGTCGCTTCGGTGCAGGTGACGAGCGGCTCCTTCTCGTGGATCACGACGTTGCCGGTCACCTTGTCGACGGTGTACGTGTCGGTCAGCGAGGGAAGCCCGGCCGCATTCGGGTTGATCAGGTTTGCCGAGAACGGGTCGTACGCATTCGCGCCGTCGATCTGGAGCTCGGAGCGGGTGGGCGTCGACGGTGAGTCCTGGAGCATGAGGCCGGCGTTGCAGTAGAAGGTGGTCGTCGTCTGTGCGAACGTCGAGTCGTAGAGGTATCCGTCGTCGAGGCCGCAGTTTCCGAGCGAGACGTAGTCGAAGGCCGCCGTCTGCTGCTGGGCGTCGAACTGGTACCCGGTCACCTTGCCGACGTTGGGGCCGGCCGCGACCTTGTCCGAGTCCCGTTCACCCACGCCGATGACCGGCCCGGAGAACGGCGCCAGGTCGGACGGGGCCGTGCCGGCGGGTACCGCCCGCAGCTGGCAGGTGAGGTCGAGAGGCTCGTTGAGGTTGGCGTTGGGGATCGAGAACGAGCCGTTCGGGTCGAGCGCGACGTTGGCGGCTACGGTCACGACCGACCCGTCCCAGTAGCAGTTCACGTCGACCTTGTCGGTCGCGGGGTTGCCGCCGGTCGTCGTTCCCGAGATCGCGAACGTCTGCGTGGTGGCGTCCTCGTCCGCGACGAAGAACGACGGATTGGACGGGGTCGTGATCTTCGATCCGGTGATCGCCGCCCGCGCCGCGGGCGTCACGACCAGCCCGCCGACGACGAGTGCGCCGGCGAGTGTCGCCGCGGCGGCCAACCTGATCCTTGCCAAGCCCATGGAACCTCCTCACACCGTCGCAGCCGCCCGTGCGGCGGCTGCCCGACGTATCGCACAGAGTGCAGACGGATTCAAGAGCCGAAAGGGGACCCCTCCCGAAGGGGGACCCCTTCGACGCGACATGCCTAGGAGCAGCCGGTGTTCGTGCCGCAGTCGCGGCACGTGTAGCAGCTGCCGGTGCGAACCATCCGGCCGCCGCAGCGGGCGCACTCGACGGCGTCCTCCCACGCGTTGAAGAGGGCCGTCTGGCCGGGCGGCGGCGCCTCGGCCGGCTCGGCCGGCGCGGCGGCCTCGCCGTTCGCGTAACGCTCAGCCAGTCGTGCCTTCACCTCGGGCGACAGGATCCCCGCCTCCTCCTGCTGCTCGGCCGTGAGGAACCGTTTGCCGAACCAGCGGAAGATGTAGTCGACGATCGACTTCGCCGTCCGGATGTCGGCGTCGTTCGTCAAGCCGCTCGGCTCGAAGCGCATGTGGCTGAGCTTCGAGACGTAGACCTCCGGCGGCACGCCGTACTGGAGCCCCATCGAGACGGCGAGGCAGAGCGAGTTCATCAGGCCGGCCATCGTCGTGCCGTCCTTCGCGATGTCGACGAAGATGTCGCCAGGGCTGCCGTCGTCGTAGAGGCCGACGTGGATGTAGCCCTCGTGGTCGCCCACCTGGAACTTGCGGCCGACCTCGGTGCGGTCGAGCGGCAGGCGCTTCCGCTCGTGCACCTGGATCGGAGGCGTCGCGACCTCGGTCTGGCCGTCCTTGCCGGAGCTCGAGAGCGGCTGGGCGACCTTGCAGTTGTCGCGGTAGATGGCGATGGCCTTGACGCCGAGCTTCCACGCGTCGACGTAGAGGTCCATCACGTCCTCGACGGTGGCCTCCTCGGGCAGATTCACGGTCTTCGAGATCGCGCCGGAGATGAAGGGCTGGACGGCGCCCATCATCTTGACGTGGCCGAGATAGTGGATGGCCCGCTCGCCGACTGCGCAGTCGAAGATCGGATAGTGCTCGGTCTTCACGTACGGCGCGCCGACGACGCCGTTCCGCTCGTCGACGAAGGCGACGACCTCCTCGGTCTCGCGCGGCGCGTAGCCGAGCCGCTCGAGCGCCATTGGCACGGTCTTGTTGACGATCGTGATCTCGCCGCCGCCGACGAGCTTCTTGGACTTGACGAGCGAGAAGTCGGGCTCCACGCCGGTCGTGTCGCAATCCATCATGAAGCTGATCGTCCCGGTCGGTGCGAGCACGGTCGCCTGGGCGTTCCGGTAGCCGTGAATCTCGCCGAGGTCGAGCGCGTCGTCCCATGCCTTCCGGCAGTGGCCGAGGAGATCGGCCGGGACGGAGTCGGCGTGCTCGATGTTGCCGACGGCGGCGCGGTGCTTCGCGACCACGCCGATCATCGGCGCCCGGTTGACCTGGTAGCCGTCGAACGGGCCCATCCGCGCCGCGATCTCGGCGGACTTGCGATAGGCGCGACCGGTCATGAGACCGGTGATCGCCGCGGCGTACGCGCGCCCCTCGTCGGAATCGTACGGCAGCCCGCGCGCCATCAGGAGCGCGCCGAGGTTCGCGTAGCCGAGCCCGAGCTGGCGGAACCGCTTCGCGTTCCGCCCGATCTCGGGCGTCGGATAGGACGAGTAGCCGACGAGGATCTCCTGGGCGAGGAAGACGACGTCGACGGCGTGCTCGAACGCCTCGACGTCGAGCTCGCCGTCCTCCCGCCGGAACTTCATGAGATTGAGCGAGGCGAGGTTGCACGCCGAGTCGTCGATCGACATGTACTCCGAGCACGGGTTCGAGGCGTTGATGCGGCTCGTGTTCGGGAGCGTGTGCCAGGAGTTGATCGTCGTGTCGTACTGGACGCCCGGATCCGCACACTCCCAGGCCGCCGCCGCGATCTGGCGCAGCAGGTCGCGCGCGTCGACCGTGTCGAGCACCGTGCCGTCGGTGCGGGCGGTGAGGTTGAACTCCTCTCCCTTCGTCGCCGACTCCATGAAGGCATCGCTGACGCGGACGGAGTTGTTCGCGTTCTGGTACTGGATCGAGCCCCAGTCCGGCGAGTCGAGCGACATGTCGTAGCCGGCCGACTCGAGGACGCGAGCCTTGCGCTCCTCCTTGGCCTTGCACCAGATGAACTCCTCGACGTCGGGGTGATCGACGTCGAGCACGACCATCTTCGCCGCGCGCCGCGTCTTGCCGCCGGATTTGATCGTGCCGGCGGATGCGTCGGCGCCACGCATGAAGGAGACCGGCCCGGAGGCGTAGCCGCCCTTCGACAACTGCTCCTTCGAGGAGCGCAGATGCGAGAGGTTGACCCCCGAGCCGGAGCCGCCGCGGAAGATGACGCCCTCGCGCCGGATCCAATCGAGGATCGACTCCATCGAGTCGTCGATCGAGAGGATGAAGCAGGCGGAGCACTGGGGTGTGGTTTCGAAGCCGACGTTGAACCAGACGGGACTGTTGAAAGAGGCGTACTGGTTGACGAGAATCGCCTGCAGCTCGGCCTCGAACGTCTCGGCCTCGTCGGCGTCGGCGAAGTAGCCGCCTTGCTTGCCCCAGGCGACGACCGTGTCGACGACGCGGCCGATCATCTGCTTCACGCTCGACTCGCGCTCCGGAGAGGAGAGGCGGCCGCGGAAGTACTTCTGCGCCACGATGTTCGTGGCGGTCTGCGACCAGAACTTCGGGAACTCGACGCCGCGCTGCTCGAAGGCAGGACCGTCGCGGCCGGGGATGATCGCGTCGCGTGTCTCCCACTCGATCTCGTCGAACGGATCACGCCCCGCGATCGTGAAGAAGCGCTTCACGCCGAGCCGGGCGCCCTCCTCGACGACCGTGTTCACGACCTCGTCGGCCGCGGTTTCGCTGCCCTGGATCTGCTCGACGCTTGCCATCTTCCCCTCCCGGAACTGTAGTCTCCGACTGCCTCTCGACCGCACCGCCGGCGCGCGAATCCTCCGACGGGGAACGGGACCGTAGACCCCGCATCGGACGGAACCGAAGGCGGCTTCTGGAGCTAGTTCGCGCCGAGGATCAGGAGGAGCGGAACGTGCGCGTACTCGGGCGCGACGCGGCCGTCCAGCGGTGCGACGGTCGCGATCCGGGCGTCCCGTGCGAGCCTCGCCGCCTCGCGCCGCCAGCCGGGCCTGAACAGCACGAGCGAGCGGGCGTAGCGGAGGCTCGGAGCGTCGGCCGGGATCGCGTGGCGGTAGCCGTGGGCCAGGACGCTGGTCGCCACGGTGCCGGCGGCACCGGAGATCCCGTTGCCGTTGAGGACGAGCACCGAGATCCTGGAACGTGGCCGCAACGGCGGCAGCGCCGGGCTCTTCTGGACACGACCGGCGGCAGCTACCGGACGCGTCTGTTGCGGCCGGTGGACGAGCGCGACCACGCTTCCCGCGGCGAGTGCGACGACGCTCGCGGCGAGCGCGACGGCGCGCCACGGGAAGGGGCGATCGAGTGGCTGGACGTGCTCCACGGACCGTCACCGTTCGCTCTGCGAACGGCTGCTCCTCCTGCCGTAGAGTCGAGGAGTGTTCGTGACCTTCGAGGGAGCCGACGGCTCGGGGAAGTCGACGCAGGCGGAGCTCCTGCGTGCAGCGCTCCTCGCCGAGGGGCGCGACGTCGTCCTCACACGCGAGCCGGGCGGCACGGAGCTCGGCGAGGCGGTGCGTTCGGTGGTGCTCGACGGGCCGCTGATGGGCGCCTGGGCGGAAGCGGCGCTGTTCGCCGCGTCGCGTGCCGAGCACGTGGAAGAGGTCATCCGGCCGGCGCTCGAGCGCGGCGCCGACGTCGTCTGCGACCGCTACGTCGATTCCTCGCTCGCCTACCAGGGCATCGCGCGCGGGCTCGGCGTCGACGCCGTGCTGCAGCTCAACCTCGCGGTGACGGGAGGGCTGCTGCCGGATGTCACGTTCCTGCTTCTCCTCGATCCCGGCGTGGCCACCGGCCGCCAGGTCGAGCCCGACCGGCTGGAGCGGGAGGGAACGGAGCTGCAGGCCAAGGTCGACGCCGCCTACCGCGAGCTTGCGGAGCGGTTTGGAGAGAGAATCGTCACCGTCGACGCGGCGCGAGCGCCGGACGAGATCGCGAGGGAGGTGCGTGAGCGGCTTCGAGACCGTTCCTGAGCAGCACGAGGCCAAGCGGCTGCTCGCAGC
>Ga0335076_10000366_pt1 | contig 41183 bp, 37 predicted proteins | sample Lox_Sample_25_FD_206717 | JGI IMG/M metagenome (GOLD analysis project Ga0335076, IMG submission 206717) | Soil microbial communities from Loxahatchee National Wildlife Refuge, Florida, United States - Lox_Sample_2.5 | ecosystem: Environmental > Terrestrial > Soil > Wetlands | place: USA...
GAGCTACCGTGCGGCTGTGAAAGCCTTCGGCGGACATGGCGCCGCCGAACTGATCTATCTGGTCGGGCTTTATTGTCTGGTTTCGGTAACGCTGAACGGCTTCAACGTTCCGGTGCCGGAGACGGAAGCCGATTAACGCCGACGATTCGACGGCCGTCATGGCCGGACATAACCCGGGACATGACCCGGCATGGCCGTACCCGACATGGCCGTACCCGACATGGCCGTTCGAAGAACGGCGTCGCTTCGCCCGCCCGTGTTCCGGCCATCCGCGTCTTTGGTCCGAGGCGGGACGAAGACGTGGATGGCCCGCGGCAGACCGCGGCTTCGCCTATTCCTGCTCGGTCCGGCACGACTCGAACAGGAACCAGGTGCGCCGCTCGGTTTCGTCGATCCAGTTCTCGAGCAGGCTCGTGGTCGCGACATCGCCGTGCTCGTCGGTCAGGTCGTGAAGCTCGCGCATATGGGCGGCGAGCTGCTTGTTGTCGTCGCGCAGCTCGGCCAGCATGTCGAGCGGCGTGACGAAATCGGCGTCGTTGTCGAGCACGCGCTTGAGCTTGTTGATCTGCCCGATTGAGCGGAGCGTGGTGCCGCCGATCTTGCGGGCGCGTTCGGCGATATCGTCGGTCATCGCGAAAATCTGCTCGGACTGCTCGTCGAGCAGCAGATGATAGTCGCGGAAATGCGGGCCCGACATGTGCCAGTGAAAATTCTTGGTCTTGATATAGAGCGCAAACACGTCGGCAAGCAGGATGCGCAGCGCGCCGGCGATATCGCCGACGGCATTGCTCTTCAGATCGGTCGGGGTGCCGAGCGCGGGCGTAACCTTGGCGTTCATGGGCTTATCCTTGAGCTTATCCGTGGCTTTATCCATGGGCTTATCCTTTCGTGGCCGGCAAAAACGAGGCGGGTGCCGGGGGCATAACGCACGACCCCCTGATTAGGTCTCAGCGGCTTCGGGGTGGAATTTGCGCACAGCAAAAAAGCCGAGCACGACGAAGAGGATAAGCACGGCGCCTTGGGCCGCCAGGAATGGCGGTTCGGACTGGGTCGGCGCCAGATCGTGCAGCACCTCGACCTTCAGGAAACACTGGAAGACCAGAACGAAGCAATTCAAATAGAGCGCGGTCATGGCGGTGACGACATAGACCCAGCGCCACAAGCCGGCGAGATGAAACAGGTAATAGGCGCCGACGGCGATGGCCAAGAGGATCAGCGACAGAATGCCGATGGCGCGCGGCGGGTCGAAGCCGAACGGCGGCAGCGGAAAGCCGGTGGCGCTGGTCAAGATCGTGGTGACAAGAAACAGCGCGGTCCAGCCGCCGAGCGCATTTGCGGTCAACAGGCCGTAAAGCACGATCAGGCCGGACGCGATGCCGATCAGGCTCAGAGCAACGTGAATAGCGAGCAACGACATCGCAGCCTCCTCATGACATTTCGGATCGCAACGTCCCGTGCGGGACAGCCTTCATCGGATTCACTTGGCGATGAAATCGACGATCGCCGCGGTGGTCTGCCGCGGCTGCTCTTCCATGACCCAATGACCTGAATCCGTGATGACGCCGGCGGTCACGTCGGTGGCGACGAACCGCATGATGTCGGCCATCAGCGTCTTGTAGGAATGGTCGGCGCCAAGCGCCAGGATCGGCATGATCAGCTTGCCCTTTGCGGCGAAGGCCTGATTATCCTCGGCGTCCTGCTTGAACGCGGCGAATTGCTCGAAGGCGCAATGCATGGCACCGGGGCGGGCATAGAGCCGCGCATAATGCCGCCGTATCGCCTCGTCGATCTTCTTCGGATCGGCCGACAGTTCGTTCCAGAAGCGGTCGAGATAAATGCGCTCGCGGCCCTTGACCAGACGCTCGACATCGGGCCCGCGAAAGTTGAAATGCCAGACTTTCGGATTGCGCAACTGATCGTCCCACGGCCCGATCCCCGGCAGCGGCGCGTCGATAACCACCCAGCGCGAAACACGCTCCGGAAATTGCACGGCAAAGGCGTAGCCGACCATATTGCCGATATCATGGGTGACGAGCGCGGTGCTCCCGATCTTCAGCCGGTCGAGCACCTGCGCGACATCTTGCGCCTGGGTCTTCTTGTCGTAGCCGCCTTTCGGCTGCGAGGAGAGGCCCATGCCGCGCAGATCGGGCACGACAACGGTGTGACGGTCCACCAGCGCCCGGGCGGCCGGAGCCCACATGTCGCCGGTATCGCCGAAACCGTGCAGCAAGGTGACCGCGGGCCCGGTGCCGCCGGCACGGACATGAATCGTCGCGCCCGACGTCTTGATGTTGCGGGCCTTGACCGACGGCGGAAAGGAGAAGGGTTTTTTGGACGCAGCCGGCATGCAGGCCTCCGATGACGCTAAAATTTGCACAATAAAATCGCAAAAACACACGCCCGGCTTTGCCGCGGGACGGCGTCCGCACCGATGCGTTATAGTATGCTGCTGGTTCTCGGCGAAGCGATCAATCGTCAGGGCAGCAATGCTGCGGCGAAGTCGTGTTGTCGCAGTCATGCCATCTGAGATTTTTGCCGTCAGCAGGTTTTGCCGTCAGGGAGCGTCCGATGAACCATCATCATTTCCACGCCGTCGTCTGGATCGACCACCACGAGGCGCGCATCTTCCGCTTCAGTCCGGACGACGTCGACAAGCTCACGCTGCATCCCGACAATCCGCACGTCCATATCCACCACAAGGCCAATTCGATCGGCGCCGGACATGCGGCGGAGGATCACAAATTCCTCGACGCGGTCGCCAAGTCGATTGCGGATGCCGGCGCCATCCTCATCACCGGTCCGGCCAATGCCAAGACCGAACTGGTCAAGCATATCAGCGCGCATGAGCCGCAAGTGATGAAACATATCGACGGCATCGAGACGGTCGATCATCCAAGCGACGGCGAGCTGGTTGCGCATGCGCGCAAGTATTTCAAGGTCGAAGACCGGATGCTGCCGCAGAGGCCGTAGCTGGAGCATGATCCCCAAGAGTCAAACAGAGTCAAACAGAGTCAAACCGGGTTTTAGGGAGGACGCTGCATGCGCTGGTTTTATCTCGCGATCGTCATTGTCTTCGTCGCCGCGACACTGATCTTTGTGCTGCAGAATTTCGACCTGGTCACAATGGCGTTCCTCGGCCTGCGCATCCGTGCGCCGCTGGCGGTGCTCGTGGCCGTTGTTTACGCGCTCGGCGCCATTACCGGCGGCTCGCTCTACGCGTTGTTGCGCCATTCGATCCGCGAATCCAAGGCGGGCGCATAGCATATCTACCGGAACAGCGGCCACCGGCTTTCCGGCAAGGACATGCGCCAAACAAAATCTTGATCGGCCGGCGGACCGCTTGCGAGCCTTGCGCGGCGGCAGTCGCGCAACCATATCGGCGTGGCGGCCATCCTCCCCGCTCCTTTCCGGCCGCTCCTTCACCCGTAATTTTCAGTCACAGCCACGGAATCGTCATGCCGCAGACCATGTCGCAAAGCTCGCTGCCGACCTTCGAGATCACGCTGAACGCCCTGTCCGCCGTTCTCGACAAGGCCGAAGCCTTCGCCAAGGCGAAAAAGATCGATCCCGCGGTGCTGCTGCGGACGCGGCTCGCGCCCGACATGTTCGATCTCACCCGCCAGGTGCAGGTCGCGACCGACCAGGCCCGGCGCGGGGCGGCGCGGCTTGCCGGCATCGACCCGCCGAGCGTGCCGGATACCGAAACCACCATCGCCGAACTGCAGGACCGCATCACCAAGACGGTGGCTTTCGTCAAGGGTCTCGACCGCAAGGCCGTCGACGCCTCCGCAGAGCGCGAGATCGTCTTCCCGCTCGGCCCGGAAAAGAAGGGCCACATGAAGGGCGACGATTATCTCAACCATTTCGTGCTGCCGAATTTCTATTTTCACTGCACCACGGCCTACGACATCCTGCGCCATTGCGGCGTCGAGATCGGCAAGCAGGATTTCATCGGGCAGATCCCGCTGAAGCTGACGTGATGGGACGCTTGTCGGAGCGGTCAGGGCCGGACATAGCGGTTCGAAGCACGGCGTCGCTTCGCTCGCCTATGTCCCGGCCGTCCACGTCTTTCGCTTCGCTCACAGCCCCGCCAGCGACGAGATCGCGACGTTCACGTTGCCCGATGCGTTGGCGATGATCCGCAGCGTCTTGCCGTCATAGGCGATGCCGGTCAGCCGCAGGTCGTCGACCGTCGCCTTGGCGCTCACGCCCGGCGCCTGCGCCGCCAGATTGCCGACGGCAGCGGCGATGCGCGCCTTGGCGTCGGCGGCGAACGGCTTCAGATCGATGACCGCCTTGTCCGCAAGCAAGGTCTGCATATAAGGCGTCGCGGCCTGCGCCGCCGCGCCGAGCAGGCCGAAGGCGGCCCGCGACTGCACGTCGAGCGTCACATCGGTGAAGCGCAAGATCTGATTGGCCTGATCGAGCACCGGCCGGCCCCAGACATAGACCGTGGCGTCGGCGCCGAGCGCGAAGAAGCCGCTCTTCTTCACCCGCACCAGAAGCGAGATCAACAGGCGATCGCCGGAGGCGGCGACGCTCGCCTGCTTGACGGTGACCGCGAACGAGCCGGAGCCGTCCTCGGGAAACGTCTTGCCGGCGAATTGCGTTTCGAGAAGCCGGCTCACCTCGGTGAACGGAATATCGATCGGCACCGCGATATCGACACGGCCTCGATTGGCTTGGCCCTGATTGGCTTGGCCTTGACTGCTCTGCGGCACCAGGTCGAGCTCGCTCGGGAACGGACAATCCGGCTTGGTCTCGTTCGGCACGATGCGGGTGTCGGCCTGCACGCCGACCAGCAGGGTCACCGCCTTGTTGTCGATCTGCGGCTGCGCGGCGATGGCGCGGCGCGGACGGATTTCGAGCCAGAGATTGGGCATGCCGTGGCCGGCGGCGCCGAGCGACACCGCGCGACAGAGCTTGGCCCATTCGCTGCGCGCCGCGGTCTCGATGAACGGATTGTTGCGCAGTTGCGCTTCCAGCGCGCCGGTCTGCTGGCGCACCATGCCATCGAGCACCGGATCCACCGCATTGGCGACGCTGAGCTTGAGGCCCGCGACCGGCAGCGCCACGTCGGCGATATTCACCTGCGCGGCGAGATTGGGCGCGAGCCGCCAGTTCGGCGCGATGGCCGGCCGCGCTGTCGTCGTCACGCTGCCTCGAATGTCGGCGTGCTGATCGAACGCCTTGCCGGCGAGATTCTGCACCTGCTGGCCGAGACTGCCGCCGATCAGATTGCCGAGCGCGCCGCCCACCGCGGCGACGCCCGAGCCGACGTCGCCGGTGATGGTGCCGACGGCCTGGAATTGGCCGCTGAGCGGCGTGCCGATGGTGAGCACGCCGGGCTGCCCGCTCACCGCGAACGGCCCGCGGCCGACGGTGAAGGTGAGCTTCGCATTGGCGAGAAGCTTCGACAGCGGATTTTGCGGGGTGCCCGAAAGATTGCGCGGCGCCTGCGCATCGAGCGCTTCGCTGATCGCCGACAGCGCCACCGCCGCCGGCGCCAGCACCACCGAACTGCCGGTGAGCGGCTGCAGCGGCGGCATGGCGGCCAGCGCCGGCCGCGCCGCCTGCTGCGGCGTTTGCGGCCACAGCAGGCTCAGCAGGACCAGCACGCCGGCGAAGGAGCCCGCCAGGAGCAGCACGCCGAGGATGATGCGGCGTAGACGCATCGCGAATCGCCTTGTTTCGTCAGAGCGATATTATACGAACCACGCGATATGTCGCTCTTCCGGATCAGGCTCGGGGAGAGGTGACGCGATACCGCAGACGGAGCGCAGGCCGATAGACCCCCGATGGATCCCGATTTCATCCACGACTTGTTCGCGCCGTTCGGCCAAGTGACCATCCGCCGCATGTTCTCCGGCGCCGGCATTTTCCGCGACGGCCTGATGTTCGGCCTGATCGTGCGCGAGGTGATTTATCTGAAAGCCGACGAGACCAGCACGGGCGATTTCGAACGCGAAGGCTGCGGGCCGTTCACTTACATCCGCGGCAAGAATTCGGGCCGGCCGAAACAACATGCGCTGCCGTTCTGGCGGCTGCCGGAGCGGCTCTACGACGATCCGGACGAACTCGCCGACTGGGCGCGCAAGGCGCTTGACGTCGCGCAGCGGAAGAAACTGGCAACACGGAAGAAACCGACGCGGAAAACCACGAAGCGAAAGCAACGACACGAAGGGCGCTGAAACGGCACGCGTAACTCGGCTCGCTACAGCGGCGGCTCCTCGCCGCCTTCGCGCTTGCAGGCGATGCTCGCCTCTTCGAGATCGAGCTCGCGCTCGAGGCGGCGGCGGCCTTCGTCGGTGATCTCGCCGCGCTGCAGGAGCTGATAGATGAACTCGCGCTCGGCCGCGATCAGGTCGATCCGCAGCTCCATTGCACTCATCGCCGCATCCATGCCGTCGGCCGTGGTCAGCGGCAGCCTGCCGGCGCGGGATTCGTGGCGCGCGCGCAGGATCGCCAGCGCCTCCGGCGAGATGCGGCCTTCGTCGACGAAACGCTGCAGCCGGGCCTGCGACACGTTCAGCGCTTCGGTCCGGGCCGCAACTTCGGCCTTGTGCTCGCGCTCGCGTTCGTCGGCAGCATGCGCGTCGAGCCCGAGCCAGCGTACGACCGCCGGCAGCGCCAGGCCCTGGCCGATCAACGTGACGACAATGATGCCGAAGGTGACGAAGAGAACGACATCGCGCTCGGGAAACGGCGCGCCGGCGGCCGTCGTCAGCGGCAGCGCCAAAGCGGCGGCGAGCGAGACGACACCGCGCACGCCGACAAAGCCGAGCAGAAAGCTCCATTGCCAGGGCGGCGACGGATCGCGCCGGCGCAACGCCGCGCTCAGCCAGCGCGGCACATAGACGGCGGGAAAGACCCAGATGAAGCGCGCGGCGATCACCACCGCGACGGTCAGCGCGATGGCGAGCGCGAGATGCTGCCACGGCACTTCATGCATGCGCAGGAACACGGTGCGCACCTGCATGCCGGTGACAAGAAAGACGAGGCCCTCGAGCAGATAAATCAGCAAGTCCCAGAAGAAGATGCCTTGCAGCCGGGTCGCCGCCGGGATGAGCAACGGCCCGTTCCAGCTCACATAGAGGCCGCACGCGACCGTCGCCAGAACGCCCGATCCGCCCAATTGCTGGGGGACGAGAAAGGCGACGTAAGGTGTCATCAGCGACAGCGTGATCTCGACGCGCGGATCGTGCGCCCAGTGCCGCAGATGAAGGCTCACCCAGCCGACGCCGACGCCATAAGCGATCTCGCCGACGACGATCGAGGCAAAGGTGCCGCCCGCTTGCTCGAAGGAGAACAGCCCGGTGCTGACCGCGGCGACGGCAAAGCGGTAGAGGATCAGGGCGGTGGCGTCGTTGGCGAGGCCCTCGCCCTCGAGCACGACGACAAGGCGGCGCGGCAGGCCGAGCCGCTTGACGATCGCGAGCGGCGCCACCGCGTCCGGCGGCGACACGATGGCGCCGAGCACGAACCCTAGAGCCAATGGCATGCCGAGCAGCCAATGTGCGGCGGCCGCGACTGCACAGGTGGTGAACACGACGCCGCCGAAGGCGAACAGCGTGATCGGGCGCAGATTGAACTTGAACTCGCGCCAGCTCATGGCGACGCCGGCCGAATAGATCAGCGGCGGCAGGATGCCGAGCAGCACCAGTTCCGGCGCCAATTCGATGCGGGGAAGGTCCGGAACGATCGCCAGCACGATGCCGGCGACAACGAGAAGAATCGACGGCGCCGTGTTGAGCCGGCGCGCGGCAACGGCGACGATCACCAGCACGCCGAGCAGCAGCAGCATTGTTGCGATGGTTTCCGCCATGCCGCTATCCCCTACAAAAAACTTTGCGGATCGATGTCGATGTCGAGCTTGATCGAGCCGTGGCGCTTGGGGGCTTTGGCGAGCCAGCGGCGCAGGTAAGCCGAGAGATCGTAATTGCGCGCCGCCTTGAGCAGGAGCCGCATGCGGTGGCGGCCGCGAATGAGCGCGAGCGGCGCTTCGGCGGGGCCGAGCACGCGCACGCCTTCCTTCATGTTCTCGTTGAGCGGCGCCCAGCGCGCCAGTTCGCGGGCATAGGCCGCGGTCTCGTGCTTGTCGGCGCCGGAGACGACGATCGAAGCGAGCCTTCCGAACGGCGGGTAATGGGTTTTTTCGCGCAGCTCGATTTCGGCGTCATAGAAGGCCTCGCGATCCTGCGCGATCAGCGCGCGCATCACCGGATGGTCGGGCTGGTGCGTCTGCAAGAAGCCGCGGCCGATGCCGGCATCGCGGCCGGCGCGGCCGACCACCTGATGCAGCAATTGAAACGTGCGCTCGGCGGCGCGCGGATCGCCGTTGGACAGGCCGAGATCGGCATCGACGACGCCGACCAGATTGAGCATCGGGAAATTGTGACCCTTGGCGACCAGCTGCGTGCCGATGACGATGTCGAAGCGGCCTTCGGCAATCTCGGCGAATTCCTCGCGCATGCGCTCGACCGTGGTAACCAGATCGCTGGAGAGGACGAGCACGCGCGCCTCGGGAAACAGCGCGTGCACTTCCTCTTCGAGCCGCTCGACGCCCGGGCCGCAGGCGACGAAGGAATCGACCGCGGCGCATTTTGGACATTGATGCGGATGCGGCATCCCGAAGCCGCAATGATGGCAGACGAGCTGCTTCTTGAAACGGTGATCGACCAGCCAGGCGTCGCAATTCGGGCAGGCGAAGCGGAAGCCGCAGGCGCGGCACAGGGTCAGCGGCGCATAGCCGCGGCGATTGAGAAACAGCAGCGCCTGTTCGCGGCGCTCGAGCGCGGTTTTCACTTCGCCGGCCAGCACCGGCGAGATGAAGCGCCCGCGCGGCGGCGGCGCGGCACGCAGATCGATCGGCTCGACCGAAGGCAGGCGCTGACCGCCGAAGCGCTCCGGCAGCGCGATCCGTGCATAACGGCCGCGCCGCGCATTGACCTCGCTCTCGACCGACGGCGTCGCCGACGACAGCACGACGGGGAATTTGCCGATATGCCCGCGCACCACCGCCATGTCGCGGGCGTGATAGTGCACGCCGTCTTCCTGCTTGTAGGCCGGGTCGTGCTCTTCATCCACAACAACAAGCCCGAGATCGGCATAGGGCAGGAACAGCGCCGAACGCGCGCCGACGATCACCGGCACTTCGCCCTTGGCGACGGCGCCCCAGGTGCGCGCGCGCTTGCGCGGCGTCAGCTCGGAATGCCATTCCGCCGGCCGGATGCCGAAGCGCGCGGCGAAGCGGTCGAGGAATTGCGCGGTGAGCGCGATTTCCGGCATCAGGATCAGGCTCTGCCGGCCGGCGCGGATCGCGTCCGCCACCGCCTCGAAATAGACTTCGGTCTTGCCCGAGCCGGTGACGCCGTCGAGCAGCGTGACGGAATAGCCGCCCTTTTTGACGGTGGCCTTGAGCGCGTCGGCGGCGGCGCGCTGATCGGCGGAAAATTCAGGCAGCGCAAAATCCGGATCGGGCGGCTCGGCGACCGGCTCCGGCGGCAGCACCACCGTCGCCAATGTGCCTTCGTCGATCAGGCCATCGATGACGCCCGTGGAGACGCCGGCCTCACGCGCGGCGTCGCTTTTGCCGCGCACCATGCCGTCTGCGAGCAGCGCCAGCACGCGGCGGCGCGCCGGCGTCATGCGCGCGGGCGCGGCTCCCGCCAGTCGCACGCCGATGCGCTCGCGCTCTTCGCCGAGATGCTCGCCCATGCGCAGGCACATGCGCAGCACCATGCCACGCGACGACACGGTGTAACTCGCCAGCCATTCGACGAAGCTGCGCAGCTCCGGAAGGAGCGGCGGATAATCGAGCTTGCTCTCGATGTCCTTGAGCCGGTTGTCGAGCCGGATGTCCGGCTTGGGATTTTCCGCCCAGACCACGCCGGTCGCCTCGCGCGCGCCGAGCGGCACGCTGACGATGTCGCCGGGCGCGACGGCAAGCCCGTCCGGCACCCGGTACGAATAGGCCCGGTCGAGCGCGACCGGGACCAGGACATCGACGACGCGTTTGGCCATTTGCGAAGTTTGGGCCGATTCCCGGCGGTTTAGGAAGGGTAAAGGCGGACGGCCTACATTTGCCGCGCGTTCCTGCGAAAGCAGGAATCTAGTGTTGAGATTGCAGCAAAAAAGGCCTGGGTCCCGGCTTGCGCGGGGACGAGCGGAAAATGGCGGAAACCGAGCTCACCTCCATCGATCCCAAAGTCGCGGCCGAGATGGCCAACTGGCTCAAACATCTCGGTGCCGAGCGGCGCATGTCGCCGAAGACGCTTGAAGCCTATCAGCGCGACGTGCTGCAGTTCCTTTCCTTTCTCGCCGCGCATCTCGGCGGCGCGCCGTCGCTCAAAGAGCTCGCCGCGCTGACGCCGGCCGATGTGCGCGCCTTTTTGGCGGCGCGGCGCGCCGACGGCATCGGCAGCAGATCGCTGATGCGCACGCTGGCCGGCACCCGTGCCTTCGCGCGCTTTCTGGAGCGCAACGGCAAGGGCAAAGTCGGCGCGCTGTCGGCGGTGCGGGCGCCGAAGATCGGCAAGACTTTGCCGCGGCCGCTCGCGGTGTCCGGCGCGCGCGCGGTGGCGGATCCCGACATCGCAGCGGGCGACGGCCGCGAGCCCTGGATCCATGCCCGCGATGCCGCGGTGCTCGGCCTGCTCTATGGCTGCGGTTTGCGCATTTCCGAAGCGCTGGGATTGAAGCGCGGCGAGTTCGGCGCGCGCGACGTGCTCACCGTGATCGGCAAGGGCAGAAAGCAGCGCATGGTGCCGCTGATCGTGCCGGTGGCAAAGCTGATCGCCGATTATGTCGCGCTCTGCCCCTACGATCAGCCAGCGGACGGTCCGCTGTTCATCGGCGCCAAAGGCGGGCCGCTGTCGCCGCGCCTGGTGCAGCTCGCCATGGCGCGGCTGCGCGGCGCTTTGGGCCTCGCCGAGACGGCGACGCCGCATGCGCTGCGCCATTCCTTCGCCACGCATCTGTTGGCGCGCGGCGGCGACCTGCGCTCGATCCAGGAGCTTCTCGGCCATGCCTCGCTGTCGACCACGCAGATCTATACCGAAGTGGATGCCGACCGCCTGATCGCGGCCTACCGCTCGGCGCATCCGCGCGCATAGGACGAATTCCGCGAAGCAATCGGATACCTCACGGCTGTGCGGAACGCGTCGTCGCTTGCGCTCCTCGCAATGACGCGCACAATGCGCCGTTGGATGCGGAGGGGCAAATCATGTCGGAAATCAGCGAAGCCATCGAAAAAGCGAAGGAAGGCGGGCTCATCGAAGGCGGCGAAGGCTTCAACCGGAAAGTCGCGCTGGTGATCGCCATTCTGGCGCTTTTCCTGGCTCTTGCGGAAACGCTGGGCAAGGGCGCGCAGACGGAGGTCACGACCAAGAACATCGAAGCCTCCGACCTGTGGGGCTTCTTCCAGGCCAAGAACATCCGCATGACACAGATCACGACCGCGGCCGAGGCAATGGCCGTGATGGCGGCTGGCACCACCGATCCCGCCGCGAAAGCGGCGATGCAAAAGCAGATCGACGCCTGGAAGAAGAACGTCGAGCGCATCGACACCGAAGCCAAGACCGGCCGCAAGGAGATCGAGGAACAGGCCAAAGCCGCCGAGGAGGAACGCGACCTGGCGACGGCGAAATACCACCACTATGAATTGTCGTCGGCGGCGTTTCAGGTCGGCATCGTGCTCGCGTCCGCCGCGGTCATCACAGCCATGGCGGCGCTGGTCTGGCTCGCAAGTCTGTTCGGCGCTGTCGGGCTGGTGCTGATGGCGCTCGGCCTGTGGGCGCCGCATGCCGTGCCGTTCATCGCGGCGCTGTAATTCATCCTCTCCCGTGAAAACGGGGGAGGAGGACCACGCGTAGCGTGGTGGAGGGGCGTCTGACTGGTCGCTTCGTTGCTGCGGCAAGTGAAGATAAGCGGCGCCGCCAAGAAAAATCCTGAAACGTCTGCGGCGCGTAACATCCCGCGCCCCTTCCACCACCCTTCGGGTGATCCCCTTCCCCGCTATCGCGGGGCAGGAAGTCTTAAAAATTGATCGCGCGCTTGTTGACCGCCAGCGCGGCTTCCTTGACCGCCTCGGTCAGGGTCGGATGCGCGTGGCAGGTGCGTGCGATGTCTTCGGAAGAAGCGCCGAACTCCATGGCGATCGCGGCTTCGCCGATCATGTTGCCGGCGTCGGCGCCGAGGATGTGAATGCCAAGCACGCGGTCGGTCTTGGCGTCGGCGAGGATTTTGACGAAGCCTTCGGTGGTGAGATTGACCTTGGCGCGGCCGTTGGCGGTGAATGGAAACTTGCCGACATTGTAGGCGACGCCGGCGGCTTTCAGCTCTTCCTCGGTTTTGCCGACGGAAGCGATTTCCGGATAGGTGTAGACGACGTTCGGAATGACATCGTAGTTCACGTGGCCGGCCTGGCCGGCGAGGATTTCGGCAACCGCGACGCCCTCTTCTTCCGCCTTGTGTGCCAGCATCGGGCCGGCGATGACGTCACCGATGGCATAGATGCCGGGCACATTGGTCTGGTAATGGCCGTCGACGACAATACGCCCGCGATTGTCTTTTTTCACGCCGGCCGCTTCGAGGCCGAGCCCCTCGGTGTAGGGCACGCGGCCGATGGCGACCAGCACCACATCGGCGTCGAGCGTCTCTGCCGCGCCCCCCGCCGCCGGCTCGACCTTGACCTTGAGCGCCTTGCCTGACGTGTCGACGCCGGTGACTTTCGAGGACAGTTTGAACGCGAGCCCCTGCTTCTGCAGCAGCCGGTGCATCTGCTTGCCGACCTCGCCGTCGATGCCGGGCAGGATGTGATCGAGAAACTCGACGATGGTGACGTCGGCGCCCAGGCGGCGCCACACCGAGCCGAGCTCGAGCCCGATGATGCCGGCGCCGACGATGAGAAGTTTGCCCGGCACTTTGGGCAATTCCAGCGCGCCGGTCGACGACACGACGCGCTTCTCGTCGATGTCGATGCCGTTCAGGCGCGTCACGTCGGAGCCGGTGGCGACGACGATGTTCCTGGTCTCGACAATCTGCGTCTTGCCGTCGGCCGCCTTCACCTCGACCTTGCCGGGCGCCGTAATCCTGCCGGTGCCGGCGAAGGTGTCGATCTTGTTCTTCTTGAACAGATAGTCGACGCCTTTGACATTGCCATCGACGCCCTGCTGCTTGTATTTCAGCATCGCGGCGAGATCGACCGCAGGCTTGCCGACCTTGATGCCCATCTCGGAAAATTTATGCCCGGCCTCTTCATAGAGTTCGGACGCGTTGAGCATCGCCTTGGAAGGAATGCAGCCGATATTGAGACAAGTGCCGCCGAAGGTCGGCATCTTCTCGATGACGGCGGTCTTCATGCCGAGCTGCGCCGCGCGAATGGCGCAGACATAGCCGCCGGGACCGGAACCGATGACGACGAGATCGTAAGCCATTAAGAAAACTCCGTACGCTCGGACGTCACAGATCCAGCACCAGCCGCGCCGGCTCTTCCAGACATTCCTTGACCCGCACCAGGAAGGTCACCGCCTCGCGGCCGTCGACGATGCGGTGGTCGTAGGACAAAGCCAGATACATCATCGGCCGAACCTCGACCTTGCCGCCGATCACCATCGGCCGCTCCTGAATCTTGTGCATGCCGAGAATGCCGGACTGCGGCGCGTTGAGGATCGGCGTCGACATCAGCGAGCCGTAGATGCCGCCATTGGTGATGGTGAAGGTGCCGCCCTGCATCTCGTCGATCTTGAGCGAGCCGTCGCGGGCGCGGCGGCCGAAATCGGTGATGCCCTTCTCGATCTCGGCCAGCGATTTCTGATCGCAATCGCGCACCACCGGCACGACCAGGCCCTTCTCGGTGCCGACCGCGATGCCGAGGTGATAGTAATTCTTGTAGATGATGTCGGGACCGTCGATCTCGGCGTTGACGGCGGGGATTTCCTTGAGCGCCTGGACGCAGGCGCGCACGAAGAAGCCCATGAAGCCGAGCTTGACGCCGTGCTTCTTCTCGAACAGGTCGCGATATTGGCTGCGCAGCGCCATGACATGGCTCATGTCGACCTCGTTGAAGGTCGTGAGCATGGCCGCGGTGTTCTGCGCGTCTTTCAGCCGCTTGGCGATGGTGGCGCGCAGCCGCGTCATGCGCACGCGCTCTTCGCGCGCGGCATCGTCGGCCGGCGACGGCGCGCGCACCTGCACGGCGGCCGCCGGCGCGGCCACCGGCACCGGCTGCGCCGCGGCGCGCTCGATGGCCGCGAGCATGTCGCCCTTGGTGACGCGGCCGTCCTTGCCGGAACCCGGCACGGTCGCGGCGTCGATGCCGGTTTCGGCGGAGAGTTTCCGGACCGAGGGCGCCAGCGGCGCATCGACCGCTTTGGCGGCTGCGGCCGCAGGAGGCGCCGCGGCGGCAGCCGGCGCGGCCGGTTTGGCGGCGGGAGCCGGCGCGGCCTTTGCGGCGGCAGCGGCGCCCGCGCCCTCCTTGATCTGGCCGAGGATGGCGCCGACGGCCACGGTCTCGCCGTCCTTGACGCTGATCTCGCTCAACACCCCGGCAGCCGGCGCCGGCACTTCGATCGTCACCTTGTCGGTCTCGAGCTCGACCAGCGGCTCGTCGACGGCGACCGCGTCGCCGGCTTTCTTGAACCATTTGCCGATCGTCGCCTCGGTGACCGATTCACCGAGCGTCGGCACGCGTATCTCAGCCATCATGTCCTCTTCGTCACGGCCGCGCATAGCCGGCCAAAGGACGGCGTCGCGTCGCTCGCCTTTGTCACGGCCATCCACGTCTTTGTTTGTCTCGCGCCGTCAAGACGTGGATGCCCGGAACAGATCGGGCATGACGGCATGAGAAATCAGCCCAGTGCGTCTTCCAAGAATTGCTTGAGCTGCGCCAGATGCAGGGACATCTGCCCGACCGCGGTCGAAGCGGAAGCCGGCCGGCCGGCATAGCGGGCACGGCGATGCTTGGCGCCGATCTGGTTGAGCACCCATTCCAGGAAGATGTCGACAAACACCCAGCCGCCCATATTGCGCGGCTCTTCCTGGCACCAGACGATCTCGGCTTCCTTGAAGCGCAACAGCTCGGTCATCAGCGCCTTGGTCGGGAACGGATAGAGCTGCTCGATGCGCAGGAGATAGATGTCGTCGATGCCGCGCTTCTCGCGCTCCTCGTAGAGATCGTAATAGACCTTGCCCGAACAGATCACGACGCGGCGGATCTTGGCGTCGGAAACGAGCTTGATCTTCTCGCCGGAGAGCGTCTGCGCATCGTCCCACAGCAGGCGATGGAACGACGATCCCGGCCCCATCTCATCGAGCTTCGACACCGCGCGCTTGTGGCGCAGCAGCGACTTCGGCGTCATCAGAATCAGCGGCTTGCGGAAGTCGCGTTGAATCTGGCGGCGCAGGATATGGAAGTAGTTCGCCGGCGTCGTGCAATTGGCGACCTGCATATTGTCTTCGGCACACATTTGCAGATAGCGCTCGAGCCGCGCGGAGGAATGTTCCGGCCCCTGCCCTTCATAGCCATGGGGCAACAGGCAGACCAGGCCGGACATGCGCAGCCACTTGCGCTCGCCCGACGAGATGAACTGGTCGAACACGACCTGCGCGCCGTTGGCGAAATCGCCGAACTGCGCTTCCCACAAGGTCAGCGCATTCGGCTCGGCCAGCGAATAGCCGTATTCGAAGCCGAGCACGGCCTCTTCCGACAGCATCGAATTGATGACTTCGTAGCGCGCCTGGTTGGGGGCGAGTTCGTTGAACGGCGTATAGCGCCGCTCGGTCTCCTGATCGATCAGCACCGAATGGCGCTGCGAGAAGGTGCCGCGCTCACTGTCCTGGCCGGAGAGCCGCACGCGATGGCCTTCGAGAAGCAGCGAGCAGAACGCGAGCGCCTCGGCGGTCGCCCAATCGACGCCCTGGCCGGTCTCGATCGACTTCCTTCGGCTGTCGAGGAAACGGTTAAGCGTCTTGTGCAGGTGGAAGCCCGGCGGCACCGCCGTGATCTTGTCGCCGATCTCCTTGAGTTTCGCGAGATCGACGCCGGTCTTGCCGCGGCGCGGATCGTCGGCGTCGCCGGAGGTCTTAAAGCCCGACCAGCGGCCGTCGAGCCAATCGGCCTTGTTGGCGCGATAGCCCTGCGCGGATTCGAGCTCGGCGTCGAGATGATCGCGCCAGTCCGCCTTCATCTTGTCGACTTCGGCGGCGCTGACCACGCCTTCGGCGACGAGCTTGTCGCCGTAGATCTGCAGCGTGGTCGGGTGATTGGCGATCGCCTTGTACATCAAGGGCTGGGTGAAGCCCGGCTCGTCGCCCTCGTTATGGCCGTGGCGGCGATAGCAGAACATGTCGATGACGACGGGCTTCTGGAATTTCTGCCGGAACTCGGTCGCGACCTTGGCAGCGAACACCACCGCTTCCGGATCGTCGCCGTTGACGTGGAAAATCGGCGCGTCGATCATCTTGGCGACGTCGGACGGATAAGGCGACGAGCGCGAGAAGCGCGGATTGGTGGTGAAGCCGATCTGGTTGTTGACGATGAAATGCACCGAACCGCCGGTGCGATGGCCGCGCAGACCGGACAGGCCGAAACATTCGGCGATCACGCCCTGGCCGGCGAAGGACGCATCGCCGTGGATCAAGAGCGGCATCACCATGGTGCGGTCTTCGGAGGTGGCGCCATGCTGATCCTGCTTGGCGCGCACTTTGCCGAGCACGACCGGATCGACGATTTCGAGATGCGACGGGTTCGCGGTAAGCGACAGATGCACCTTGTTGTGATCGAACTCGCGGTCCGACGAGGCGCCGAGGTGATATTTGACGTCGCCCGAGCCTTCGACCGCATCCGGCGTCGATGAGCCGCCCTTGAACTCGTGAAAGATGGCGCGGTGCGGCTTGGCCATGACCTGCGCCAGCACGTTGAGCCGGCCGCGATGCGCCATGCCGATGACGATCTCGCGCACGCCGAGCGCACCGCCGCGCTTGATGATCTGTTCCAGCGCCGGGATCATCGACTCGCCGCCGTCGAGGCCGAAGCGCTTGGTGCCGGTGAACTTGACGTCGCAGAATTTCTCGAAGCCTTCGGCCTCGACCAGCTTGTTCAAGATGGCGCGCTTGCCTTCCGGCGTGAAGGAAATCTCCTTGTCCGGCCCCTCGATGCGCTCCTGGATCCAGCCCTTCTGCGCGCCGCTCGAAATGTGCAGGAACTCGACGCCGAGCGTCTGGCAATAGGTGCGGCGCAGGATGGCGATGATCTGGTGGATGGTGCCGAATTCGAGGCCGAGCACCTTGTCGAGGAAGATCGGGCGGTCGAGATCGGCGTCGGTAAAGCCATAGGTCTTCGGATCGAGCTCGTCTTCGGGCTTGGGCGGCTTGAGCGCCAACGGATCGAGATTGGCGTAGAAATGTCCGCGCGCGCGATAGGCGCGGATCAGCATCAAGGCGCGGATCGAATCGCGCGTGGCGCGCTCGACCTCGGCCGAGGACAACTCCACGCCGCGGACCTGCGCCTCGCCCTTCACCTTGGCGCCGACACCCTTGCCCACTTCGATCCAGTCGCCGTCGAGCGCCGAGATCAGTTCGCTCCGCTCCGGCACCGGCCAGCCGGCCCGCGCCCAGGACGGGCCGCTGGCATTCTTGGCAATGTCGCGCGCATCGTCCTTCAGGCTCTGGAAGAAAGACTGCCACTCGGCGTCCACGGATTTGGGGTCGGCCTCGTAGCGAGCGTAGAGATTGTCGATGTAGTCGGCGTTGCCGCCGTAGAGAAAGGATGTGAGGGCGAAAGCGGCGTTCGCGTCTTGGCGAGACATGGTTCTTTCCTTGAGCGAATCCCGAACGAGCGGTTTTTGAGCAAGCGCAATAGGAAAACGCCGACCTGCCGCAAACGACGGCGAATCGGCCCCGACCCGGCGCTCGGGAACTCTCTTTTACCCTATTTAGTGAGCAGATGCGGCACGGAAAAGACGGTAGAAGTGAATCATGATTTCAATATTTCCGCGAGCGTCTTGCCGAGGCGCGCGGGCGACGGAGAAACCTTGATTCCAGCCGACTCCATGGCCGCTATCTTGGATTCGGCATCACCTTTGCCGCCGGCGATAATGGCACCGGCATGCCCCATTCGCCGGCCGGGCGGCGCGGTGCGGCCGGCGATGAAGCCCACCATCGGCTTCTGGCGGCCGCGCTTGGCCTCGTCCTTGATGAACTGCGCGGCGTCCTCCTCCGACGAGCCGCCGATCTCGCCGATCATGATGATCGATTCGGTGGCCTTGTCGGCAAGCAGCATTTCCAGGACCTCGATGAAATCGGTGCCCTTGACCGGATCGCCGCCGATACCGACCGCGGTGGTCTGGCCCAGGCCCACTTGCGTGGTCTGAAACACCGCCTCGTAAGTGAGCGTGCCCGAGCGCGATACGATACCGACCTTGCCCGGCTTGAAGATGCTGGCCGGCATGATGCCGATCTTGCAGGCGCCGGCCGTCATCACGCCCGGACAATTCGGGCCGATCAGGCGCGACTTCGAGCCCGACAGCGCGCGCTTGACCTTGACCATGTCGGCGACCGGGATGCCCTCGGTGATGCAGACGATCAGCGGAATCTCGGCCTGGATCGCCTCGCAGATCGCGTCCGCGGCGCCCGGCGGCGGCACATAGATCACGCTGGCGTCGCAGCCGGTTTTCGCCCGCGCTTCGGCGACGGTGTCGAAGACCGGCAGACCGAGATGGGTCGAGCCGCCTTTGCCGGGCGAAGTGCCTCCGACCATCTTGGTGCCGTAGGCGATCGCCTGTTCGGAATGGAAGGTGCCGTTCTTGCCGGTGAAGCCCTGGCAGATGACCTTGGTGTTGTTGTCGATGAGAATGGACATCAGGCGCCCCGCACCGCTTTGACGATTTTCTGCGCGGCGTCGTCGAGATCGTCGCCGGAGGTGACGTTGAGGTTGGACTTGGCGATGATCTCCTTGCCGAGCGCCACATTGGTGCCTTCGAGCCGCACCACCAGCGGCACCCGCAAGCCGACTTCCTTGACCGCGGCGACCACGCCTTCGGCGATGACGTCGCACTTCATGATGCCGCCGAAGATATTGACCAGGATGCCTTTGACGTTCTGATCCGAGGTGATGATCTTGAACGCGGCCGCGACTTTCTCCTTGGTCGCGCTGCCGCCGACATCGAGGAAGTTCGCCGGCGTCTCGCCATAGAGCTTGATGATGTCCATGGTCGCCATGGCCAGCCCCGCGCCATTGACCATGCAGCCGATGGTGCCGTCGAGCGCGACATAATTGAGATCGTAGCGCGACGCCTCGATCTCCTTCGGGTCTTCCTCGGTCAGGTCGCGCAGCGCCACGATATCGGGATGGCGATAGAGCGCGTTGTCGTCGAAGCCGATCTTGGCGTCGAGGCAGATCAGATCGCCCGACTTGGTGACGACCAGAGGATTGATCTCGAGCAGGCTCATGTCCTTGGCGACGAAGGCCTGGTAGAGCTTCGGCAACACGTTCTCGGCCTGTTTGGTGACGTCGCGATTGAAGCCGAGGACGTGCGACACGTAGCGCGCATGATGCGGCATGAAGCCGGTCGCCGGGTCGATCGAGAAGCTGACGATCTTGTCCGGCGTCTTGTGCGCGACCTCTTCGATGTCCATGCCGCCTTCGGTCGAGACCACGAAAGCGACGCGCGAAGTGGCGCGATCGACCAGCGCCGAGAGATAATATTCGCGCTCGATGGCCGAGCCTTCCTCGATATAGAGGCGGCGTACTTCCTTGCCTTGCGGCCCGGTCTGATGCGTCACCAGGTTGGCGCCGAGGAGACGGGCGGCCTCGCGCTTCACCTCGGCGACCTCCTTGACCACCTTGACGCCGCCGGCCTTGCCGCGGCCGCCGGCATGGATCTGGGCTTTCACCACCCAGACCGGGCCGCCGAGCGTATTGGCCGCCGTTTCGGCTTCCGCGACACTGAAGGCTGGAATGCCGCGCGGCACCGGCACGCCGAAATCGCGCAGCACCGCCTTGGCCTGATATTCGTGAATATTCATTGAGGCTCCTAAAGTCCGAAGCATTGATCCGGTTCGGCTGAACTGGATCAAAACCTAGATTTGTCGTTTGGGCATGATCTTTTCCGAAAAACGGTTTCCACTTTTCGGGATCATGCCCTGACCGCGGGGCGGCGCGCCATCAGCGCCGCCGAACCGAGACTTTCATCCGATGAAACGATCCCATACCGGCGAAGCATCGCAACTGCGCTGCGTCACCTCCGGGACCAAGGACGTCACTTCCCAAGATCCGGCGCGATTTTCTTGCAGGCCTCGACCAGGCCCTCGACCGCCTGGACCGACTTTTCGAACATGCCGCGCTCGCCGCTGTTGAACTCGACCTCGACAATGCGCTCGACGCCTTTGGCGCCGATCACAACCGGCACGCCGACATAAAGATCTTTGACACCATATTCGCCGTTGAGCCAGGCCGCACAGGGCAGTACGCGCTTCTTGTCGCGCAGATAGCTCTCCGCCATCGCCACGGCCGAGGACGCCGGCGCGTAGAAGGCCGAGCCGGTCTTCAACAGGCTCACGATTTCGCCGCCGCCATTGCGGGTGCGGTCGACGATCTGGTCAAGACGCGCCTGCGTGGTCCAGCCCATTTTCACAAGATCGGTCAGCGGAATGCCGGCGACGGTCGAGTAGCGGATCAGCGGCACCATCGTATCGCCGTGGCCGCCGAGCACGAAGGCGGTGACGTCTTCGATCGAAACATTGAACTCGTCGGCGAGGAAATAACGGAAACGCGCCGAATCCAGCACGCCGGCCATGCCGACCACCATGTTCTTCGGCAGGCCGCAGCATTTCTGCAGCGCCCAGACCATGGCGTCGAGCGGATTGGTGATGCAGATGACGAACGCGTTCGGCGCGTATTTCTTCAGGCCGGCGCCGACCTGCTCCATGACTTTGAGATTGATGCTGAGCAGATCGTCGCGGCTCATGCCGGGCTTGCGCGGCACGCCGGCGGTGACGATGCAGACCGAGGCGCCTTCGATGGCTTCGTAGGAATTGGTGCCGGCCATCTTGGCGTCAAAGCCCTCGACCGGCGAAGCCTGGACGAGATCGAGCGCCTTGCCCTGGGGAACGCCCTCGGCGACGTCGAACATGACGACATCGCCCAATTCCTTGAGGCCGATCAGGAGCGCCAGCGTGCCGCCGATTTGACCCGAGCCTATCAACGCAATCTTGTTTCGTGCCATTGAGAAAAATCCTTGATTGACGGGGAAAGGCCCAGCAGCGGCGGTCATTAACTCTTTCAGAGCGCGCGTTCAAGTCGGCAGAATGCGGCGGCACGGGCGCAGCAATTGCTGTAGCGACTAGGTTTCGACAATGCCCTCCGAGGAGCCGCTCGCCCGGCCGGGCGCCGACCCGTGCGGCCGGGCCAGATAAGCGTCCGAGCGCATTTCGATGAGGCGCGACGCGGTGCGGGCGAATTCCATGGCTTCATAGCCCTGATCGGCCTTGTAGAGCGCATCAGGCTCGGCCGCGGCGGAGGCGATCAGCTTCACGTTCATGTCGTAGAGCGTGTCGATCAAGATGATGAAGCGCTTGGCCGCATTCCGATTGTCATAGGTCATGACCGGCACATGATCGAGAATGATCGTGTGATATTCGTGCGCGATGCGCAGATAGTCGGCGGCGCCGAGCGGCTGTTCGCACAGATCGTGGAAACTAAAACGCGCGACGCCCATGAACGCGAGCGGCACATGCACGCTGCGGCCGTGCAGCGGCAGGTCCTGCGGCCGGCCGTGATTGCCGCCGGTGAGCCGCCGCCAGGCGTCGTCGAGCGCCTGATCGGCGGCGGCATCGGACGGCACGTACCAGACCGGCTTGCCGCCGAGCTTCTCCAGACGAAAATCAGTGCGGGCCTGAAGCCGCACCACATCCAGGCGCCGCTCGAGCATGTGGATGAACGGCACGAACAGCGCGCGATTGAGGCCGTCTTTATAGAGATCCTCCGGCGCCACGTTCGACGTCGCGACCATGACGATGCCGCGCTCGAACAATTGCGCGAAGAGGCGACCGAGGATCATGGCATCGGCAATGTCGGTGACGTGGAATTCATCGAAGCAGAGCAGCCACGCCTCTTCGGCAAGCGCTTCGGCGACCAGCTTGATCGGATCCTCGCCCTGGAACTCGCCGAGCTTCATCTTCTGGCGGATGGCATGCACGCGCTCATGGACGTCGAGCATGAACTCGTGAAAATGCGCGCGGCGCTTGCGCATGACCGGACTGGCTTCGAAGAAGAAGTCCATCAGCATGGTCTTGCCGCGGCCGACCTCGCCGTAGATGTAGAGGCCCTTGATCGCCGGCTGCTCGCGGGCGCGGCTGGCGAACAGCCAGCCGAGCGCCGAGGATTTGCGCGCCAGGCGATGTTCGACGATGCGCGCCTCGAGCTCCGCCATCAGGCCGACGACGGACAGCTGCGCCTGATCTTCCTCGACACGGCCGGCGGCCACCGCTTGTGTATATTGTGCTGTGACCGATGTCGGCATGAAGTGCTGGAGAGTTAATCGGGATTAAGGCTTGTGAGTGGATCGTGGCGATGCCCGGCGAGGCGCCGTGCCCATTGCGGGCCGCATTGCCTTTAATCTATGCGCGATATTTTTTGTTGTCGTCAAATAGTCGCAAACTTGCAGATTTTTGATTTGTGCATGTCGTTTTCGGAAAATTCGCGCCCACTTTTCGGCAACATCCGCCTGCAAGCCATGCGTATACGGAATGTAGGCATGTTGCTCAATCCTTCACCTTGCCAAATTTCCCTGCCACACAACATGATGATTTCGATTCGACGGGCTGCGCGTTTGTGTCTTGCGCCTTGCCCGTCTTCGCTTTCTGGGAGGAAGGCTTGAGCGAGGGCTTTTGACGATGAAAAGTCAGGAGCTCTGTGAATGCAGGAAGTTCTTCCCGAAGGTGGCGTGATCCGCAAATTGTGGGTCGGCGAGACGGCGAAATACCGCGAACATATCCTTCGCCTCGACCCCGAAAGCCGGCGCAACAGATTCGCCGGCGGCGTGTCCGACGACTTCATCAGCAAATATGTCGAGCTCGCCAATTCGCTGGATACCGTTGTCTATGGCTTCTTCGTCGACAACGTGATGCGCGGCGCGGCCGAACTGCGTCCGCTCGGAATGCGCTTTGCCGGCGAGGCGGAAGCGGCGATCAGCGTCGAGAAGCGCTGGCAATCGCACGGCGTCGGCTCGGCGCTGTTGTCGCGCATCCTGCTCACCGCGCGCAATCGCGGCTATCAGCATCTGCATATGGCCTGCATGGCGGAGAACCGCCGCATGCAGCAGCTTGCCCGCAAATTCGACGCCGAACTGACCTTCGACTTCGAAAGCGTCGTCGGCGAGGTCGAATCGTCGCGGCCGACGCCGATGTCGCTGATGCGCGAATTCATGTCGGACAGCCACGGCTTCGCCACCGCCATGCTCGATCTGCAAACGCGAATGTTGCGGGCGTGATCTTCGCCCTCCCCTGCAAGGAGAGGGCCGACAAGCGAAGCGACGTCCGGGCGGGGACGTCTCGGCACGGCCGCACCCGCCGCTTCACGCACTTGGTTCGTTCAACCGTGGCCCTCCCCCTATAGGGGAGGGTTTTATTCTGGCGAGGATTTTGTTTGTTCAGCTCGCCTGCCGCGCCCAGCGCATCTCGTCGGTGGCGAGCGGATAGGCTTCCTCGACGACGTAGGGACCGCCGCCGATCGAGGCCCGCGAGGAAAACAACACGAAGCGCGACACCGAAAACGACATCGAGCGATAATGACCGCGTGCGGCGAGATAGTCGGCGACCTGATGACTCGATGAATCGCGCAGGCGCGCCAAGGTGACATGCGGCGTGTATTTGCGCCCCTCGGGCTCGAGGCCAAGCCGCTGCAGCATGCGGTCGTGCTCCGCCTGCAATTCCATCAGGGGCGCGACCTGTGCCGCCGACGCCACCACCGCGCGCGGCTTTCTGCCGCCGAACGACGACAGGCCCTCGAGCCGCAGTTCGAACGGCCGGCGATGCACGCGGCCGAGCAGGCCGGCAATCTCGTTGGCCAGCGCGTCATCGATGTCGCCGATGAAGCGCAGGGTGAGATGGTAATTTTCCGGATCAATCCAGCGGGCGCCCGGCAGGCCGCCTCGCATCATGGCGAGTGTCTGGGCGACTGGCGGCGGAATTTCGAGACCGGTGAACAAGCGGGGCATGACAAACTCCAGCTCGTGTTAGCGATTCGCCGCCTCCTCACAATGGGATGAACGGCTCGGCGGCGCAACCCATTATGAAGGGTGTTGCGTGTGTATTTGGTCAATGAGTTGCAAAACCGTGGGCAAAATGCGGGCGACAATGACGCCGACCCCCGCGGCATTGGGATGCATGCCGTCCGCCTGAACGAGTTTCAGGTCGCCAGCGACTCCATCGAGAAAAAACGGGTACAGCAACGTGTGGTATTTGGCGGCAAGCTCGGGATAAATATGCTCGAACGCTGCGGCATAATCGCTGCCGAGATTCGGCGCCGCGCGCATGCCGCACAACATGACGGCGATGTGACGCGCCGTCAGCCGCCCCACAATCTGATCGAGCGCGGCGCGCGTCACCTCCGGCTTGATGCCGCGCAACATGTCGTTGGCGCCGAGTTCGACAATCACCGCTTGCGTGCCATCAGGCACCGACCAGTCGAGCCGCGCCAGCCCGTCGGAGGCGGTATCGCCGGACACGCCGGCATTGGCGATGACCGCCGCTATGCCCTTGGCGGCGAGCGCGGCCTGTAGGCGCGGCACAAAACTATCTTTGTCAGCAAGACCTAAACCCGCGGTCAAAGAATCGCCCAATGCAACGATTTGGATCGGTGCGTTCAGCGTCTGATTCCGTGCAGATGTCTGCGCCGACGCCGGATAGGCCGATGTCCAAAACATCAGCGGAAAGATACAAAGTGCCGCAACTGCGATCTGGCGCAAGAAGCGACGCCCCCCATATGAACCGGGCCGTTGATCGCGACATTTTGCGACACGTCCGTTCGAGGGCTTTGGACCGGTCACACGCATGAACGACATTTCGGGCTTTCCTTTCGCCGGCGACGCCATCGTGCTCGGCGGGGTCAATCTGTCACTCGGCCGCGGCGCCGCGCGGGTCCACATCCTGCGCGACATCAACCTTCATATAAAGCGTGGCGAGGCGGTTGGCTTGCTCGGGCCTTCAGGCTCGGGAAAATCGACGCTGCTGATGGTGATGACCGGGCTCGAGCGGCCGGACACCGGTTCGGTACGGGTCGATGGTGAGGAACTGCAGCGGCTCGGCGAAGACGCGCTGGCGCGCTTCCGCGGCAAAAATGTCGGCATCGTGTTTCAGGCCTTTCATCTGATTCCGACCATGACGGCATTGGAGAATGTCGCGGTACCGCTCGAACTGGCCGGCATCGCCGACGCCTTCGGCCGCGCCGCCGACGAACTTGCCGCCGTCGGTCTGTCGGCGCGCTTGCATCATTATCCGGCCGAATTGTCCGGCGGCGAACAGCAGCGCGTCGCGCTGGCGCGGGCGCTGGCGCCCAACCCCGCCATCCTCGTGGCCGACGAGCCGACCGGCAATCTTGACGAGAGCACCGGGCGCGACATCGTCGAACTGCTGTTCCGCGGCCATGCCGAGCGCGGCACGACTTTGGTCCTCGTCACGCACGACAACGCGCTCGCGGCGCGCTGCGACCGCGTGATCCGGCTGCGCTCCGGCCAGATCGAAAGCCGCAGCGGCGCCGTGACGCCGGCCTGATCGCATGCTCAGGAGCATCACACCGAGCGATCCCCGCGTGCCGCTTGCACTCAAGCTTGCCTACACCGCCTATCTCATCGTGCTGATACCGGTCTATTGGCACTATTATGGGCCGACCAACTTTTTGTATTTCTGCGATCTGGCGCTGATCATTACGCTGCTCGGAATCTGGCCGGAGAACGCGCTGCTGATCTCCAAATGCTGTGTCGGCATTCTGGTGCCGCAATTCGTCTGGCTTGCCGATTTCGGCGGCAATCTCGCCGGCATCCAGCTCACCGGCATGACCAATTACATGTTCGACGCCGATCACTCGCGGTTCCTGCGGCTGCTGTCGTTGTTTCACGGCTGGCTGCCGCTCCTGCTCATTTATCTCGTGTTCAAGACCGGCTATGACCGGCGCGCGCTGGCGTCATGGACCGTGCTGGCCTGGATCGTCCTGCCGATCTGCTTCTTCCTGATGCCGCCGCCGACTGCGCATCCGGGGCTCATGCCGGTCAACATCAACTACGTCTTCGGCACGAGCGACCTCGCGCGGCAGACTTTGGTGCCGGCCTATCTCTGGTTCGCCGGCATGCTGATCGGTCTGCCGTTGCTGGTCTATATCCCCACTCACGCCGTCCTGGCGCGCGTGGCGCCGCGCGCGCATGCACCGCCTCCGGCACCAACCGCCGCCGAGGCCGTGTGATGCTCGCGCCTTCCGCCAAGCCGATCCGTCACGTGCGCCTGCACATCGCGCTGCGCTTTGCCTGGCGCGAATTGCGCGGCGGCTTGCGCGGCTTCGGCGTATTCATCGCCTGCATTGCGCTCGGCGTGACGGCGATTTCCGGCGTCGGTTCGGTGGCGGCAAGTCTCAATGACGGTATGGCCGATGCCGGCCGCATGATCCTGGGCGGCGATCTCGATTTCACTTTGATTCAGCGCGAGGCCAATCCGGGCGAGCGCCGCTTTCTCGATGCGCACGGCACCGTCTCCGCCGTCGCCACCTTGCGCGCGATGGCGCGCACCAGCGACGGGCGCTCCAATCTGATCGAAGCCAAAGCGGTTGACGGCGATTATCCGCTCTACGGTGCCGTGATCGCCGATCCGGCAATGCCCTTGCCGGAGCTTTTCGCCGAGCACGGCGGCGCCTACGGCGCGGCGGTCGACCCGACACTCTTGACCCGGCTCGATCTGAAAATCGGCGACCGCGTCAACGTCGGCAATATCGCCGTCGAGTTGCGCGCGGTGCTCAAAAACGAGCCGGACAAGATCGGCGGCGCGATCGGGCTCGGCCCGCGCGTGCTGATCAGCGAAGCGGCGCTGCGCGCCACCGGCCTGCTGCAACCCGGAAGTCTCGTGCGCTGGCAATACCGGCTGCGGCTGCCGGACGCCGATGCAAGCGACAGCGCGGTGGCCGCGATCGAGAACCAGGCAAAACACGACTTTCCCGACGCCGGCTGGGAGATCCGCACCCGCAGCAAGGCGTCCCCGCAACTCGAGCGCAGCATCGACCGCTTCACCCAGTTCCTCACCCTCGTCGGCTTGACCACGCTGCTGGTGGGCGGCGTCGGCGTCGCCAATGCGGTGGCAAGCCATCTCGCGCGCAAGCGCGACGTGATCGGCACGTTGAAGGCGCTCGGCGCGACCAGCGGCGACGTGTTCGCGGTGTATTGCACCGAGACGCTGCTGGTTGCCCTGTTCGCGACGCTGATCGGGGCCGTGCTCGGCGCGGCGCTGCCCTTTGTCGTCGTATGGGGTTTCGGCGGCATCATTCCGCTGCCGGTGCAGCCGTCGCTGTATCCGGCGGTGCTGGCGCTCGCGGTCGCCTATGGCCTCCTCACCGCGCTCGCCTTTGCGCTGTGGCCGCTCGGGCGCGCGCACGATATTTCGGCGGCCATGCTGTTTCGCGATCAGATCGCGGCCGGACGCAACTGGCCGCGGCGGCGCTACGTCCTCGCCACCGCTGCCATCGCCGCGCTCCTTGCCGCGCTCGCCGTCGTCACCAGCTACGACCCGCGCGTCGCCGTCTATTTTGTCATCGCCGCAGCCGTGGTGTTCCTGGCGCTGCGGCTGATCGCGCAAGCGACCATGGCGCTGGCGCGCCGCGCCCCGCGCGCGCGTTCGACGATCCTGCGGCTCGCCATCGGCAATATCCATCGCCCCGGCGCGCTGACGCCGAGTGTCGTACTCTCGCTGGGCCTGGGGCTCGCCCTCCTGGTCACCGTGATCGAGATCGACGGCAACCTGCATCGCGAATTTGCCGCGGCGCTGCCGGAACACGCGCCCTCGTTCTTTTTCCTCGATGTGCCCTCGGCCGACGCCGAACGCTTCGCGGCGTTCGCGCGCGACCAAGCGCCGGGCGCCACGATGGAACAGGTGCCGATGCTGCGCGGCCGCATCGTCGCGGCCAAGGGCATCAAGGCCGACGACCTGAAAGCGGCGCAAGGCTCGCGCTGGGTGCTGCGCGGCGATCGCGGCATCACCTATGCGCGCCGCGTACCGCGGGGCTCGCGCATCGTCGCCGGCCAATGGTGGGACGCCGACTATTCCGGCGAGCCGCTGGTTTCGCTGGAAAGCCGCACCGCGCACGACCTCGACCTGAAAATCGGCGATACGATCACCGTGAACGTGCTCGGCCGCAATTTCACGGCGCGGATCGCCAATCTGCGCGCCGTGGAATGGGAAAATCTCGGCATCAATTTCGTGCTGGTGTTCTCGCCCGGCCTGTTCGAGCATGCGCCGCACACCGACATCGCCACGCTGACCTTTGCCGATGGCGGCACGCCGGCGGAAGAAGCCAAGCTCATCAAGGCGCTCGCCGACGCGTTCCCGACCGTGACCGCGGTGCGGGTGAAAGACGCGCTCGACGCGGTCGGCAGCTTGATCGGCAGTCTGGTTCTGGCCTTGCGCGGCGCAAGCTCGATCACGCTGATTGCCGCAGCGCTCGTGCTCGGCGGCGCGCTCGCGGCGAGCCAGCGCTTTCGCATCTACGACGCCGTGGTGCTGAAGACCTTCGGTGCAACACGGCCGCGGCTGACGGCCGCCTATGCGCTCGAATATCTCCTGATCGGCTTGGCGACGGCCGTCTTCGGGGTCGCCGCGGGCTCGGTCGCGGCCTTTCTCATTGTCACCAAGGTGATGGATTTTCCGTTCGTCTTCGTCGCCGGAACGGCGGCGGGAGCGGCGCTCAGCGCGCTTATGGTTACGGTCGTGGTAGGACTTGCCGGAACTTTCTCGGCTTTGGGCCGCAAGCCCGCGCCGGTGCTGCGAAACCTCTGAAAAAACACGCGGTTTTGGCGTTCTCCGGGGACGCCGTTAAGCACGGTGAAATCTTCGTAACCCGCTCTTCAAAGGGTCGCACCCATCTGGCGCAGAGGGGGCTTTCGCACTAGATTCCCGACGACGTGGCGTTCGTCGAGCGCCTAGCCCGGTAAGTTGCCGGGACAACCCAGGGGTTAATTCCATGTCCGACTTTGATCGGAATTTCGCGACCGCCAGGACCGGCTATCGCTCGGACCAGGTCACGATCGACGCAGGGCTGCGCGCTTATATGCTCCGCGTCTACAACTACATGACCGCCGGCGTCGCGCTGACCGGACTGGTGGCGTGGTTCACCTATCAGGCTGCAGGCGGCGATGCCATTCAGGTGTTCGGCGGCCAGGTTTCGGGACTGACGGCCTTCGGCCATCTGATCTTCCAGAGCCCGCTGATGTGGGTCGTGGTCCTGGCGCCGCTGGCGCTGGTCTTCGTGATGTCGTTCGGCATCAACCGGCTCGAGCCCGGCACGGCGCTGACGCTGTTCTTCGTCTATGCCGGTCTGCTCGGCCTGTCGCTGGCGTCGATCTTCCTGATCTACACCGGCACTTCGATCACGCGGGTGTTCTTCATCTCGGCTGCGACTTTCGGCGCGCTGAGCCTGTGGGGCTACACCACACAGCGCGATCTGTCCGGCATGGGCTCGTTCATGTTCATGGGCTTGATCGGCCTCGTCATCGCGATGCTGGTCAATGTCTTCCTGAAGTCGAGCGGGCTCGATTGGGCGATCTCGATCATGGGCGTGCTGGTGTTCGCCGGCCTCACCGGCTGGGACACCCAGCGCATCAAGGAGATGTACAGCGCTCAGGACGACGGCACCATTACCGGCCGCAAGGCGGTAATGGGCGCGCTGTCGCTCTATCTCGACTTCATCAACCTGTTCCTGATGATGCTGCGCCTGATGGGCGACCGCCGCTAATCAGCGCCGGCAAGGTCAGTATCGACGCCCCGGGCCGAAAGCCCGGGGCGTTTTTGTCAGGTGAGTCACGCTTTGGTTGGCGACAGGCACATCAGCGCCGCCAAAGCGGCCAGACACAAGGCCACCGAGACGGCGATCGACCACAGCCCGATCGCATCGAGCAAAAGGCCGAACAAGAGCGGCGCGAAGGCCTGCGACGCCCGTGCCGGCGCGCCGAGCAGGCCGGTGCGCTCGCCGTAACCTTCAGGACCGAATACGGCGAGCGGCACGGTGCCGCGCGCAATGGTCAGAAGGCCGTTGCCGGCGCCGTAGAGCACGGCGAACAAGGCCGCCGCAGGCGCACCGATGATGGCGAACAGCAAAGCGCCGAGCGGATGCAGCGCGGCCGCGATCCGCGCCGAGACCAAAGGATGGATGCGGCGCAGGACGATGAATTCGGCGAGGCGCGCCATGACCTGTGCCGGCCCGACCAAAGAGGCTGCGGCGACGGCCTCGATCGGCGTCGAGCCGGCGCGTTCGAGCAGCGCCGGCAATTGCGTCGCCATGGCGCCGGTGACGAACCAGGCGGCGGCGAACACGAAGGCCAGAAGCAGCATTTCTTTGCGCGGCTCCCAGCCGATCTTGCGCGCGGCGGCACGGGCCATATGCATCGGCTCTGCCGGCAGCGGCAGGACCAGGCGATTGAGCGGCAGGCCGAGAACGATATTGAGCGCCGCCCAAACCAGCACCGTCTCGCGCCAGCCGAAGGCATTGTCGAGAAAGGTCGAGACCGGCCAGCTCACGGTCGAGGCAAAGCCGGCGAACAGCGTCACCCCGGTGATCGGGCCGCGCGCATTCTGCCCGTAAAGCGCGGTCAACGCGGCAAAGCCCGCGTCATAAAGCCCGAGCGCCATGCCGATGCCGAGAACCGCCCAGGCCGCGAACAGAGATACCGTGCCGTTGGCGGCGGCAAGCGCAACGAGGCCCGCGGCGAGCACGATATTGGACAGCGCCAGCACGCCGCGCCCGCCGTAACGGTCGATGAAACGACCGACCATTGGCCCGGCAAACGCCGCGATCAGCAGCGCCATGGAAAAGGCGGCGAAGATCCAGCTTCGCGACACGTGGAGGCTCGCGCCGATCGGATCGGCAAGGATCGCCGGCAGGTAATAGCTCGACGCCCAGGCCAAGGTCTGCGAAACGCCGAGCGCAGTGACGACCACGCGGCGCGACCGTCGCGGCTCGCGTACTGTTTCCGCGCTCATTTCGCCCTCGGCGCCCAAATCGCCTTCCTCCGCCCGATCAAGTTTTGCAGAACGTAACCGACAGTAGTAGCAAACACCTAGAATCTTGGAACATCAGGCGATGGGCAACACCAAACCGGCCGGCGGCGTCCTGCTGCGTCCGGCGACGGCCGGCGACATTGCGGCAATCACGCAGATCTATGCCGATGCCGTCATCAACGGCACGGCAACGTTCGAGCTGACGCCGCCGGATGATGCGGAAATGGCGCGGCGCTTCGCAGCGCTGGTCGATAACGGCTATCCCTATCTGGTGGCCGAGCTTTCCGGCGCCGTCGCCGGCTATGCCTATGCCGGGCCCTATCGGACGCGGCCGGCCTACAAGTGGACGGTGGAAGATTCGATCTATGTGGCGCCGCACTTTCATCGCCGCGGCATCGGCCTGCTGCTGCTCCAGCGGCTGATCGCGGAAAGCGAGCGGCTCGGCTTCCGCCAGATGATCGCGGTGATCGGCGATTCGGCGCAGGTCCCCTCGATCGCGCTGCACAAGGCGGCCGGCTTCGCGCCCATCGGCACGTTCCGCTCAATCGGTTTCAAGCATGGCAAATGGCTCGACACGCCGCTGATGCAGATCGCGCTCGGCAACGGCGACACGACGACGCCATAGACATTCTCGCGCTGCGATAGCGCCGAAGTCCCGTGCTCGATCACGTGCCGACGATCACCTGCCGACGATCTACCCCGCCACCACGCGCAGCGAACGGTCGAGCGCGCTGAGCACGCGGTCGAGCTCGTGGCCGCGGCGCAGGATGTGACCGGTCGCCGAAATGACGCTATAGGCGCCCTGGCGGCGCTCGAGCTTCGGATTCTTCTCGATGCGGTAGATCGGGATTTCCGAGGTGCGGCGGAATACGGAAAACACGGCGCGATCTTTGAGGAAATCGATTGCGTAATCACGCCACTCGCCGGCGGCGACTTTGCGCCCGTAAAGACCCAGGATGCGGTCGAGTTCACGGCGACTGAAGGTAACCTTGGCTGCGGGGACGGCAGGACGCTGCTGTTCGCCCCCGCGCCACGCGCTTGGTTCGGTCTCGCCGAAATCCATACGGCGCCTCCATAGTGAGTTGGTGTTCAGATCTTGCGCGGTCCGGCGTTGCATCCGGCTCGCGTCATTGGAGTTTCATGATCGCGCCAGATTGGATCGGCGACAAGCCCCTCTTCTGCGCCGAAACGTGCCGCTGAAAATAGACGCGCAAAGCCGCGCTCGGGATTGCGTCACGGCGGCGTGAAATCCGCACAAAGCCTTGGCGCTGCGGCGTTTTGGACAGTTGGAATCACGTCTTCGTTAAGCGAATCATAATACGGCCCAAATTCGGCCAACCACGCGCCAAGCTGGATTGCGAATAAAGAGTCTGTTGCCTCAGGGCCCGGTTCGGTTTGCGTTCCGGATTCCTCAGCCCCCCAGCCCCCCGGGGCGCGGCCGGACCGGGCCTGTTTGTTAGACCCCCAAGTCTAAGTGTTGTCTCAAGTGCTGAAGGCCGGCAGAGTTGCCGGCCTTTCTTTGTTGCTTGGTCATGCCGCGATTTTTGGTTCGCTCAGAGCTGCTGTCCGCCGGACACTTCGATGCGCTGCCCCGTCATCCAGCGGTACTCGTCGGACAACAGCGAAGCGATCGCCGGACCGATATCGTCCGGCACGCCGACGCGGCCCATCGCCGTCACCGACGCGACCCTCTCGTTGTATTCGGGCTTGCGGATCAGGCCGCCGGCGAAATCCGTTTCGGTCGCGCCGGGCGCCACCGCGTTGACCGCGATGCGGCGCGGGCCGAGCTCCTTGGCGAGATAGCGCGTCAGCACTTCGATCGCGTCCTTCATCGCGGCATAGGCCGAGTAGCCGGGCGCGGCAAACCGCACGACGCCGGAGGACAAATTGATGATGCGGCCGCCATCGGCGATCAGCGGCAGGAGCTTTTGCGTCAGGAAAAACACGCCTTTGAAATGCACGTCGCAGAGGCGGTCGAAATCCGCCTCCTTGGTCGCGCTGAACGGCGCATTGACCCCGATGCCGGCATTGTTGACGAGATAGTCAAACCGGTCGCGGCCCCAGATCTCGTTGAGCGCGCGCGCCACGTCGGCGGCAAAGACGTCGAAAGCGGCGACGTTGCCGGTATCGAGCGCAAAGGCCTTGGCCTTGCGGCCGAGCGCCTCGATCTCGGCGACCGCAGCATCGGCCTCGGCGCGGTTGGAGTGATAAGTCAGAATGACATCGACGCCGCGGCGGGCGAGATTGAGCGCGGTGTTGCGGCCAAGCCCGCGGCTTGCTCCGGTAATGATCGCGAGTTTCGGTCTTGCTTCGGTCGGCATCGCGGAAGTCTCCAAATGAATTGCGCGCGGGACATCGCGTGGCGCTTCGAGGGAATGCCGCAACCCTCACATGCCTCGCCGCATCATCCAATCCGGGACCCGCGGCGAGCAGCCATGCATCACCGCACGGCGACGCGCGCATGTTCGGCGCGGCGCGCAAACACCCCGGTGCGCACGGTCAAAGGCGATATCGGCAGCTGGCTGGGGAACTTCGTCGATGCGGCAACGCCGCGGCGCTAGTGCGTCGGCCCGAGGCTGCCGTCTACGGTCGCCTGCTGACCGAGCGAATAGTAAGCCGCGCCGAGAATGATGCCGGGCTTGTCGCGCGTGCCTTCCTGAACCAGAACGGCGGCGGAATCGCCCTCGCTGGCTTCGATCTCCGACAGCGGCACATTCCACGTCGCTTTGGTTCCGGCCCAATCGCCGATCTTGAGCCAGTTCCGCACCACGTTGTGATAGGTGATGGTACGGCCGTGATTCTCGCCGCGCTCGATGCTGACCGATACCGCCTTCATCAGCGGACAGAGCCAGACTTCGCCGGCGGCGTGATCGGTCTTTGCCGCGTCGACCTGCACATTGAGGCCGTTGCCGCCCATCGACATCAGGACCGGGAGCGACATCACGCCCGGTTTCTGGTCTGTCGTCGCGATGGCATGTTCGATCGCGGTGCGGTCGCTGCCGAGCACATGCGTTGCGCCATTGACCACGATCTGCGGCGTGTAGACCTGGCGATCGCCGCGCAGATGCGCATAAGCGCGCTGCCGCGCCGAATGCGCCGGGCTGGCGAGCGTATCCTTCCAGCCGAGATAATCCCAATAATCGATCGGCACGCTGAGCGCCACGAGCGACGGATCGGCCGACAATTCGCCGAGCAACTTGTCGGCGGGCGGACAGGACGAGCAGCCCTGACTGGTGAAGAGCTCGAGCACCGCGCGCATTTCACCGGCCTGCGCGCTGATGAAAGTCGCAATCAACAGACCGGCGGCCAGCGGCGCCGATGCGAGGCGACGTACCATTGCAACAACCTCCACCACCCCAGTCCCAGAGCGAAGATTCACCCTCAGATCGACTCTCAGATTGGCCGAGCGAGCAGGAACCGCCCGCAGGCCGACAAGACTCGTCCCCACGACTTCCCGTCGTAACGCCGCCTCTAGTTAAGAGAGGCGGCAGTCACCTACCACTCAAATCGCGGTGAGGCGGAAAGAGGGCGTGGCGGTGGCGAACATAAAATAGAGCACAAAGGTTTCCCATTTGTGCTCTAAGTTCCAAGGTTTATGCCGCTTTACGGAATTCACACCATCAGATTTACGCAGTCCGATTTACGCCGCCAAGTGACGCAAGACGTACTGCAAGATGCCGCCATTCTTGAAATAGTCCAGTTCCTCGAGCGTATCGATGCGGCAAATCAGCGGCACCCGCTTGAGCCCGCCGTCGGACGCCACGATCTCGGCCTGCAGCTTTTGATGCGGCTTGAGGTCGCCGTGCAAGCCGCGGATGGTGACCTGCTCGTCGCCCTTGAGCCCCAGCGTCTGCCAGGACGTGCCTTCCTCGAACACCAGGGGAATGACGCCCATGCCGACCAGGTTCGAGCGGTGGATGCGTTCAAAGCTCTGGGCGATCACGGCGCGCACCCCGAGCAGCACCGTGCCCTTGGCCGCCCAGTCGCGCGACGAGCCGGTGCCGTATTCCTTGCCGGCGAAGATGACGAGCGGCACATGCTCGGACTTGTAGCGCATCGCCGCGTCGTAGATCGGCATGCGCTGCTTCGACGGATAGTGCGTGGTGTAGCCGCCTTCGACGCCGGGCAGCATCTGATTCTTGATGCGGATATTGGCGAAGGTGCCGCGCATCATCACCTGGTGATTGCCGCGCCGCGTGCCGTATTGGTTGAAGTCCTTCGGGCGCACCTGATGGTCGCGCAGATATTCGCCGGCCGGGCTTTCCTCTTTGATCGATCCCGCCGGCGAGATGTGGTCGGTCGTGATCGAATCCAGGAACAAGCCGAGGATGCGCGCGTCGACGACATCTTCGATCGGCTGGCTGCGCTTCTGCATGCCTTCGAAATAGGGCGGGTTCTGCACGTAGGTGGAACGATCGTCCCACTTGTAGGTGAGGCCGCCCTTCACCGCGATCTTGCGCCAATTGGCGTCGCCCTTGAACACGTTGCCGTATTTCTTCGCGAACATCGCCTTGTTGATGTTCTTGCGCATGACGTCGGCGATTTCGCGGGTCGTCGGCCAGATGTCGCGCAGATAGACCTTGCGGCCTTTCTGGTCGGTGCCGAGCGGCTGCTTGGCGACGTCGATCTGCATCGAGCCGGCGATGGCGTAAGCAACGACCAGCGGCGGCGAAGCGAGATAATTGGCGCGCACGTCGGCATTGACGCGGCCTTCGAAGTTGCGGTTGCCCGAAAGCACCGCGGCCGCGACCAGATCGTTGGCGTTGATGGCTTCGGAAATCTCCTCCGGCAGCGGGCCGGAATTGCCGATGCAGGTGGTGCAGCCGAAGCCGACCAGATTGAAGCCGAGCGTGTCGAGATCCTTCTGCAGGCCGGATTTCTCGAGATATTCCGCAACCACCTGCGAGCCGGGCGCGAGCGAGGTCTTCACCCACGGCTTGACGGTCAGGCCCTTGGCCGCCGCCTTGCGGGCGACCAGGCCGGCGGCGACCATCACGCTCGGATTGGACGTGTTGGTGCACGAGGTGATCGCGGCGATCACCACGTCGCCGTGGCCGAGGGTGAACTTCTTGCCCTCGACCGGAACGCGCTTGTCCATCTCGGCGGACTTGCCGAATTCCCTGTCCATCGACTGGGCAAAGCCGTTCTTGACGTCCTTGAGCGTGACGCGGTCCTGCGGCCGCTTCGGTCCGGCGAGCGACGGCTCGATCGAGCCCAGTTCGAGCTTGAGCACCTCGGTGAACACCGGATCCTGCGTCGACTTGGTGCGGTACATGCCTTGCGCCTTGGCATAGGCGAGGACGAGCGCGATGCGGTCCGCCGAGCGGGCGGTATCGCGCAGATAGCGGATGGTGTCGTCGTCGATCGGAAAGAAGCCGCAAGTCGCGCCGTATTCCGGCGACATGTTGCCGATCGTGGCGCGGTCGGCGATGGTGAGGTCGGCCAGGCCCGGACCGAAGAATTCGACGAACTTGCCGACGACGCCGCGCTTGCGCAGCATCTGCGTCACCGTCAATACGAGATCGGTCGCGGTGATGCCTTCCTTGAGCTTGCCGTTGAGCCGCACGCCGATCACTTCCGGCAGCAGCATGGAATAGGGCTGGCCGAGCATGGCGGCTTCCGCCTCGATGCCGCCGACGCCCCAGCCGAGCACCGACAGGCCGTTGACCATCGTGGTGTGCGAATCGGTGCCGACCAGCGTGTCCGGATAAGCGAGCTCGGTGGCCACCGTCTTGTCCGGGAACGTCGTCTTGGTCTTCGCGGTCCAGACCGTTTGCGACAGATATTCGAGATTGACCTGGTGGCAGATGCCGGTGCCCGGCGGCACCACGCGGAAATCCTTGAACGAGCCCTGCGCCCATTTCAGGAAGCGATAGCGTTCCTGGTTCTGCTTGTATTCCTCTTCGACGTTCTTCTTGAACGAGTCCTTGTGGCCGAAGAAATTCACCGCCACCGAATGATCGATGACGAGATCGACCGGCACCAGCGGATTGATCTTCTTGGCGTCGCCGCCGAGATGATCCATGGCATCGCGCATGGCGGCGAGATCGACGACGGCGGGAACGCCGGTGAAGTCCTGCATCAGCACGCGGGCCGGACGGAAGGCGATCTCGCGGTCCGAGGTCTTGTTCTTGAGCCACTGCGCGACGGCCAGGATGTCGTCCTTGGTGACGCTGCGGCCGTCTTCATTGCGCAGCAGGTTCTCGAGCAGCACTTTCAGCGAGAATGGCAGGCGTGAAATGCCTTTGAGGCCGTTCTTTTCCGCGACCGGAAGGCTGTAATAGGCGTAGGTCTTGGAACCGACTTTGAGCGGGCGAAGACACTTGAAGCTGTCGAGCGAAGTCATGACTTTTTTCCCAAGCTGCCGGCTGGCGCCGGTGCAAAAACCAGAGGGCAGGACCAAGATATTGGTTTGCCGAAGGGGCCTAAAACCCCTTCCTTCGCTCCCTCGCCCGCGGGGGAGGGAAGGAAGGGGAGACCGGATGGGGCAGGCGTCGCCGGCGCGCCGCGATCCGATCCAAGGGCTTATAAGGGCTTTTCTAAACTAGTGCCAGTTCGGCAACGAATTGTCCGATAACATGCGCGTTCGATCGGACCGGCCGAGACGTCCCGCCGATCCGATTCGGTTTGTCGGGCTTTTCTTGAGCTTTGCTTGGGCTTTGCAAGGTTAGGCTGATGCGGCTCTCCGCTGTCGAATTGTCCTGTCGCCGCGGCGGGCGCGATGTCTTTACCGGCATCAGCTTTGCGGTATCCGCGGGCGAGGCCTTGACCGTCACCGGCCGCAACGGCGCCGGCAAATCCTCGCTGCTGCGCACCATCGCCGGACTTCTGCACAGCGCGCAGGGCAGGCTCACGCTCGAGGGCGGAGATCCGGAACTCAGCATCGGCGAACAGGCGCACTATCTCGGCCACCAGGACGCGATAAAACCTTCGCTCTCCGTCGCCGAGAATCTTGGATTTTGGGCCGACTTTTTCGGCGCGGCTTCCGATGATGTCGCCGGACCGCTAGCTGCGGTCGGGCTTGAGACGCTCGCGGCGCTTCCCGCGGCCTATCTTTCGGCCGGGCAGCGGCGGCGGCTGTCGATCGCGCGGCTGGCCGCGGCCCGCCGCCCGATCTGGCTGCTCGACGAGCCGACCAGCGCGCTCGATACGGCGGCACAGGGCAAGCTCACGGAGCTGATGCGCGCGCATCTGGCGACCGGCGGCCTCATCGTCGCTGCGACGCATGCGCCGATCGGGCTCGGCGAAACGCTGGAATTGCGGCTCGGAGAGACGGAATGAGCGGCGCCGCCTGCATCATCTTTTCGCCTCCCCCCGCAGGGGGAAGGCAGGTTCGCGCAGCGAGCCGGAAGGGAAGGAATCACGGCGCACCCTGTCCCAGCCCGGCGCCCTTCGCGCGCCGGCCCTTCCACCGCCGGGGCGGGCAAGCATGAGCGCGCTTGGCGCCATCCTCGTCCGCGATATGCGGATCGCCGTGCGCGTCGGCGGCGGCGCGCTGATGGGGGTGCTGTTCTTCCTTGTCGTCGTGACGCTCACGCCTTTCGCCGTCGGCCCGGATTTGGCGCTGCTCAAGCGCATCGGGCCGGCGATCCTCTGGCTTGCCGCGCTCTTGGCGAGCCTGCTCGCGCTCGACCGGCTGTTCTCGAGCGATCACGACGACGGCTCGCTCGATCTCATTCTCATGGGCCGCGCGCCGCTCGAACTTGTCGTCGCCACGAAAGGATTGGCGCACTGGCTCAGCACCGGCCTGCCGCTGGTGATCTCGGCTCCGCTGATCGGCTTGTTTCTCAATATCGACGCCGCGGCCGAGGGCGCCTTGGTGCTGACGCTTCTGGTCGGCACGCCGGCGCTGACCTTTATCGGTCTCATCGGCGCGGCGATCGCCGTGACGCTGCGGCGCGGCGGCTTGTTGCTCGCCATCATTGTGCTGCCGCTCACCGTGCCGGTGCTGATTTTCGGCGTCGCCGCCGCCAACGCCGCCGTGGCCGGCCCGGTGCCGTTCGGGACGCCCTTTACGATCCTCTGCGCGCTGACGCTAGCGAGCCTGGTCATCGGGCCGTTTGCCGCAGCGGCAGCGCTGCGGCAGGAAATCGAGTAATGCGTCAATCAAATAGCCATGAAGCTCATGCAAAAGTGAGCGGGGGCGGCATCGCCGCCACTGTACCGACGTAGCAAGCGCCTGTAGGAACCCGGCCCAATGCCTATGCCCATGGCCCTGACCGATCTCGCCAACCCGACGCGCTTCCTGCGGCTCGCCAACAGCACGATCCCGTGGCTGAGCGGATTGACCGTGCTCGCTTTCGCCTTCGGCATTGATCAGGCCATGATCGCGCCGGACGACTATCAACAAGGCGCCACCGTCAAGATCATGTTCCTGCATGTGCCGTCAGCCTGGCTCGGCATGCTGGCCTGGGGCGTGATGACCGTGGCGGCGCTCGGTACCCTGGTATGGCGGCATCCGCTCGCCGATGTGACCGCGAAAGCGGCGGCGCCGATCGGCGCGGCTTTCACGCTGCTGTGTCTCGTCACCGGCTCGCTGTGGGGACGGCCGGAATGGGGCACCTATTGGGTGTGGGACGCGCGGCTGACATCCGAGCTCGTTCTCCTGCTGCTGTATCTCGGCGTCATCGCGCTCTGGCACACCGTCGACGATCCGTCGCGCGCGGCGCGCGCGGCCGCGATCCTCACTCTGGTCGGCGCGCTCGATCTGCCGATCATCAAGTTCTCGGTCGATTGGTGGAACACGCTGCATCAGGGCTCCTCCGTGTTCCGGCTCGGCGGCTCGACGATCTATCCGACCATTCTCATTCCGCTGTTCATCATGGCCGGCGCCTTTACGCTGTTGTTTGCGACGCTGCTCCTTGCGGCCATGCGCAATGAAATCCTGCGCCGGCGCGTGCGCACCCTGCATCTGTTGCAGGCGAGCGCCGCGAGCTGAAGACAGGCGCAGATCAAAAATGGAAACGACCGCGCATATCAATTTCATCGCCGCTGCCTATGCGGCGGGCGTCATCGTCATCGGCGCGCTGGTCGCCTGGGTGTCGCTGGATTATCGCGCGCAGCGCCGCACGCTGGCCGACCTCGAACTGCAGGGCTTCAGCCGCGGCAGCGGATTGCCGCGCCCCGGCCGAACGGCGGAGGCAGCGGAAGCGGCGGCGAAGGAGCAGGCGTGAGCGTGCCGGCGCAAAATAGCAGCAAAGACAGCGGCGAAGACGATCGCGGGACCGGCCGGCGGCGATTGCTGGTGCTCGTGCCGCTCGCGCTGTTTGCCGGCCTCGCCGCTTTGTTTCTGGTCGGCCTGTTCTCCGGCGATCCGTCGATCCTGCCCTCGCCGCTGATCGGCCATCCCGCGCCGCCGACGACGCTGCCGCCGGTCGCCGGGCTCGAGCGCGACGGCGCGCAGCTTCCCGGTCTCGATCCGGCGCAATTCAAGGGCGCGGTGACCGTGGTGAATGTGTGGGCGTCATGGTGCGTGCCGTGCCGGGACGAGGCGCCGCTTCTCATGCAGCTGGCGAAGGATCAGCGCTTCCGCCTGGTCGGCATCAATTACAAGGACACCGCCGAGAATGCGCAACGCTTCGCCGCGCGCTTCGGCAATCCGTTCGCTGCTGCCGGCGCCGACGACAGCGGCCGCGCCGGCATCGAATGGGGCGTCTATGGCGTGCCGGAAACGTTCGTCGTCGGCCGCAACGGCAAGATCGCCTACAAGCTGGTCGGGCCGATCACCGCGGACAATCTCGATACGGTCCTCATGCCGCAGATCGACAAGGCGCTCACGGCGGGGTCTTAGCGATCACTCCGCCGGCTCCACTGCATATTTCTTCAACAGCGGCAATTGCAGCGCGCCGAACAGGAGCGTCAGCGGCAGCACACCGAAGACCTTGAAATCGACCCAGATGTCGGTCGACGTGTTGCGCCAGACGATTTCGTTGAGCGCG
>Ga0335076_10000367_pt1 | contig 41159 bp, 26 predicted proteins | sample Lox_Sample_25_FD_206717 | JGI IMG/M metagenome (GOLD analysis project Ga0335076, IMG submission 206717) | Soil microbial communities from Loxahatchee National Wildlife Refuge, Florida, United States - Lox_Sample_2.5 | ecosystem: Environmental > Terrestrial > Soil > Wetlands | place: USA...
GCTGTCTCTCGACCCTGTCGCGTAAACAGCCGGGATTCCCATTTGGGTCCGTCATGCCCTACGGGCTGGACGATCACGGCCGTCCCATCTTCCTGATCAGCACCATGGCGATGCATACACAGAACTTGCAGGCCGATGCCCGCGCCAGTTTGCTGGTTACGCAAGAAGACACCGAGGGTGAACCGCTCGGCGCATCGAGAGTCACGCTGGTAGGAAATGTTCTTCCGGTACCGAACACCGAATTGGCCGAGGTGCGCAAGCTGTACCTGGAGCGTCACGCCAACAGCAAGTATTGGGTAGATTTTGAAGACTTTTCGTTCTATCGCATGGACGTCGTGGATGTTTATTACGTGGGCGGCTTCGGGGTGATGGGCTGGGTATCTGCATCCGATTATGACCGCAGCCAACCAGATCCCCTGGCCGACTCGATGGCCGAAATCATTCAGCACATGAACGCGGACCACAGGGATGCGCTGGTCATGCTTGCCCGGAAGTTTGCTCACATCGAGTCAACGGAAGCAACGATGACAGCAGTCGACCGGCTTGGTTTTCATGTTCGCTTGAAAACTCCGGATGGTATGCGCGGTGCTCGCATTGCGTTCTTGAGGGAGGTAAGCAATCCGGCTGAGACTCGAAAGGTGTTGGCGGAAATGGTGCAACAGGCACGCACGCAGGTCGAATGAATTTTTGATCTGGATCTTTTGGCGGAACGGGGGATCACCGACGTCGATTTAGATATGGCGCTGAGATCACAAACTTCAGACGAAGCAAGGTCTCGCCGAATTGCAGATAGGCTTCTATTGTTATCCCGTGCGGAACTTAGGAGGTTGCCACAATGAATCATTCTCGGGAACACCATGAACCGCCAGCTGAGTCCATGAAGTTCGAAAAGCGACCGGCATGGTCAGTGTTTGCATGCTTGAAGACGACTGGTCGCGACCTCCTATCATCGAGGCAATGGCGATCCCTTGGCTGGGCTGTCGCGCGTTTCGGCAATGCGCATGGCTACAGCCGTAACACGTCCTACAATGGTGGCGTCCCCAGGATAGCGGATGTGTCTGGCACGTCCATGCGAGTGTGCAGTGGGAACGAGGATCAGTTGACTGCCGTACAGTTCACACCAGCTGCAGACATAGCGATCGCGCAGTTCGAAGAAGAAGATCGGTCGGTCAAAATCGTCACGCCAATTTACGGGAGGGATCGTTCTCTGGCGGGAGTCGATCTGTACGAAGGAGCCAGGGCGAATGATGGGATCGAGCGTGTGATCTTCCATGCCGATGTAGCCGTAAAGGGAGTCGCGCCAGTCGATCTGCTGCAATAGTGCTGGAGGAACATCCTTCCAACGCTCGATGATTTTCGACAAGAGGTTCGTCCGCTCAAACCGCATCCTGTCCCGGAGTTCCCGGGATGACAGGATCGCCGCCTCGCTGAATTCCGAGGCTGCACCTACCAAGTAGGTCTGCGGAAAAGTCAGAGCCTTGTGATCCTTTTGTGCGTCGCCCACCGGCACATCGAACAGGGTGGCTAGTTCTTCGTACTGGCGGCGATAAATGACACTCAGCGTGTAGAGCTTATAGATATTGGGAACCTGTTTGCCGCTCTCAAAGTCGGCAAGCGAAGAATGGGCAATGTAGTATTCAGAGTTCTTTCTCTGGGTGGCGATGTCACGACTCAGATCCTGCACCTGCCGAAGGGATAGGCGCAGGTGCTCGCGTTCAGCTCTCAGCCGCTTCCCGAACTCCTGGCTGGACAACGAGGCCGACATCGGACTGCCCAATCCTGACGAATTCCGCCATCTTAGCGCAAAATGCCCGTTTATCCACAAACAGAATGAATTGTTTACGAAAACACGAAAAGGGAGTAAGAGTTGCGAGGATAGTCGTGTTCGAACCTCCGACCACTCCTCAGACTGGGCTTCCCGTACAGAAACCCAGCATCTCTCACATGATCTTAGGGAATCGCCGCGCTCGGTCGCAACGTCGTACAGTTCGCAATTAGTCTGGCTGTCGGAGGCGACCCTCCCTTTAAGTTTGAGTCTCTGCGAGCGGGTCTACCAGGCAGGGGTAAGCTGCAGGGCTCCATTCGCCGTGCTGAGCTGACGTGAACAAACCTGCCGGCAGACCGGACGATCCACAGACTCTCGCAGCGAAGAGCGGGAGAATGTGTCGGTCGAGCGCGCGCAGAAATCACAAGGCGGTGCGGGACTGGAGGAGAGGATCCGGTCGATTCTCGCGCTCAGGGACCTGAGTTTGTCCCAAGCATCTCGCCGCCTTGAGAAACTGTATGGCCATTCTTCACCTCATTTTGTTCCACACAACTTCTACTACGACCTGCGCGGGGGAAGCTTCAGTCCAAGCATTCACCAAGTCGTGGGATTGAGCCGGATCACCGGCTATCGACTGGAGGATTGGCTCCAGGTATTCGGCGTAAACCTGGAGAGCATTCCTCGATTGCAGGTGATGCTGCCCTCGCGCCGCACGATTCTGTTGGATTCTTCGCTGGCCGATCCGTACGTCTCAGTTCCGTGGCTCGAGAACCAACCGAGCAACAGGACCGTGCCCCCGGTGGCGCCCCTCGGACAGTTGTTGCGACCATCTGGGCACAGGCAAGTCGGCTCGTTCCCATCAAATCGAGCGCGATTTGTGTACGCCAAGATTGGTTCTCATGACACTTTGGCCTTCCCTGATCTTTTGCCAGGAAGCATCGTGCGCGTGAGTACGGACATCCCGGATGAAATGGTCCCGCGCGCGAGCGCCGCATCGCATCGCTATTTTCTGATCGAGCACTCGAAGGGCCTATTCTGTTGTCGCCTGCGTTCGGTCGCAAACTCTGTCTTCGTCCCTGTCAGTACCAAGCTCCCCTATGCTCAGGTCGAGTTGAAGCGCCCTCACGAGGCAAGGCTGATTGGGGTAGCAGATCTCGAACTCCGCCCTTTATTCCGGTTTGAACTGCCCACCGTTCCAAACGAACTGGCGCGGCAGTGGAAACCGCAGCCACTATCCGAACCGATGCCGGTTGGGCCATTGTTGCGCTATGTCCGCAGCAATATGGGAATGTCGTTCCGTGAGGTCTCAGGAGTGAGCCGGAAGGTTGCGAATACCCTGAACGATGACCGGTACTTCCTCTCCCCGAGTTCCCTGTGTGACTACGAACTTCTCAACACATCGCCACGCCGACTGCAAACCGCGATTAGCTTGTGTTCGGTCTACGGTCTGCTGTTTCGGAGCTTCTTGCGGGCCATGGACATTGGTATGGAAACAATCGGCACGGAGCCACTACCGGAGCACCTCATCGCCAGACGGCCACACTTTGAGTCTACCCAGCCTATCAGCGAGACAACCAATGGCTCGGGCTTCCTTGAGGAGTTTCTGAAACGATGCGAGGAAATACCGTTCTTCCTTCGACAGTCCCTGGCATCTATCTCAGGCCTGAAGGACCCATCCCTCGATAACTTCTTCTGGATTGGGGGCACACAGGATGTTCTTCATCCTTACCTGGCGAATGGCCTGCTGGCGATCGTGAACCGGCGGCGCAAGAGACCCGTTCATTTTGCGTCCAAAATGTTGTGCCAGCAACCGGTGTACATGCTTCTCAAGCGGGACGGCACTTATCTGTGCGCCTGCTGTGGGATTGAAGATGACACGCTAGTGGTTCATCCCTACTCCAAGGACTTCCACCATGCCGACGTATTTCGATATCACCATGACGTTGAAGTAATCGGACAGATCGTCATGGTGGCCAGAAAACTCGTATAGATTGTCGAAATTCCGGACACGGTGAAGCGGACCGCTGCGAAGCCTAAACGACAAATTGGCTGCCAACAGATCGAAGTTGACCGAACCGCGCACAATCGACAGATTTTCTGTACAAGTCCGTGCCGCGCCCGATACCCTCGCCCTCAGGTAAAGAAGTGTTCGTTTTCTTTCAAGAGAGAAGCAGCCGGGGGCGCTGGATCCCGGACGAGATGCGCTGGCTTTCGCGCCGGATTCGGCCGCTCTTGCACTGGCATGCCGCGAGTTTCCTCTGTATCACGGCCGGGAGTCTCTTGTCCCTCCTGACTCCGCTGGTGCTGAAGTGGCTGATCGATCGCGTCATTCCACAGCGAAATGCGAACTTACTTTTCCTGGCAGTAGCGTTGATTTTCCTCAGCTATCAAGGCAGAACAGTGCTGACGAGCTTCGGCAATTTTCTGATGCTGAGTGCGGCCCAGACAATGAGTCTCGGGCTACGAATAGACTTGTTGCGCCACTTCGACACTCTCTCGGCTGAATACTACGACAAGACAACAGTGGGCGCTGTCATGTACCCCCTGAAGGAACCGATCGACGAGGTAGCGTATTTTGGCTCCGATTTATTGCCGGCGATGCTACGCCTGCTGCTGACCACCGGTTTTACGCTGGCCGCGATGCTTTTCCTGAGCCCTGTATTGACGATGGCGGTGGTGCCGCTGATCCCGATCTTTCTGTTCACCCGACATCGTTTTCGCAAGCGGATCGAAGAAGACGCCAATGGAGTTCAGGAGGCTCGGCTCGCATGGAGCAGTTTCCTGGAAGAACATCTGGCCGCGGTGATTCCCATCCAACTGTTGAGCCAGGAGCGTCGTCAGGAACGCAGAGCCTTCCAACTGCTGGCCCGCTCGGTACGCTCCCAACAGGACCTCCTTACCACCGGCGTTTGGTTCACGGTAAGCAGCTCTCTGGCCGTTGCGCTGGCGCTATGCGCGGTGATTGCCTACGGTGGCGCGAGCGCACTGCGAGGCGCACTCAGCGTGGGCACCCTGGTGGCGTTCTATGGATTTGTGACTCAGCTCTTTGAGCCGCTAAGCGGCGCCGCGGAACTCTATGCGCGAACGCAAAAAACGCTCGCCAGCGTGCGGCAGGTGCAGTCGGCTTTTGACTTGCGGCCAACTGTCACCGATTCCCTGCCCGCGCTGACTCTCTCCGACAAGCACAATGCGGAGATTGAATTTATTGATGTCGAGTTCAGCTATGCCAGGCAGAATAGCTTGCTGCGAATTCCCCACCTCCAAATTCAGACGGGAGAGCAGATCGCGATCGGAGGGGAGAACGGTGCAGGCAAGAGCACTCTCGCAAAGCTGATCGTCCGGCTCTACGATCCGGTGCGGGGATCAATTCGACTCGGCGGCAACGACGTCCAAAGTATTCGACTGCAGAGCTTACGCCGGCGGGTGTGTTACCTGGCGCGGGAGCCGGTTTTATTTGACGGAACTCTGATGGCGAATCTTCGGGTGGTGCGACCGGCAGCGACAGAGCAAGACTTGTGGGAAGTGATCGAGACGGTGGGATTGTCAGCCTTGACTGCTGGCTTGCCCGATAAGCTACGGCAGCGAATCGGGCCCGGCGGATGCCAGTTATCCGGGGGCGAGCGGCAGCGTCTGGCAATCGCAAGAGCGCTTCTGCAGCAGCCTCGTGTTCTGATTCTGGATGAAGCAACATCTTGCCTTGATCCTTCCGGGGAATCGTCGGTTCTTGACAACGTACGGCGGAAACTATGTCAATCGACATTGATCGTGGTGTCTCATCGCCTTTCGACGTTCTCCCGGTTCGAAAGACTTCTCTTCCTATCTGCCGGCCGGATTGTAAATGACTGCACACCCGAGCAATTTGTTCCTGCTCAGAGCCTATCTACTCGGTACTCTTCCTCGGGTATCGCTACCTCGCGCGACTTTTCCTTATGAGTCAGTCTTTTCGATCCCTGTAAGTGACCAAACCTCGTTCGACCGCTTTTGATCTTCACCCATCGATTTTCATTAGTATTTCGAGAATCATGCTGAGGGCGCCAGTCGCTCTCCGTGCTTTCGGCTGCCCGCGCCCGTGCAACCCTTGGCAGCTCGAGACTCCTGGCTAGTTGTCGATGTCCAAAAACCTTCCACCGTGTGCGTCGACGGAAGAACTAGGCATAAAATAATTGGGCTAACAGCTAGCACAACCAGTGATTTACTCCTTCCCAGTAGTACTTGCTTGCCCGTCACGATCCAGGTTCAGGGCGGAAAAACGAACGCGCCGGCTTTCGTCCTATCTCCGCACACCACAAGCATCTTGTTGATTCAGCGCTAGATCTCTTGCGTTGGGTCGGTTTCCCGAAAGTTGTCTGCTTTTTCTGGCTTTCAATCGCCGAGCATGTCACAGTGCGCGCAGACATCAATCTTTGGGGCTCTCCAGATGTATAAAGTCTCCGACACAGTGCGCAGCACGCACGGACAGGATGGCGCAATCGTCCTGGACATCCGGCAAGGTCAGATGTTCAACCTTAATTTCGTCGGATCGAGAATCCTCGCACTCCTCAAAGAGGGTTCCGCTCAAGCGGCGATTGTCGATGAGATCGTTCGAGAATTCGGCGTCAGCCGGCACCTTGCTGAGAACGATGTGGACGTGTTCCTTCAGGTGCTGAGGAAATATCGTTTGGTCGAAGCGCATTGACGAACGCAACTACGTGAGCCAGGACGAAACTATGGAACAGGCACTACAGTCCGAGGGACGCAGCTACCGAGCCATTGTGCAGGGACGGAAGAAGAATGAACGGCTCCCCGCCCGGTTAGTTCTAATCGTACAAGCCTACTTGAGTCTGATTCGATTCGACCTGTACTTGGCACGGAAAGATTTCGAGTCACTCTACACCAAGGTCCGAAACTATCCGATCAGAAACAAGGCTGCTTCGCCCGCTGCGGTCGAACGGACTTGTTCGGCCGTAGATATAGCCTGCATCTGGTATTGCAAGGAAGTTCTGTGCCTGCAAAGATCGGCAGCAACGGCATGCCTTCTTCGGAAATATGGCGTATCGGCGCATCTGGTGATCGGTGCCCGGCAAATGCCCTTCAAAGCGCACGCCTGGGTCGAGGTCGATGACAGGGTCGTGAACGACAAGCAACATGTTCCGGAAGAGTATGGAGTCTTAACTCGATGCTAGTGGCTCCAATTCTGAAGCTCTAATCAACAGGAGCTAGACATGAGCGTGCAGTTTGGGAGATGGAATCTCGAGGGGAAACCTGTTGGTCCTGATTATTTGGAGGCAGTCAGTTCGGCCCTAAGGCCATACGGACCGGATGGCAACGGTTCCTACGCCACCGAGGAGATTTCAATTGTTTATCACGCTTTCCATACTACCAAGGAATCGCACACAGAAGTTCAGCCTTATATCTGCGCATCTGGAGCTGTCATCGTCTGGGATGGCCGTCTGGATGACCGTGCCGAACTGATCAGGGACCTGCGAGAGTTCCTGATTGGTGCACCTACTGATGTGGCTATCGTCGCCGCGGCCTACGAAGCGTGGTCGACTCGTTGTTTCAGCAAACTCGTCGGGGATTGGGCACTCTCCATTTGGGACTCGAAGAACCGCTCTTTGGTCTTAGCGAAAGATCCCATCGGAACTCGCCATCTTTACTACCGCTTTGATAGTACTGAGATCTGTTGGAGCACGATTCTTGATCCACTTGTACGGTTAGCTGGCAGGACCTTCGCACTCGACGAAGAGTACATCGCAGGCTGGCTGTCCATGTTTCCGGCGACGCATTTGACTCCATGCGTTGGGGTTCACTCCGTGCCGCCGTCATCGTTCGTGCTTCTGGAACCTGCGAAGCGTACGGTCAGCAAGTATTGGGATTTCAACCCCAATCGCAGGATCCGCTACAAGACAGACGCCGAATACGAAGAGCACTTCCGAACTGTGTTTGGAACAGCCGTCGAGCGCAGACTCCGATCAGATCGCGCTGTTCTCGCTGAGTTGAGCGGTGGCAGAGACTCCTCTTCTATCGTGTGTATGGCCGACAAGATCCTCGCCGACGGAATCGCGCAAGTTCCGCGGGTCGACACCATCTCATACTATGACGACACCGAACCCAATTGGGACGATCACTTTTATTTCACCAAGGTAGAAGAAAAGCGCGGCCGTACAGGCTGCCACGTCTGCGTCCGCCCCGAAAATGCAAGTTCCGACACCACGTCCGACTCCGCAATGGAGCGTGGCGAGGCTCCTTCTTTCCCGCTGAATCCCGGCCACGACGGCCACTCTTCACCACAAGTTAAGAAGTGTCTGTCATCGCAAGACTATCGCGCCGTGTTATCCGGCATCGGTGGTGACGAAGTCATGGGAGGAATACCAGCACCCGCGCTGGAGGTGGCTGATCTTTTGGCTCGCGCACGATTTTCGGCACTGCCAGGCCGATTAAAGGTCTGGGCATTAGATCGGAGGATTCCTTGGTTTCACATATTAGCGGAGGCTCTCATGGTAGTTTTTCCGGGCTTCGCCGCAAGCATCGCCACTCACAATCGAGGCGTGGCATGGCTCAGACCCGCCTTCGTCAAGCAGCACAAGGCCGCTTTGGCCGGATATCCTGTAAGGACAAGGCTGTTCGGGCCCTTGCCCACTTTTCAGGATAACCTCAGTGCGCTGGAGTCACTGCGTAGACAGCTTGGCTGCAAAGCCTTGCCAATCGAACCTCCTTTCGAAAGGCGCTATCCCTATCTTGACGTTCAACTGATGGAGTTTATGTTCTCGATTCCGCGTGAACAAGTGGTTCGCCCGTCACACCGTCGTTCACTAATGCGTCGAGCACTTGTCGGAATTGTCCCATCGGAAATCTTGAACCGAAAGCGCAAGGCTTTTATTGTCAGGGCACCAATGGTAGACGTGTCGCACAACTGGTCTGACTTGGTCAGTTCGACGCGACACTCCATATTGAGTTCGTACGGAATCGTTGACGCCGGCCGACTCCTTCAGGTCCTGCGGCGTGCTCGCCGTGGCGAGGAGGTCCCGCTAATCGCACTAACGCGCACCCTCGCGGCTGAACTTTGGCTCAGGCGCATGAGTCGTTTTGGGGACATCACCAATCACCGTATGCCGATGCCCCCAGTCGGACTGCAGTGGGACGCCGCGCATGATCAGAGGTAATGCAACAGTCCAGCAGTGGTGAGGCTTTAGTATGAGTGCTCAATTTGGCAGATGGTGCTGGCGGGGCGCATCAACCACACCGGCTTACTTCGACAAGGTGAGCGCAATCCTTGCTTCCTCAGGACCCGATGCCAGCAACGTTTATGTCAAAGATAACTTCGGAATCCTCTACCGCGCCTCCTTCACAACCAGCACATCACGTCATGAGCAACAACCACATATTTCGTCGTCCGGCGCGGTCATTACATGGGATGGACGTCTCGACAATCGTCTTGAACTCATGAATGACTTGCCCGCCTATCTGGACTCCACGCCAACTGACGTTGAACTTGTCGCCGCTGCATACGACAAATGGCGCACCAAATCCTTCGGCAAACTCATCGGCGATTGGGCGCTGTCCGTCTGGGAACCGACCAGACAATCGCTGATCTTGGCCAAAGATCCTTTAGGCGTTCGACATCTTTACTACTTGCTCGAAAACCATCAAGTCACTTGGAGCAGTTTTCTCGATCCGCTCCTGAAGATGGCGGGCACAACTTTCACATTGTGTGAAGAATACTTAGCAGGCTTGCTAACTGATTTTCCCACCACGACTCTCACTCCATACACAGCAATCCTCGCAGTACCTCCATCGGCATACGTTACTGTTCGACCGACGAGACACGCCGTGACAAAGTATTGGGATTTCGATCCAAATAAGACGATCCTGTACCGTACCGACTCTGAGTATGAAGAACACTTTCGTACGGTATTTTCCAAAGCCGTCCAACGCAGGCTCCGATCTGATAGCCCCGTCCTCGCCGAACTCAGTGGAGGCGTCGATTCATCCTCCGTAGTCTCTGTTGCAGACATAGTGATCGACCGTGTCAGCGTCGAAACACCTCGTCTTGACACAATTTCGTGGTTCAGCAGTCGAATCCCCGAATTAGACGAGCGCCCATATTTTAGTAAGGTCGAACAGAAACGTGGTCGCACTGGTTACCACATCGATCTTGACCGTATAAGAGAACTCACTCCGCAAGAGTCCTTTACTACTGCATTTCAGGATGATCGGCTTGCACCCACGCCTTTTCATGGGAACCAGCGTGTTGAATTCTTCCGCTTGTACGCTGCACACGTGATGTCACAAGGATATCGCGTCGTGCTCTCCGGCATCGGCGGTGACGAAATCACGGGTGGGGGCGTTCCATCCCCAACGCCTAGCCTCGAGAATCTGCTCGCAAGAGGACGATTCATCGCTTTAGCTAAACAACTAAAAGCTTGGTCAGGCCGGACGGGTAAATCCCCGGTGGACCTCCTCCTTCGGGCAGTTCGATCCTTTCTTCCGTGTGCCATCCCAATCGTGAGCGAAGCTCCATGGTTGAACTATAGATTCCGCCGTCGACACCGCGCCAGTTTTCGGGGCTATCCACTCAGAATGAGACTGTTCGGCCCTCTGCCAAGCTTTCAAGAGAACATGCGCAAATTGGACTACCTGAGAAGAATACTTGCGCATATTTCTATCCAATCGAAGTTCTTCTGCGAGTTCCGCTTCCCCTATCTGGACCGAGATTTTCTGGAGTTCATGTACGCGGTGCCGCAGGAGCAGATCGTCCGCGTTGGCCAGCGGCGCTCCTTGCTTCGACGGGCTCTGCAGGGTATCGTCCCTCCCGAAATCTTACACAAGAAGGTGAGGAGACCTAGTGTTTCAGTCAACGGCAATTCAACAGTCTGGCCTAGCCCGGATGCCATAGGGGAGCATCTTGTTAGCAGTTCACTTGGGATCATCGACCAGATACCTTTTCGGGAACTTCTCCAAAGAGTGCGTGGACCTTATAGCGGGCATGTAAACGACTTAACTCGTACATTAACCTTGGAGTCTTGGCTGCGCCACATCCTCGTCCAACACGGTTCAACGGACGCGGACACTCGGCTCGTGTCGATTGCGAACTTTGAGACCAGCACGACTAGCAATCCACTCCCGCCTAACCCTTCAGTTCAGCTAGGTTGCTGCGCAACTGCGCAAGCAAATCTCACCAGAGAAAGGAGGTGACGAACATGACGTATGTTGCTCCTGAAATACGCTCACTACCATCCGCGATTAATGCAATTCAGGGTGGTAAACCGAACGGCGCTCCAAAGGACCCAGCGTTTGATGAGGATCCGATCGGAGCGTACGAAGACTGGGAGGATTGACATAGGCCGTGGGGGGGCACCTGATGTCTAGGGTGCCCCAACACTTTCCCACCTATCCCCTTTTGCAAATCAACGGCTGCAACTTAGCGAGTCGGCAGATTGCGTGCCATAACTTTTAGGCGCAGTATCAAGAGTCGAACAGCTTCAGGACTGGGCGAGTCCCGGGGAGGCAGGGTGAGTTTAAATGCGACCCAAAAGGGGTTGCTGGTCGTTCGGGGCGGAAGTCGGTCGCCCGTGATAATGCTATCGAGGTTCCACATTGCACCGGTGTCGGTCATCCCGTTTGTTGCATCCGCTACGGACACCTTCGCAACAGCAGATCTAATTTCCTGCAGCTCCAAGTTAATCGGCACCCGTATCGCTGTATCACCACGATTCGCTATCGCTAAACAAAGTCTTAAGGTTCCGGATGCGCGATCGAATTGCTGGCTATCGACTATCACCGCCGTTTGGCGAGTCACATCGATGTTGGGTTCTTCCTTAGTGTCACCGCTCTGAGGGATTGGGGTGCCATTCGAATGGCTTAGAAGAGCGGCATTCAGATGCACTCCCGTACTCCTGCCAGTCTGCCACACTGCAAGAACTGAGTCACCTGTCGCCACCAATCCGATACTTCTCCACACTGTATTCAGTTCTGAGAACACGTTGACGACGGTCGAAGCTTCCGGCATATCCAGTGAACTTACACGTCCAGCCTGATTGATGCTCGTGCGCAGAGAGTCGCTACTGACTTCGTAACGCACCGAGCCTTGAGACAACTCAACCGGAGGTTCCAGTTCTCCGCCCTGGCGAACTATGGAAAACAACCACCGTCCTGAACGCCGGTTTTCGCCCTCTTGCCATAGAAGTCCCAATGCGTCTCCTGGCATCGCGATCAGCGAAGTTGAGTATAGGCCGTCCGTTACCGTGCTTGACTTGATCAGGACAACACCCTTGGTCCAAGTTTGTCCCTCGTCGTCTGAAAAGGCTAGCATTATTGATGCTCTGCTTTTGCAACCCTCCACATATGCAACGATCAGTCGGTTGCGCTTCGCGTCGTAGGCCAAGGAATTGTCCGACAGAGTATCGCAATTGTTCCTCTGGTCTGCGGCGGGATGCGCAATCACTGTGCTCTCCATTCTTGGCTCGGGACCTTGGCCGGCGCGCAGCACACCTAGGTCAGCCGTCCAGCCATCGTGAATCAACCTCTTGCCGTAATATAAGACCGCGACTGTTCCACTTTTAAGCGCAACTGCGTGCGACGAAAAGACGCTGTAGTTGAACGAAGCCTGTGAGGCGGAGTCGAAGAATGGCCCTGATACCGCTTTGCCATCGGAAGAAAACACCAACAACCCAATAGTGCGCTCGTCGCGCGTCCTTGGCCAAGAGGTAAAGAAAGTATATAGTCTGCCGGATACCGAGTTCACCACAGATGTCGAGTAATCGGCCCATCCAGTTGCAATCGTTTGTGCCCAATGCAGGCCCCCGTCGGCAGAGACGAAGAGCCGCGTGGTCCCTTGGTCATGGTGTGTCTCGCCGTCGATAACCTTAGAGGCCTCAGAAACAAAGTACGCTAAGTGACGATGACCAAATGCACAGGAATGCTCCGTGACCCAACTAGTGCTGGTATCCTGCAACACGGTACTCCAGGTTTTACCTGCATCCGAGGAGGCATAAACCACCCCGAACGGCACATTCTTTCGTGCTTGCCACTCGGTGGCACAGACGATCATCTTCATTGGGTCTTCAGGATCCACCTTGACTTCGTACCAGGGGTGCCAACCGGTCGCGACGTAACTCTTGGTGTCGACCTGAATTTGTTGCGCTCTCGCTACACTTATTGTCACAAGCAAGAGCCTAAGGCCCATCAAAAAATAGCCCACCGGCCCCTTCCTGATTACCCGCATCAACTCCTCCAATCTGAAGCCGCTACGTCACGAGAAGATTGGTAGTCTGGCGGCCCAGCGTTAGTTGGCGTCACGTATCTCTGATTGAAGTATCAGAACAGCAGTTTCAGCGAAAGCTGCATTGAGCGCGAACCGCCCGTCTGGTAAAGTGGGTTCAAAACGCCCAGCGAATTCGCCAGAGTGCCTGTGGCCTGCCCGAACGTGAGTTGACCGAAGCTCGCATTGATGGTTCCGAAATTCGGGTGATTGAAGACATTGAAAGCCTCGGCCCGGAACTGCAATTTGAGCCTTTCATAGATTGGGAAATCACGGCGAAGTGCAGTGTTCACCTGCCAGGCTCCGAATCCTCTCGCAGAGTTGCGCGGAGCACTGCCGAAACCGGAATTGACGGCGCTGAAAGCCAGAGGATTGATAACCCTGCCTCCCGGACAACTTTGTCCAGGAGCAAGGTTTCCCAACCCCTGAAGAACCGACGTACAATTGGAGCCATATAGGTAGACCGGTTGACCTGAAACTAGGTTGAGTCCCGCATTGTAGAACTGTAATGTCGCCGGATCCACGACTGTGTTTCCTACCAAAGTTACGGGGAAACTGGTTCGCGCCGTAAGACGACCATCAAAACCCCAGTTGTGTAGAACAGCGTCAGCGAATCTACCACGCCCGACATCCAGCAGATCATACGACAATGCAGCCGACAAATTGTGCCGGACATCGAAGTCGCAGTTGCCGCGCTCGTAGCCAAAGATGTAATTCTCGGATCCATAATCGATACAGTGTGACCACGTGTAGGAACCCAGAGCGGTCAGGCCCCGACTAAATCTTCGTTGAAATTTAACTTGCAATGAGTTGTAGTCAGAAGTGAGTCCGTTTTGAATGAAAAGCGAGCCGTCAGGCATGTTCGGATTGTTAGCGCCAGAAAGCTGATTCTCCCGGAGCAATCTTGCGGCGCGCGAGCCGACATTGGAAACGGTGAGAACCTGCGATTTGCCTAGCGCCTGCTCGAGGCTGACATTCCATTGAAGCGTATACGGCAATTGCAAATGCGGGGCAAAGCCATAGATGACTGTGCTATATGGGGCTATTGGCGGATTCACTAAGGCCGGAACCGCTGGATGCGTCGGAAAGGATGCACCTTGAAGCACAGGTGTCGTATCTGCATTGAATGGTGCGACAGTGAAGCCCAACGAGCCGAGTTGTTGAGCGGTGTCGAAGAACACACCGACTCCCCCGCGGACAATGGTTTCAAGCCCCGGCTGACCATGGAGCACGTAGGTCATCCCTACACGAGGAGCAAAGTTGTACCACGTTGTGTGCCAAAGGGGAGTGCCCTGCGGCGCCAGAGTCAAGGTGTTCGGGTTGTCTCCCTGAACAGTGTAGGGCTTGGTTCCTTGGGTCACACTTGGTGCAGGGTTTACCTCCCAACGTAGTCCCAAGGAGAGACTCAATCGAGCTGACACTCGACACTCATCCTGAGCAAAAGCTGAAAAGTTCATGTACAGTGGGTAAGCGGAAGCCTGAGCTGTGACACCTACCAACGCGTAGTTCGACTGGACCGACGATTCACTGAAGTAAAAATAGTTTACAAAAGCAGCAGGTGGAATCGAGTGAGGTGTCAGTCTACGGTAGTCAGCCCCAAACTTGAATTGGTGGCGTCCTGCGGACAAACTTACGGTGTCCACAAAGTTCCACTGCCTCTGAGCGTTCGAACTAGGGACATCCGCAAGATCTAATAAATATCCGCCATATATAAGCAGAATCTGAACAGCCCCGCCAGGCACCTCCGCAAGTTGCTGAAGATCGATGGGTGTGCTGCCGCCAATCGGTTCAATTTCCGTTCCCCCCGTCTGCTGGTTCGAGCTATAGTTGAGGCGAAACTCATTACTTAGACGACTCGAAAACAAGCTTGTCGCACCCGCCGTGTAGGTCCGTAGGGTGAAGTCGCCGCTTAGGCTAGAGGAAGGGGCGTATACGCCAGATCCTCGAGTTGCAGAGGACGACGTTGTGTCAGCGAATCGAAAGAAGAGTCTCAACTTATCATTTACAACGTGATCAAGCCGCATGCTGGTCGAATCGAGTGAGGCCGGATTAAAGGCGCTTGCAATATATTGCGCTATGCCGTTCGCCGTATCGTCCAGCCCGTTGGGTAGGGGAAAGGCGTTTAGCGCCGACTGCAAAGCCGCGGGCGCAGCTGATCTCAAACTGGCATCCGGTACATTGCTGATTGTAGCTGCCTGCGGCGCAATCAACCGCAGCCCCTCGTACGAGCCAAAAAAGAACGTCCGATCCTTGGCCTCATACAGACCCGGGATCGTAAGAGGCCCTCCCAATGTGCCACCAAAGTCATTTTGGTGCATAGCCGGCTGCTTGTCACCAAAGTAGTTGTTGAACCAATCGTTCGCGTCAAATGCACCGTTCCGCAAGTAGTCATACGCCGTGCCGTGCCATTGATTGGTACCCGACTTGGTCTCGAAGGAAAACTGACCGCCAGGATTACGACCGTATTCAGCCGAATACGTCGAGCTCTGAACGCGAAACTCTTGAAGATCATCCACTGATACGAGAGCCTGCGTGGTTCCCAATGCAGTTGACGCAGCAAGAGAGCCACTGGGCCCTGCCCCCAAGATCATCGATGAACCGACCCCTACATTAGCGCTCACACCATCAACGGTGTAATAGTTTGATTCTGTGCGCTGGCCGTTGACACTAAACTCCCCTGTCAAACCAAGACCTGTGTTTCCTGCGAAGGAAGCTTGAGGTGTCTGCGTCAGGGCGCCCGGCGTGAGGAGAATCAAATCCTGGAAGCTGCGCCCATTCAGCGGCATGTTTTTCACGTACGTTTGATCAACGACTGTGCTCACAGCTGCCGATTCTGTATTCACTAACGGCGCTCCTCCCTCCACCGTTAGAATCTCGTACGCAGCCCCGACCGGAAGTGTGAAATTTATAGAGAGGGCGTCTTGGACATTCAGGACGATGTCAGGTTTGATGATCGTCTTAAAGCCGATCTTAGAGACCTGAAGCCTATAAGGGCCCGGAGGCAGGTTCGGAAGAACGTAAATCCCGTCGCTGTTGGTTTTGGTGCTGTATTGCACTCCGGTGACGTCATTTACTCCCACGACCTCTGCCCCGACGACCGCTGCACTGGATGGATCAGAGACCAGACCATTTATGTTCCCGTCGGGGGACTGCGCGAGCAGGTAAAGCGAGCTCAGCATTACGAAAACGAAGAGAGGAACAAAACGGGGGAAGCGCATGTGGGCTCTCCAGCGGGCAACGGATTTCCAACCACTCCTCCATTGATTCGCAGAGCGATCCGCTCGGGTATCAGTTAGTACTCATTTTAGGACGGGTGAACGAAACTCACCCGAGTGCCTGTACGGGATACGGACACGATGGCAATAATGAAGGAGGAACTTCTTAGGGGTGATTGGGGTTCACCTTGAGGTAGGCGAAAAGAAGAGGCTGGCTACTGGGCTTGTGGCTCCCACCGTTGGGCTCGACAGTCACGAACACCGCGTCGATTTGCGCCAAGGTTCTAGGGTCGTCACACTTCAAAATCCAGCGTTTTCTGGCGGCATTGTCCTCATAGAAAATGCCCAAGTTAATCGATTGTTGGCGGTCCGGTCCTCGTCGACCCCAAGCCTGAAACGCGCTTGCTCGCTTGAGTTCAGTCTGCTGGTCAAGATCGTACGCGTAAAAAATGAGTGATTTCCCGCGCGTATAGAACACGCGACCGTAGGGCTTCTTGGTCTCGCCAGTACCGCCTACATCATAAACTTCCGCAATATATAGGTCGCGGGCTCCCATCAATTCGCGGATGTCCCGGTCATGTGCGAGAAGCTGATCCTGCTGCTCAAGATCTGTTTCCCGCTGCCGAAGCAAGCGGGTGAGATCGTTGACCTTGGCTTCCGCTGCCTTGGCGCGGTCAGCATCTTGCGTAGACTGCTGGGCAAGAGTAGCGAGTTTCTCCTGGATGGCCTGAGAGTTGGTCCCAGCGGAATCCAACTTCTGCGCCAGTTCGTTTCGTTCCTGGACCAGATCTTGCCGGGTGGCATCACCTGCTCGCAGATCATTTTGTAGCCGCTCCTGCGCCGCCTTCATCTCGGTGATTTCCGCAGCCTGTCGGTCCAACTGATGGCGAAGATCAGCGATCATCCGGTCGCGATGAGCGATCTCGGCCCGCGCGACTTCGTGGTCATGACCAGCATCGCTCAGTTGCTCTTCGAGAGAAGGCTGGACCGGTGCTGGTGTGCTTGGCTGAGGGGGGACAATGTTGGCGGTGTCGGCCCCGCGGCGTATGCCGATCCGGTAAGCGAAGAAACTGAGCGCAACGAACAAGAGGACACCGGCGGCGTACAGCATCCAGACATGACGCCACGTGGATTCACTCGGCGTCGGGAGAATACGATGAGAGAAATTAGACGACGTACTTCTGTTCCTGGTTCGATTCGTCAGATTCTTTGCTTCATGCGCGATGCGATCAAATAATGCCTTCTCGGCTCGGTCCTGCGACCAGGAGGGATCCCGCTTTACCTTTTCAGGTTCTTCGGTGGCTGCGATCGCAGGGATCGCATGGTCAACAACAGACTGGTATTGGCGAAGAGCCTCGCGGCAGGAGGGACAGACAGCAAGGTGCTCCTGTAGCCTCTTCTGTTCCTCTTCGGTCAGCTCACCAGAAGTCGAAACGGCGCAGAGCTCTAGGAACTCGTCATGGGGTCCAGTTTGAGACAACGCCCCTGCTCCTAGGGTAGACGAAACCTTTTATCATACTGCTCCCGGGCCCGCCAATTTGCCACTGAAAATGTGTTTTCGCAATCGGTCGAGGCCGCGGAAGTAGTGGTTCTTGATATTACCTCGTGATTGCCCAAGTTTTTCTGCTATCTCATCGAATGTGTAACCTTCCACGAAGAAGAGTTGCAGGGTTTGGCGCTGGTTCTCAGACAGTTCCTCAAACACTTTCTGTAGGCTCCCATTCCCTCGCATTGCATCGATGAATTGTTCGATTTCAGCGGCTGGGTTTCGCGGATCAGCAAGTTCGGTTTCGACATCCTCGAGATCCACTCTCGTATAAAAGTGACGCGAGGTCAGATAACGACGCCTAGAGATGGCGCGGCGGTACGTCATTTGGAGAATCCAGAAGCGCGCTGAGCCTTTGGAACTGTCGAAGGTGCCGCAGAGGCGATGGATCAATAAGAAGATGTCCTGGAGCAGGTCGTCTGCCTCAGATACGTCTCGCAGAACGCGGTATGCGACTCCCCGCACCACACAAGCGTGTCGGCGAAACAAGGAAGCAAGCGCGTCAAAGTCGCCCCGGCAAATATTAAGCATCAAGTCTTCGTCAGATAACCCGTCGTAGGCGGTAGGTAGGGAAAAGGAATCCCTGGTCTGCACCTCCGCTTCAAATCTTGCGAGCCCTGGCAATCGACTTGTGATGGAGGAACTCAAAGCGCCTCTAAGGTGCCGCGCCTTAGCATTTTCAAAATGCAGAATGCATTCCGTGGGAATACATTCAGCAACATGTCACGCTGCTTACATTCATGCCGAGCGGCAAAAAGCACGTTCAGCCCCTTTCCGGACCTGAGAAGGCGTTTGGGGAAGCTTTTCGGAGCGCGCGGAGAAGACAGCAGGTTTCGCAGGAGAAAGTTGCCTTGGAGGCCGGATGTGACCGAACCACCATCAGCCTTATCGAACGGGGTTTAGTCAGTCCTAAGCTGGCGACCATAGCAAAAATGTGCCGCGCCATTGACACGAGACCGTCTGCAGTAATGCGGAAGATGGAGGAATCGCGTTTCTACACGGCTTAGTCCTCTGTTTACCCCTAAAAGATCACCTTGTCAATGACAAATGCCTCTTTCAGAGCGTTTCCACGCTTGCTCGTGACCGTTATCGTCACTTTATCGATCCATGAATGAGGCGATACTGTTCGGTCAACTCCTTCGGGCAACACGAAAGGCCCACAATATCGGCCTAGCAAGGCTCGCCGAAAAGGTCGGTATAGGAGCCAAGCATCTTGGCCGAGTTGAGCGAGGTGAGAAATTGCCATCTTTCGAACTCATCATCGCACTAGCAAGCGCAATGGGTGTCTCACCGTCAGAATTCTTCGAATTCGAGAATGCTAAGGCCGATCAGAAGTCCATGAGGGAGCGCTTGCGTCAACTCCTTGACAAGCGAGATCTCGATGAACTCAAGAGAGCGTACCGCGTCTTGAGGGCCTCGCTGAGTTCGTAGACACTTCTGACAATCGGCATCGAATATCGGGCTTTATGCAGCTTCGGAAGCAAATGGACATAATGATATCCCCGCATACGACTGACCCACGGAGTATCAAATAGCGATGGCCAAGTAGGATCGTCCCAAGAAATGTTCGACCTTCCGCCTTGGGAGGTCCGACGGGACACTTTACCAAGCATGGCACACATCTGACACATCGACTTGCAGGACATCCAGCACCCGTCGCATCGGAAGGCGGTCCGACAGTCAGTCGGCCGGTCAAGTGATTGTTCGGCCGGAACGCTGCCGTGACAGTCTAACGTTCTGCGGTATTTGGGGTAGGGCTACCACCATGTCCCGTCATATTGCGCGAGCGCAGCGCCTACCGAGCGTCTTGGCCCCTCGGCAAAGCCGTTGTCGAGGTTGAACCAGACAGTAAAGCCGCTCAGGAGATCACCGAACTAAAGGATTGGCTTCTTTCACAGCTTCAGGTGCGCACACCTGAACCAGTTCAAAATCAGGAGGTAATAGTCTGATGGCACCGAGGCGCTCGATACTAACCGCGGTTCGCGAAGAGAAACCAGTCACGGCGGAGCCAGCGGCACCTCCCACCACCGGAACCGGCAGCCCAGCCCATTGCGAAAAAGGAGAAGCCCATTCCTCTCCCAAAGAAGCACATCGGCGGTTACTACCACCCGAAAGATCCCACCATCATCGCGTTCCAGAAGCTCGGCATCGACCTCGGCAAGGATCAACAGGAAATGCTGCACGAAGCGATTGCCGATTTTGTCGCCAAGCATCACGCGGCCAACGCGTTTAACTGATTTCTCTAGGCCGTTTGGCTTTGGACGAACGCCTCAATATCCGCTTCGGTAGCACCTGACTTGCGCATGAACCCCACCGTCGCCTGTACCTTATCCGACAGGGCCGGGGAGGGGACTCGCGGACTCACGGCTTCTGCTATTTCGACCTGGCTCCGCAATCGCGCCATGCGTCCGACCTTGCTGCGATTACGCTCTTGCATGGCCGAACGGAACTCATCTCCCGACTTGCGCCACCACGCCAACGTTATTGCGTGAATCGGTGCACGCGAATGAATGCGCTCCCAGTTCAATCTCCAGGCTCATGTCCGACAGCCCGTTCACTTCCAAGAGGGCAGGGGCGAGAACCTTGCTTTGAAAATTGTCGCCTCGCCCATACGTGCCAGGAGGTACTCCCAACAGCTCCCGAAATCGCTCGATGGGGAACCTTGGCTGTCCGCCGTTTCACCAGTGACACCTAAAGGGGAAAGACTGTATAACCTGTGAGGTATCATCCCTTTGATTCCAATTGAGATGCAGAGCTTGAATGCCCTTAAACGAAGCCGATACCTGCCGGACGTATGTACTCCCGAAGCTGTATAACGCGGGCTGGGAAGACACGCAGATCAGCGAGCAGAAAAGCTTTACCGATGGTCGCATCGTGGTGGTTGGAAATCGTGCCATCCGTCGCCCGCAGAAGCGTGCGGATTATCTGCTCCGTTATCGCAGGGACTTTCCCATCGCTGTCGTTGAGGCGAAGGCGGTCTACCGAACAGCGGGTGATGGCCTCCAGCAGGCCAAGGAATATGCGCAGATTCTTGGGCTGAAGTTTGCTTATGCGACAAACGGCCACAGCATCATCGAGCACGACTTCCTGACGGGCCTGGACACCGAAGTTAAGAACTTTCCAAAACCTTCCGATTTATGGAACAGACTGCGTGGTGCAGAGAATATTACCGAGGGCGTAGGAGAGCGCTTGCTCACGCCTTATTACCATCTCTCTGGCAAGTCGCCGCGCTACTACCAGGAGATAGCCATTAACGGTGCAGTACAGGCCATCTTGCAAGGCAAGAAGCGTGTGCTGCTTACGCTAGCTACTGGAACCGGCAAGACGGTTGTGGCATTTCAGATTTGCTGGAAGCTTACAAATTCTCGATGGAACCGGACCGGAGAATACCGCCGTCCGCGCATCCTTTATCTAGCGGATCGTAACATTCTCATCGATGACCCGAAAGACAAGACCTTCGCTCCCTTTGGCGAGGCAAGGCACAAGATCGAAGGGGAGGCGATTAAAAGCCGGGAAATGTATTTTGCGATTTATCAAGCCCTCGCGAAAGATGAGCGCAGGCCCGGTCTGTACCGCGAGTACCCGCGAGATTTTTTCGACCTCATCATCGTTGACGAGTGCCATAGAGGCAGCGCCCGCGACGAAAGCAACTGGCGCGAAATCCTGGAATATTTTGAGCCCGCTTTCCAACTCGGGATGACCGCAACTCCCCTGCGTGATGATAATCGCGATACATACCGCTACTTCCAAAATCCGCTTTACATTTATAGCCTTCGGCAAGGCATTGACGACGGATTCCTTGCGCCCTACCGGGTACACCGCATCGTCTCCACGGTCGATGCGGCCGGATGGCGTCCGACGCCTGGCGAGCTTGATCGGTATGGCCGTGAGATTCCGGACAGCGTCTACGGCACGCCGGATTTTGACAGGCTGATTGCGCTCAAAGCGCGCACGGAAGCTATTGCCCGCAACTTGACAGATTTTCTCAAGAAATCCGACCGCTTTGCCAAGACCATCGTTTTTTGCGTGGACCAGGAACACGCGGAGGAGATGCGGCGCGCATTGAACAACTGCAACGTCGATCTGGCGAAACAATATCCTGACTACGTTGCGCGGGTTGTTTCCGACGAAGGCGTCATAGGCCGCTCGCACCTAAGTCGGTTCATGGAACTGGAGACCACGACACCCGCCATTCTTACGACATCCCAGATGCTCACCACCGGAGTAGATGTCCCGACCTGCAAGAACGTAGTCATCGTCCGAACCATCAATTCCATGACGGAATTCAAACAGATCATCGGCCGTGGCACACGCGTCCGCGATGACTACGGCAAGATGTTCTTTAACATTCTGGATTACACCGGAAGCGCCACGCGTCTCTTTGCCGATCCCGATTTCGACGGCGATCCTGTGCAGGTGACTGAAGAGCAGATGGACGCAAGCGGAGAGACGATAGGAGAACCGACTATCGTCGAGAAACAAGAGCCAGTCGAACTCGACGAGCTACCGCCCCCCACCCGCCTTACTTTCGACGATGAAACGCCGCCACCGCGCAAATACTACGTTGATGCCGGCGTCGTTGAGATTGCTGCACATCTAGTCTATGAGCTTGACGCGGACGGCAGACGGCTCCAAGTCAAGAAATTCACTGAATACACCGGAGAAAGCGTACGGAGCATGTATCCCTCTGCCGCCGAGCTGCGTTCCAAATGGAGCGATGCCACCGAACGCGCCGCGATCATAGCGGCCCTGGAAGCCAAAGGCATATCGTTTGAGGAACTGGCGGAGGCCTCTAAACAACCTGATGCCGATCCGTTCGACTTGCTATGCCACGTCGCTTATAGTGCGCCAATCCGAAGCCGTCGCGAGCGTGCCGAAGCTGCGCGCATCGGCGGCAAGGCGTTTTTTGACAAATTCACCAATGGGGCACGGGAGGTGTTGAATGAATTGTTGGAGAAGTACGTCGAATTTGGTACTGCGCAGTTCCAGATACCGGACATTCTGAAAGTACCGCCCATATCTCGGCATGGAAATGTAATTGAAATCGCAGACTTTTTCGGCGGACCTGATCAGATGCGGCACGCGGTCGGGGAACTTCAACAACTTCTTTACGCGGCGTAAGAGGAAACTATGGCCATGGCAGCAGCTCGAAAAACAGAAGCCTTGAAATCGACGGCACAGCAACTGGGCAGCATCGTTAAATCCTGCCGGGACATTATGCGTAAGGACAAGGGGCTCAACGGCGACCTAGACCGCCTGCCAATGCTCACCTGGATTATGTTCCTGAAGTTCCTCGACGACATGGAGCAGGTACGCCAGGCAGAAGCAAAACTCGCCGGCAAGCGCTACCACTCTACCATTGAACCGCCTTATCGCTGGCGTGATTGGGCCGCAACGCCCGAAGGCGTCACCGGACCTGAACTGATTGCATTCATCAACCAGGATGAAGCCGTGCGCCCCGATGGAAAAAGAGGAGCAGGGCTCTTTGCCTATTTGCGCGCTTTGGAGAGTCAGAACGAGGATAGGCGGGATGTGGTCGCGCGCGTGTTTCAGGGCACCATCAACCGCATGGTGAATGGCTATCTGCTGCGGGATGTGATCAACAAGGTCAACGACATTCATTTCGGCTCGAAAGATGAAATTCACACACTTGGACATCTATACGAAACCATGCTTCGCGAGATGCGGGATGCCGCTGGCGACTCTGGCGAATTCTACACTCCGCGTTCAGTGGTGAAGTTCATTGTTTCCGTCATAGATCCCAAACTCGGGGAAACCGTTCTCGATCCGGCAGCGGGCACGGGCGGATTCTTGGTTGAAAGCTTTGAGCACCTCCGAGGACAAGCCAAGCGCGCGCAAGATTATGAGCATCTGCAGCACGAAACTTTGCGCGGAATTGAGGCGAAGCCGCTACCTTATCTGCTATGTGAGATGAACCTTCTCCTGCATGGAATGGAGTATCCGGAGATTGATCCAGGCAACTCCCTTCGCTTTCCGCTCCGCGAGATTGGCGACAAGGACCGCGTCGATATCATCGTCACGAACCCGCCCTTCGGAGGGGAGGAGGAGAGAGGTATTCTGTCGAACTTCCCGGAGGATAAGCAGACGGCTGAAACCGCCCTCCTATTCCTTCAGCTCATAATGCGAAAGTTACGCCGGCCAGTGGGAGGAAAGAAGGCGGGCAGGTGTGGCATGGTTGTCCCGAACGGGGTGCTTTTTGGGGACGGTATTGCCGCCCGTATAAAGGAAGAACTGCTAAAGGACTTCAACCTTCACACTGTGGTACGGCTCCCCAACGGAGTCTTTTCGCCGTACACCGACATTCCCACCAACCTACTCTTCTTTGATCGCGGCGGCCCTACAAGAGACATCTGGTTTTTTGAAATTCCATTGCCGGAAGGCAGGCGGCAATTCACTAAGACTAACCCCATGCTGATCCAGCATTTCCGCAGTTGCTTGGACTGGTGGAACCACCGCTCTGAGTCCGACTCAGCTTGGCGGATCTCCGCGGAGGAAATCATTCGGAATGGATATAACCTCGACGCACGGAATCCACGAGCGAGACAAGCTGAAGCACCTCTTACTGCGAGCCAGCTGCTGACCAAATTGCGAGGTGTCGAAGGGGACATTGCTACGCACCTCAGAGCAATAGATCAGATCCTTGGGAGGGGTGTCTGATGCATCAGGCTTCAGTAGTTCCGCTTTCGGAGGTTCTTCGGGAACGTAGTGAAGAGCCGCGCGCAGAGGACATCCTGTCCGGTCAGATAAAAATCATTGCCAAAATCGGATTCGGTGATGGGCAGATTCAGTTACGTAGTTCGCCAGTTACCAACACTGACATGATTCTTGTTCGCCCTGGCGATCTTGTGATTTCAGGAATCAATGCCGCGAAGGGGGCCATAGCTCTGCACAACGCCTTAAACGAGCCCATTGCTGCCACGATCCACTACAGTTCGTTTAGCATCAACTCCTCACGCGCAGAACCTGAGTACTTGTGGTGGTACATGCGTAGTGAGAGCTTTCGGAGGATACTGCTGAATGCACTTCCAGGGGGGATCAAAACGGAAGTGAAGCCCCGACGATTGCTTCCAGTTGAGATCCCGCTGCCTGACTTACCGCTCCAACAAGACATTGTAAGGAACCTAAATTCCATTTCCTACCACGTGACCGAGGCCAAGAGACTTCGCTCTGAGTCAGGCGCCCTGATTGCGAACGCTATGAACTCGTTTATGCAAGACGCATTTTCAAGTCTTGCTCCTCTTGGACGTTTTGAGGATGTGCTCATATTCAAGCCAAGAAGCGGGCCATCATTCCCCACCAGCCCCGATTGGGAGGGTACCCCGGTGCTGATGCCAAGTTCCGTCACGGACTTCGGCGTGGATATTGGCAGAGTCGAATACGGGATGGGGAACGAGATAATCAGCGAAAAAGACAGGCTGGAATCGGGTGACATTTTGATTGCACGCGGAAACAAACGCGACCAAGTCGGAAACGCCGGAGTTGTGCCTGATGCTGCGCGAGGATGGGTCGGGGCAAATCTTCTAATGCGTATGAAGGTCAATCCGACAAAGGCTGATCCGCATTTTTGCATCTATTGGTTGCGGTCACCCTTAATGCGAAAGTGCGTGTACCGATCTATGAAGGGCACCAACCCTAATATTCAGAAGATCAACCAGCAGTCCATCCTCGGGTTTCCATTTCCTACAGCTCTCAGCGTCGCCGAGCAACGGAAACTGGTGACATACCTGGACGCCCTACAAAGAGAAGTCGATTGCGTTGCAGACAGCGACGCTAGTGCGTCGGCGGCGGTCGGCGCTCTCTTATCGCAGGCGGTCTCTGAAGCGTTTTCGCGATGATAGAGTAAACCTAACATTCGAACCACCAGCCGCAAGACTCAACTTGCCTCTAGCAAAGATTGATTGACAAGTCTATCATTGGCCGATAGACACGCTTTAGACTCCATAGGGCACTGAGATGCTATATCAACGCTCCCTCGATATCGAACGACGGCTGGAGACTGTGTTACAGCTCATTCGCTCGGGGGGCTACTCGACTCCGAGAATTGCGGAGCACCTGGGCGTTTCCATCCCCACTGTTTCCCGTGACGTGACAGCTCTCAGAGAACGGGGGCATGACATCCGCTCTGAACGAAAGGGGGAGGGTTGGCGGTACGTACTTGCCCGCGAATCGTCGAAATTTTCCTCGCCCGCACATGGTGCGTTAACAGAAGCGAGACATTAATTATGTGGCGCACTAAACTTCACGTACAAAGAGAGGCGAGGCCTATATGAACGCAGACATATTAAAGCGCGTAGTTCGTGCCATCGCCGATGGTTCGCAGAATGATCTTGAACGCCTTGCCGACAAGATTATTGAGTCCGAACGTCGTACCGGCCATAAGAAACTCGCAGATCAGCTGGAGGCTATTCTCAAGCAACCGCGTCCACAAGGAAATGGTCACCGGCCTACAGGAGATGTGGACCGCAAACTGACTGAGTTGCCACTGAGTCGCAGACATGGCGAATCTCTTGCCACACTCATCGCAACAGAGGCACTTGAGCACCATATGGTCCTGCAAGCCGCGACTGAAGAGCGTTTTGCACGCATCGAGCGTGAATACGCTGCAAGGGCGAGACTGGGTGGATACGGCCTCCGGCCCAGGAAGACCATTCTTCTCCACGGCCCACCTGGGTGCGGTAAATCACTCGGTGCGAAGCGACTTGCATGGAATACGGGCCTGCCCCTAATGAAGGTCCGCTTTGATGCGCTGATTTCCTCGTTTTTTGGCGAGTCGGCCACCAATCTCCGCACAATCTTCATCGCGGCTAAGGAGCTGCCGTGTGTTTTGTTGCTGGATGAATGCGATTTCATCGCACGCTCGCGCAATAACACCAGGGACATTGGTGAGGCGTCTCGTATCGTCAATTCTCTGCTGCAGCTAATGGAAGACTACGACGCACCAGGCCTTCTGGTTGCAACCACCAATGTAGAATCTTCACTAGATTCGGCGCTCTTCCGCCGTTTTGACGAAGTACTGCTTGTTCCCCCTCCCGGCCCTGAAGAAATTCTGAAACTTCTTCGCCTGACACTCTCTGCTGTGCGGATGGGTGAGATGATCAACTGGGAGCGCATCGCTGAACAGTTGTCAGGTGCTTCAGCCGCAATGGTTGTCAAGGCCGCTCAAGACGCTGCCAAAGCCGCTGTTCTTGGAGAAACAAAAGGCGTTACAGAAGCGCTTCTTATGCAAGCCGTGGCAGAGCTCCGGCAAAATGACGACTCCGCGCAGGAACAATAGCGGATGCCAGAACTCCACAACTTCGAACATCTGCCCTTGTTGCTTCGCCATCAGGGGAGGGCGCGGCTCCAAGGAGGAGGCAGTCAGTCCCCTCAGACGAGGGCAAACAGAAATGCGCGACAGGCGCACAGTGACTCTTTGCGAAATGCTTCGCAATCACTCACTACTAATTGGGAACAGCGCAAAGCGCAAAGGCAAGAGCAGGCTCTTCCAGTCATTCCTGAAGGAATCCCGATTTTGTTGCAGGTTGACCCAAACCTAGACCTCGACGTACTACGGGACAAGTTTGCATTTGAGATTGTCGCAGAGCAGGAAGAGGGCTACGTCATCGTTGCCTCGGAAGATATTGAACTTGCGCCGTTTCTGGAAATGGTTAATGGCTTCGCTGTGCAGGTGCATGGTTCGGCGACCGTCGCTTCCGTGCACAGACTTTTCGATGATCCAGACCAAACCGACCGGCTTCGCCGAATTCTTTCTGAGTATCTCTTCGCGGCGTGGCCTCAGATCAATGATGCGCAAGCTTATGTCGTCGATATCGGCATTGCCTGCACAGGCATCCAGGAAATCCCCTCCTATCCGAATAAAGGTAAACGGGACACTGATGCTGACTGGGCGAGGAAGGAGCGAGACTGGTCGCAGGCTCGCACCGACGCGTACAACGAATGGGACAATATAAAAGTTGCCCGCGAGGCAGAAATCGAAAGGTTTGCCCGATTCTACGAAGCTGAAATTCTCCACCTCATCGATGGTGCAGCGTTCGATGCTGCCGTACTTCCCGACAGTTTTACAGTGCGGCTAAGGATCGTTGGGAGGGGCTTGAAGGATTTTGTTCTGAACTACCCCTACATCTTTGAAGTCGTCGAGCCGGAAGATATTGACCTGCCCCAACGGGCGGGCGAGGTTGCCGCGAGGCCTGAACCCGGCGCGGCGCCGACCGCGCCCGACGATAACGCTCCAGCGGTCTGCGTTATCGACAGCGGCATACAGGAAGCCCATACCCTTCTTCAACCAGCTATCGATCAGCCGACATCGTATTGTTTTTTGCCCGGAAAGAACACGACCGACGTGGGCGACTTCGTGTCCCCCGGCGGCCATGGTACCCGCGTGGCTGGTGCAGTCCTCTATGGAGAAACCGTTGCCAAAGACGGAGCACCCCAGCTACCGTTCTGGATTCAGAACGCTCGCGTACTCGACGAGAACAATAGCATGCCTGTGGAGATGTTCCCTCCGCAGGCAGTGCGGGCAGCGATAGAACGATTCCATCTGGGGCCCCGCCACACACGGGTTTTCAATCATTCGATCAATGCCAGCGTATATTGCCGCACTCGGTACATGTCAGCCTGGGCGGCTGAAATTGATTTGCTCTGTTCCACCTACGATGTGCTGTTTGTCCAAAGCGCCGGCAATCTGCCTATTACAGGTATCGCGCCCCAACCGGGCGTGAAAGATCACCTGGCTGCCGGACGCCAATATCCTGCGTATTTGTCCGAAGCATCCACGCGGGTTGCTAATCCTGGCCAGAGTCTCCAAGCTCTCACCGTGGGCTCGGTTGCGTATGGAGCGCTGGAGGCAGGCGACTGGCGCACCTTCGCGCCTGAACGGGGCCATCCATCGGCATTCTCACGGTCCGGCTTTAGTATTTGGGGCATCATCAAGCCAGAGGTTGTCGAATATGGCGGCGACGATGTACGAACAGCAAACGTGCCACCAGATGTGCAAGCTGGTGGGCGGATTGCGGCTGCGTGCCCTGAACTGGTTCGCTCGACCATGTTTCCACCTGGCCCCCCGTTTGATCGTGACGAAACGGGAACCTCCTTCGCCGCGCCAAAGGTAGCCCGGATAGCGGCCCAGCTTCAACGGCTCTTGCCGGATGAACCGGCACTTCTGTACCGCGCCCTCATTGTGCAATCGGCTCGTTGGCCGACATGGGCAGAAACGCTTTTGGTGGAACTTCGTCACCCCGACTCGCGTCGCAACGCGGTACGACGTCAGCAGTTATTGGATCAAGTCTCAGAGATAATCCGCTACATCGGGTACGGTATTCCTGACGAGACCGGTGCAACGGTCAACACTGACTACCGCACGACATTCATCACGAATGGTGAAACGCAAATCCATGCCCGCGAATGCCACATTTACCAGGTCCCAATCCCGCAGCAGCTGCGCGGACAAGCCGACGAGTTTGATATTCGTATCGAGGTGACCCTGTCCTATGTGGCACAACCGCGACGGACCCGACGCAATCTGCGTCGTTACTTGTCAACCTGGGTTGACTGGAAAAGCAGCCGTCTCGGAGAGGGTATCAACGACTTCCGCGTGCGTGCCTTGAAGGATGAGGAGAATGAAGCTGAACCGCTTCCGGGTTCGGTCCTTCCGTGGACCCTACATGAGAAATCGGACGCAGGCTTCATTCGAGACACGAGGCGGAACAGTGGCACTGTCCAAAAGGATTGGGCTGTAGTTAAGTCCAACACGCTGCCCGACCACTTCTGTATCGCAGTCGTCGGACATCAAGGATGGAGCCACGATCCCGATTCATCAGCCCGATACGCGATGGCCGTAACCCTTCAGATTCTCGGCCAGGAGATCGCAATCTACGAGCCGCTCCGGACGGCAGTTATTGAGTTGCAGACACAGATCGAAGTCGAAACTGAAGCCGAAGTTGAAATTAACGAATGATGATGGCTATGAGCAAGGGGAAGAAAACGAGTGCCACCGCCGTAGCAGCGAGCCCCGCCGCCCAGCAGGCTGAGAATAAAAACCCGGCTCTTCCCTCTGCGTTTAGCGGGATAGTTGTCACAGAGGTCAGGGTGCGGAACTATCGGTGCCTTCGCTCAGTGGATGTGGAGCTGGATCTTCTCACCGTACTCATCGGGCAGAATAATGCAGGCAAAACTAGCTTCTTGAACGCGCTCTTCGCAGCCATCGGCGCAGGCCAGCGGGTAATTTCGAGTGATGATGTTTTCCTCCAGAAAACTGACGTGTCAGCGCCGAAAGAGAGGGTGATTGCTATCGACATCCAGATACGGCCTACAGATGAACAGGGCAAGATCGCCGATGTTTTTCCCCAAGGAAGCGCGTGGCTTGAACTTTGGGGCCTTGGCGTCGTCCAGGATGATGACGAGCACGATCTTGTCGCAATTCGCACCCAGTTCAAGTGGAATACGATTAAGGGCGAATACGTTCTGGACCGCCGGTTTTTGAAAGACTGGCAGAAAGATGGCGCTAAATGGGAAGACTCAAAGCCAGTTGAAAAGGTGGCCGCTGTTTCCGCCCAGCAGATCGAGCCGCTCGCTATGTATTTCTTGGACGCCAAGCGCGACATTGCCGAAGATCTGCGAAACCGGAGTTCCTTCTGGAGCAAGATGGTCGAGGACCATGGCCTCAGCGCAGAGGATGTCAAACGCATCGAGGAGGATTTGTCCGAAATCAACAAAGATATTGTGGAGAGCAGCGATGTCCTCACGCACATACAATCGCATCTGAAGAATTTCCACGAAACGCTTTCGTGCGACGAGGACAGTGTCTCCATCACGCCGCTTGCACGTCATCTCAGGGATTTGTCCCGCGGTATGGATGTTGTGCTCTCGACTCGGGGCGCACCCCCGTTTCCTCTGCATCAGCAGGGCATGGGCACGCGGAGCCTCGGCACCTTCTTTACCTTTTGGGCCTTCACAACCTGGAGGCAGAAACAAGGCAGTTCCGGAGCAGTTCATCCGATGATGGCGATGGAAGAGCCGGAAACACATCTCCATCCGCAGGCGCAACGTTCCTTGTTCCGTCAGATCAAAAAGATGCCTGGTCAGCGCATCATCAGTACACACTCCCCTTATGTCTGCGGTCAGTCCGAGATTGCACACATCAGACATTTTTCGAAGAATGCCGAGGAAACGCTGGTGTGCCGCATTGATATGGGCACAGGAGTGAAGAAGCTTACGGACGAGGATCTCCGCAAGATTGACCGCCAGGTTATGAATACTCGCGGCGATATGCTCTTCGCGCGTGCGCTCGTTTTCTTTGAAGGAGAAACCGAAGAACAAGCGTTGCCCGATTTTGCTGAGAAACGCTGGGGCAAACATCCCAACGATCTGGGTTTCAGCTTTGTGGGTGTCGGAGGCAGTGGGAATTACCTGCCATTTCTGCGCATGGCGGAGAGTTTCAAAATTCCTTGGTTTATATTTTCGGACGGCGAGGCCGATGCCATTACCGCAGTAAACGCCGCCTTGGCGGCAGTCGGCCAGGCCGCGATTCCGAATAATCCCCGCGTTATTGTTCTTCCGGGAGGCAAGAAGTTCGAGACGTATATCGTGACGGAGGCGTCCAAGGACGCGCTGATAGCGGCCATGATTGAGAGAAGAGCAGTCAATGCCCAACATCGGGCTGCGTTGCAGAAAGAGTGGGCTGCTAAATTGCCAGCCGATCAAATCAAGGACATTTTGGCAGAGATGGAAACGAATAAGACGCCATATGGATCGTTCGTGGGAAAGATACTTCCCGTTCCTGAAGTGCTTGAAGATTTATTCAAAAAGATTGACAGTGAACTCACTTCACCAAAACCGGCAGAGAAGAAGGCATGAGCGTCCGTCTTACAGCGATTCAGCGACAGGTTGTTGCCCACGGCCCCGGAGCTTTGCTCGTCGTGGCTGGCCCAGGCTCAGGGAAGACGCGCGTGCTGACAGAGCGAGTGCGCAGACTTCTTGACGACCCCTCGCAACATTTCCGAATTCTGGCGCTGACATTTACCAACAAGGCCGCTAACGAAATGAAGGAACGGCTCAACGACGTGCCGGATATCCTCAAGCGCGCCTTTGTCGGAACGCTTCACAGCTTCTGTATGGAGGTTCTGGCTAACCGAGGCAAGCCCATTGGCGTAGAAGGCCTGCCCAATATTTTTGAATCATTCGATGATCGAAGACAGGTACTCGCAAATGCCGTTCGTTCCGACCCTCAGTTATCGGCTGCACTGAGGGACGCCGGAGAACCGAAGGAACAACAGCGCAAACTCAGCTCCTGGCTTGAGCGCATCAGCGAACTCAAGAATTCATTAGTGCTGCCCAGCATGGTGGAAGATGATGATGAGCGGCGGCTCTATGAAGGATACGACGCGCAACTGAGGGCTTCGGCTGCGCTCGACTATGATGATCTTCTTCTTCTGACCTACCGGCTCTTCGCTGAACGGCCCAAGACCGCGGATTTTTATCGGCGTCAGTACAAGTACATATGCATCGATGAAGCCCAAGACCTCAATGAGGCACAGTATCGCCTTCTCGTCAGTCTATGCGGGTCAGAATTTACGAACGTGTTGATGGTTGGCGATCCCAGGCAGGCAATCTATGTCTGGAACGGAGCCGATCCGAAATATCTCGATCTGTTTCAGCGAGACTTTAAGGCCAAGAAAATCGAGCTCACCGAAAATTTCCGCTGTTCTAAGGCCGTTGTTGCTGCGGCCCAGCGGCTGGATTCCTCCTACACCGTCGAGGGCCAGCTCCCCATCGAGGGCGCGGTTGAACTTATCGAAAGCGAGGATGAACCGGGAGAGGCGCAGGCCATCATCGAAAAAATCAGATCACTTGAAGCCAATGGACATCCCGACATCGAGGGAGACATTACGCCGGGACGGTGCGCTGTATTGGGCCGCAATCGGTTTGTTTTCGGGAGCCTGCAGGAAGAATTGAAAAAACAGGGGATGCTTTTCTACAAGAAACTCTCCGCCGCGACCTATCAGAGCGAATCCGACGTTGTCGAGCAATTCGAGCTGGCTCTTCGCCTTCTCGCCAATCCGAGAGACAAATTACATCTGGACATACTTGCCAAAGCTTGGGGGGCACAAGCCGTTGCACAGGACGCGCTGACGCCGCAGAACACAGACGATCCAATGTCCCTACTGAAGGCTCTTGCAAACGGAGCACGGAAAGGCTGCGCTCCGACCGTGCTCAATGCGGTTACTGCCCTGAAATGGACGGGCGACGATTTTAAATTCCTCAGCGCACTAAAAAAGATTGAAGAATACGCAAATCCGCTTCCAGAGCAGGATCGCGCTCTTATCCTTCAAGATATCGCAGAGTGGAAAAAGCATTGGGACTATTACGTCAGGTCCGAACCGGGCGGCGCTCATAGCATCACTTCGTTCCTGGGACAAATCGCTCTTGGCACGACACAGCAGCCAACGGAAGACGGTCTGGCGCTGCTTACGGTACATTCAGCCAAGGGAATGGAATTTGATGTAGTGTTCCTGATTGGCATGAATGAGGGCACATTTCCAGACTATCGAGCGGCTGGCCCTGCTTTGGATGAAGAGCGCAGAAGCGCGTTTGTAGCGATCACCCGCTCAAGGCGTCTGCTTTACGTGACCTATCCCAATACCAAAATAATGCCTTGGGGCGCTGTGAGAGCACAACAGCCTTCGCAATATATCTCGGAACTGTTCGCATAGAGGCGTTCGGAACAGTATGCCGCCTCCGGAATGGCGCCAATCGAAGAATGCAAGACATTCCTGTCGCAGACAATCAGGTTTCTGTATTGGAGGTAACCTCATCATCTGCTGACGCTGACCATCTGGCTAAAATGGAGACCCGGTGGAAGCAAAGGCTTCTCAGCCGGAAATTCGGTCTCAACGCGAACTGACCAGAGTTGCTCCCACGCATCAGTTAACCCAGATTCCTCACGTCGTCCCGAACGTGTATTGTCGCGATCCTCAGTACGTGATAATCCGGTATAACCGGGAGTGGGCTTGGTGCGACGATGCAAAGGTGCAAACGGTTTGTTTGCGGAGCCGGCATACGTATTTGTTGAAGAATCCTTGGTAATATGCTGTTTCTTCTTTCCGAGCGGTTAGAGCGAAGGAGAACTGTCCCAAAATGCCCGGATCAACTTTCCAAACTAATCCATTTGATCTTTACAAACTGCTTGATGACTGCCAACGGGGCATCATCCAGCTACCCGACTTCCAACGTAGCTGGGTCTGGGATGAGGACCGGATCAAAAGTCTAATCGCTTCCGTTTCGCGCGCGTTTCCAGTTGGCGCGCTAATGGCGCTGAATACAGGCGGACCCGTAAGTTTCAAGCCGAGGCCCGTCGAAGGCGCTCCTCCAGAAGCGAACCAGGCACCGCCCCAGGACCTTCTTCTAGATGGCCAACAGCGTATGACTTCGCTCTATCAGGCCACCTTGCGCGGCAAAGTCGTGGAGACAGTTACGCCGAAAAAGAAAAAGGTTAAGCGCTGGTTTTATTTGGATATCCGGAAATCTCTCGACCCAAATGCTGATCGGGAAGATGCAATTGTTGGGGTTCCCGAAGATCGAATCATCCGAACCGATTTTGGCCGCGAGGTCATTCTCGACCTTTCATCATCAGACCGCGAATACGCTGCCCTGATGTATCCGGTTTCGCACGTGTTCGATTGGGATAAGTGGCAGGACGGGTTCGATAAACACTGGCGGGGCGATCAGAATGAAAATGTGCGCGAGGAATTTCGCGCCTTCAAGCGACAGGTGCTTGAGAACTTCAAGTATTACCGGGTTCCGGTGATTACCTTGGACCGGACAACATCGAAGGAAGCCGTGTGCGTTGTTTTCGAGAAGGTAAACACGGGGGGCAAGGCCCTGGATGCCTTTGAGCTTGTTACTGCCATGTATGCTGCGTCGGGCCATGAGCTGCGAAAAGACTGGTACGGTGACGACAAGACAAAAGGCAGGCACCGACGGTTTGTGGATGCACTCCGGCCTGCTGATTCGGAAAGCGGCATTATCGCGGAAGTCTCTAATACCGATTTCCTTCAAGCCGTCTCACTCTTTTACACGCGCGCCCGGCGTCGCGTCGCAGAAGCTGCGGGGAAACAGGGCAAGGAACTACCCGCGGTGTCCGTCAATCGGCAATCTCTCCTGAATCTGCCGCTCGACGCTTACAAGCAGTATGAGACAGAAGTGGAGCGGGGGTTCATGCGGGCGGCTAAGTTCCTGCACATGCTTCATATTTACCGCATTTTTGATCTTCCCTATCAATCGCAAATCGTGCCTCTTGCTGCCATCCTTGCTGATATCGGCGATGATTGGGAGCACGATGCGAACCGAGCGAAGTTGGTTCGCTGGTACTGGAATGGTGTCTTTGGAGAGCTTTACGGTTCAGCAGTAGAATCCCGCATCGCTCGTGATTTTATGGAGGTGCCGCCTTGGTTAAAGGGCGGCCCGGAGCCGTCAACCGTAAGTGAGACCATCTTCCGCGCTGACCGGTTGAAGACCATGCGGATGCGGTTATCCGCCGCATACAAGGGCATGAACGCTCTTCTCATGAAAGAAGGCGCCCAGGACTTCCGCTCCGGCCAGAAGTTCGATCACACAGTGTTTTTCGGGGAGAATGTAGATATTCATCACATTTTCCCACAGGACTGGTGCAAGCAACACGGGATTAAGCCGGTCGTATTTGACTCCATCATCAACAAAACGCCTCTTTCCTACCGCACAAACCGGATTCTTGGTGGTGTGGCGCCATCCGAGTATCTGGCGAAGCTGGAAAAAGGCACTGACAAGATTCCATCGATCAATACCGAACGGCTCAATTCATATCTTGAGTCGCACCTGATTGACCCGAAGCTTTTGCGTGCTGACAATTTTGACGCTTTCATGACAGCTCGACAGAAGAAGCTCTTGGCTCTTATCGAGCAAGCAACCGGAAAAGCTGCTTACAGTGGCCCCGAACAAGAAGAAGGCGTCGATGTCGAAGCCGAACCGGATGATGTTGAAGCCGATCTGACAATCTCGGCACTGTGACACGACTGTTGGGTTTGGGCCTTATTGTCACACTACCGCCTGCCACGTTCGAGGCAAACGGTTTTTCATGCAAGAACACATTCTATCTGTCGGGTTCAATACTTCAGATGAAATGTCGGGGTGTGCTCCGGGCCTTTTAGTTTCTGTGGCAAGCGCGCTATCATGTCTTCGGTTCTACTTTCCCCAAACAAGGTAAGAGTCCCCCGGTGCTTTTGGAAATCAGCAGGCGCCGCTCTATGCGGAGAAACGAGGGTGTCAACACATGCCTCCGGGTTTCTTTTCGAGCCTCAAAACCGCCGCACTGAGCCCGTATGCGTTCGTCGCGTACGTCGGCCTGATTCTGGCCTGGGCGTATATCGCGCTCGCACAGCACCGGTTAAAGCGTATTTCCAAAGTTATTAACGCAGTCGAACCGGACGAGAGAGGCGCCCTGCTCGCCAAGGAATATAGCGTGTTCCCTAGAGCGGGACTTTCAGCAGAGGAATGGATTAGGTCTAGAAAACATTTGCTTTTTTTCTGGGCTTTCCTCGCCGTGATAATCGCGGTGGTTGTCCTTACCACTATTGCACTCACGGGTAAGGTGGCGGTCACGGATGATCCGAAGGAAACTGTCATTGCCGATCCGCAGATTGACCCAACCCGTATTCCGAAGGAAATGACAGATCCGCTTCCCAATCTCCCAGGCGAGGCCCTCAAGGAAGAGTTGCGGCGGCGCGGTTCGCTAACGTTAGACAACAGCACCTTGACGATCGGCACAGTCAACGCCCACGCCACGATTCTCATCGCCTGCTACATTTTGCGCCTGCAGAACGGCGCCAAAATCGTTACTAACGGCAATGTTCTGATTCTCCAGCCATATCGGCTCGTCGTAAGCGGTAGTGGCGGGATTGTCTCCTTCCCTTCGGATAACAAACAAGCTCCGATCTCATCCGCGATCGGGGGCATAGGATTTTCCGGCGCAAACGGGGGAAGGGTAGAAATAAGGCCCTTGTCGGACTTTCTGGGAACCATGCGCGTTAATCTCGATGGCCAAAATGGCGGGCGCGGCGGGGCGGGAAGCCGGGGACTTCCCGGCGCTCAAGGCGCGAAGGGCGAAGACGCCAGTTGGGGCCTTTTCGGTTGCAACCACGGGGGAGGGGGAGGGTTGCCGGGCTTTCCCGGTCAACCCGGAAGCCCTGGCGGAGAGGGAGGCAAAGGGGGAGACGGGGGTGTATTAGTTCTCGCGGGCAATGTGATAAGCCAAAAAGGGACAATTGAATTCTCCGCAGCGGGTGGCGACGGCGGGGACGGTGGCCCCGGCGGCTTAGGAGGACCCGGCGGCGAAGGAGGCTTAGGCGGGAATGGCGGGGGGCCCTGCGGTGGCGGGCCTCGGGGCGCAAACGGTAATCCCGGACCTCAAGGAACAACTGGAACCAAAGGTCAAGTTGGGCTACCTGGAGCAATCAAGTCGAGCTAGTCAACCGCAACAGGTGCTACTCAAACGCAATTCGTCTCTGGATCTCACTCAAAGTCGCGAGATCCTTCCGCCGATCATACAGTTTGGTTGTTCGCGGGTCCGTATGATTCGCCATGTCCTGTGCCGCTTCCAGCGAGCCCCCATTGTTCAAAAATACCGTAATGCCTGTCCCACGGAACGTATGATTGCAGAACTCCTCCGACAGTCCCGCCGTCCTGCAGCGCTCCTTCACGACATCAAGCATGTCGCGTCTCACGATTCCCTCGCCGCTGAGCCGGTGAGCCTTGTCGAGCGACTGGAAGAGGGGAGCGTCGGTGTCTCCGAGACCCGCCTCCTTTATATAGGCATCCAGAAACTCTTCCGCCTCCCGGTGCAGCCAAACCAGTTTCTCCTTGCCGCCTTTCTCCATCAGTCTCAGCCGCGCTCGCTTTCCCTCCTGCCGGTAATCGCCCAGGTTTAGCCCAACAACCGCGCTCACCCTCGCAAAGGTGTAGGCCATGATGGCAATAGCCGCCCGATCGCGGAGTCCCTTAATATCAGCAACCTCTTTATACCCCCCACCGTGTTTCTGCGCGACTTTCACCTTGCGCACGACGGGGATGGAGACGAGCAGCAGGCGCATCTGCTCGGCTTCCATGATGGGCGTAATGCCTACCTGACGGCTGAACTTCGGGCCTTTGACGAACAGCGCCGGGTTATCTGGAACGACCTGCCTGATGACGAGCCAGTTGAACAGGCCGCGCAGCGCGGCGAGGTGTTGCTTGATCAACGGCGGGCTCATTTGCTTCGATTCGATGTAGTCGGATACGTGCAGCGGACGGATGCCTGATAGCTTGAGGCCTTTGTCTTGGCACCAGCGGCAGAACTGCGCGACGGCCGTCATATAAGCTGCGCGCGTGTTTTTGTTGCGGATCGTCGCTGCGAAGAATTCGAGGAAATGCTCGCTGGCTTTGTCACCGGCGGCGGCGATGATCGCCGGCACCGGAAATTCCGATGAAGGCACGGCGGGGAGAATTTCGACGCCAGGCTCGTCCACAAACTACCGATGAACAGTTGCGCGAAGCGAGCCCACCATAGCGAAACCCGACTGAACGGTCAATCAGATTACCACCCATAACCTCTTTTATGGGTGGTAATCCGGCAGCGGTAAATTGGTTTGCATTCGTTAACGATCACAAGCATGGATCAGGTATGACCGATGCCACGGACGCGTTTCGTCGAATCCAAACGGCCCTGATAAACCAGGCGCCTTGGAAGGTGAGCCAAGGATATGGAAGCTTTATTAACCTGCATTTTGGTGATGTCGTAACAAAGCGAGCCAAAAGCGGACGTAAGCGTACGGTCGGCGAATGGCATATTTGGATTTATTGCTGCGGCTGGCGAATCTTCGACAAGAGCAGCGAGCTCGTGGCCCATTCCGAGAGTTCCCGTGAAGAGATCGCGCATTTATTGAGCCAAATGCAAGGAACTCCGCTTACCGCATTGGATTACGAGCAAAGCTCCGGGATGCTCACAATATCGTTCGCCTGCGGCCTGACAATCCGGACGTTTCCTCAAGATGAAAATTATAGAGATGCCGAATATGTGTTGCTCTATACCCCGGACAGGCATGTTTTGAGCTTCGGTCCTAATAAGGAGTTGGCATACCGTAGCAGCGATACATCAAGACAGTTCAACTGACAGTAAACTGTGCGGAACCATCACGAGTTACAAGCGATTCACTTTAAACGCGATAATGTATTTTATCGAGTTAGAAGTCAACGATAATTTACTGGGGTGGCCAGTTCGGAAATCTAGGAAGGGACGGCGCCGATTAGCCTCACAACCCTATAATGAACTTCTGGTGCAAACCAGCCTCTAACGCCAAATTCGTGCAACATCGGTCAGGCACACCATTGGCACACTGGAATTTTGAAACAAGCTGATTTTATGCCACTCCCAGACGGCAGCCGGCTGATGGGCCGTCAGTCGTCCATTCTTGTTGATCCTTTCTCTTCGTTACACCACCAATGTGTTGCCTGGACATTATCCGGATGATCGTCTCGCCACGCACCGCCCATGCCTTTGGGATTTTTGTGATCCGGGACGATGTCGTTGTAGTCCGTGAATTCGAGGTGGCAGATTGCGCATATGCCGCCCTGTTGCCGAACCTTCCGGTTCAGCAGCTTCCGCATCTCGGCGGGCGATCGCAGCTCCCGGTATCCGCGCGGATGGTGCGGATCTTCGATCCGCTGGACTCCCAGTCGGACTGTCCTTGGTTTGGGAATCGTTTCCCGGCCGCAGCAGGAAACTGATCGGTGAATCGGGCAAAACTCATTGGTACGCAGTCGCATGACTTTTTCTCCTGGTGGATATCGACCGGGCTGGCAGAGCAACGGAAGGGTTAGGTTGAAGTGTTGAGTCGAAGAGAGGTACTCGAACCCGAAAGCCGGGACGAGCCGGGCTGTTACAATTCCAGCCTGGGGGACCTCATGTCGAACTTGGCGAAAGTCGTGGTGCAGTTGCGCCAGCAAAGGCAGGAAGCCCAGAAGAAAGTCGAACAACTGGACCGGGCCTTGGCTGCACTTGGCGGCGTTAGTAAATCACGGGGAACAGGCAGAGGTCAGAAATCGAGTACAAAGCGGAGAACGATGTCTGCCGCGGCCAGGAAGAAGATTGCTGTGGCCCAACGCGCCCGCTGGGCGAAATGGAAAGCCGCACAAAAAGCTTGAGCCAAAGAAAACGCAGAGAAACCAGAGCCTGCCAAACGGGATGGGCCAAGGCGAGAGCGGCTCTCTAAGCCGCAAATCTGTGGAACTGACAGGACTTGAAGCCCGCAGCGTTCGGATTCCTCTTCCTCGTCGAACCGGACGAAGGCAGCTGACTCGCCTACCAGCCTGCCGCCCTTTTTCCGCCATTCGCTTCCATGTTGCTGATATGCAACGCGTTTCTATGCTTGCAACACGCGTTGCAACTCTGTACCATCCTAGCAACATCGTTCGACCATAGCAATCAGGGGTAAGGGACTCTCCGCGCTGGCCAGCGTGATAGGCGAACGGGAGCGCTGGTGTTTTCAATGCAGACAGAGATTGGTGCTCGTGACATTGACATTCATCGTTTCAGCGCATATCTTTGTCGCGGCTCGGCGCAGCGAAGGACGAAGCAAGCGATTTGCTGGCTTCTCGTCCGAGGGGGTTTCTGCTCGCCGATTTCCCTTTGGAAACCAATCGTGCGTCACACATCACGCTCGCGACGGCGAGGCGGAGTTGCTGTCTGTTCATCCGACAAGCCCTTCGCGACATGTGGCCTATCGAGAAGCAGTGCTGGGCCGCGCCGTACTGTGATGAAGAGAGCTAGATCAGTTTTCCCTGGAATGCCAGGATCAAATAATCGCAGCGGTATAGCGAGGAGGTACGACCAATATGCCCAGCCGTTCGCTAGATCGTAGGATTCGTTTGTTCATGACTCTTGTGCTCCTTTGCAGTCTCGCTGCGCTTTTCGCCTATTCAGGCGCTACGAGTGGCCCGGTCGAGGCCGCGAATGTAGCATCTGGGCCTGCCGATGAGGAATCAGATTTCGCTAGCACATATTGCAAGACGAATGTGAAAACCGCGGTCCCATCTGGAAGCGAGGCAGAAGCACGCAAGTACTATCAAGATCTTAAGGCGAAAATCGGTTTCCAAATTCAGGACCCGTCGCCAGGCCAGCCCGGACCTACGACTACCCTTGTGGATGTGGCCGCTTATTTAGGTTTTAGCGCCAAACCACCCGCGCCGCCGCTCACTGCGAAGGATTTTCAAGATTCATCGCCGGCAGAATTAATGGACCCTATCGCACTAGGAAAGCGTCTCGGAGGTGTCCCCCTCTCTGTGGGCGACGTATTGGTCGCCCGATTCTTC
>Ga0335076_10000368_pt1 | contig 41107 bp, 36 predicted proteins | sample Lox_Sample_25_FD_206717 | JGI IMG/M metagenome (GOLD analysis project Ga0335076, IMG submission 206717) | Soil microbial communities from Loxahatchee National Wildlife Refuge, Florida, United States - Lox_Sample_2.5 | ecosystem: Environmental > Terrestrial > Soil > Wetlands | place: USA...
TAATGTCGCGGTGAGGCGGGAGCGGCGCCGTGACGTCTGCCTCACTCTGACCGGCCAGGGCGGCCAGCCGACCGCCCGAAGCAGCGCGGAATAGGAACAGCCGCTGACCGGGTGCCTGGGCCTGCAGGACGGCGCACGGGTGCGCGTGTCCTCGACGTGTGCGCTGGAACGGGGTCACTTGCCCTGCAAGCCACCAAGATTGGACTGCAGGTGACAGCGATCGATAACGCTCCGGTTACGACAGCTCACTTGGCTGAGCAGCTGTTGCCGTATCCCGGATGCACTGCCGAGGTTATGGGCGCCCTCCAAATGCGCTGGAATGAAGGCGAATTCGACGCGGCGTTCTCGATTTTCGGTGTGATGTTCTTTGGCCACCAGGTACCAACGGTGTTGGCCGACATGCGAAGAGCGGTCCGACCCGGCGGCGTTATCGCGGTCGTGCACTGGGCGACACCACGGGGCGCCCCGCATTTCGACAACCTGGCTCAGGCGAGTCGGGATCTCGACGATCCTGACATCGGAACACTTGACGCGTCGTTGCCCGGCTACATGAGCAGCGAAGCTCTCCGGGAAGCGCTGTTGACGGCCGGCCTCGTTGACGTGCACGCAGCGCCCCTGCACGCCGCAGGCGCGATACCTGCCTCTGAATCATTTCTGACCGAACTCGAGACATTCTTTGCGGGGGTCGCGGGCTTCGGCGACCTCACCGTCGGCCAGCGTGAACGATTGAATACCGCGATAGTCGATGCGATCCGTCCCATCGAGGAAGGCAACGCCCCACGGCCCGGCTTCCACGCGAACCTTGCTCTTGGACACGTGCCCGCCGAGGACTAGCACAGAGCTCTCTGTCGACGGAAGCAACCCGGTCCGGACCGGCTACACGCCCCCGGCGTAGCCGTGCTGACGCCAGGCCTCGTAGACGGCGATCGCCGCCGCATTGGACAGGTTCAGCGAGCGCCGGCCCGCCAGCATGGGAATGCGCACCTGCCGGGTGATGTGCGCGTCGGCCAGGGTCGCCGCGTCCAGCCCGTCGGGTTCCGGCCCGAACATCAACACGTCGCCGACCCGGTATTCGACGTCGGCAAACGACGTGGTCGCGTGCGCGGTGAAGGCGACGACCCGCGCCGGCGCCAGCGCCCCCCACGCCGCCTGCAGCGACGCGTGCACGGTGACCGACGCGAGGTCGTGATAGTCCAGGCCGGCCCGTCGCAGCTTGGGCTCGGACAGGTCGAAGCCCAGCGGCTCGACCAGATGCAATTCGGCGCCGGTGGCGGCCGCGGTTCGGATGGCGTTGCCGGTGTTGGGCGCGATGCGCGGGGTGTAGAACAACAGCCGAAACATTCGACGGGATCAGATTCGTCCGAGCACCTCGGCCAACTCACGCGGCCGAGAAAGCTGCACCATGTGCCCGGCAGGCAATCGAACGACGTAATCCGCGTTCGCCGACCTCGCTTCCTGCGCAGCCACCGAGTCGTCCGGCTCTTGAGTGGCAATCACGTAAGTCGTCGGATGTGTCCGGTCTGGCGCCGTGCTCGGAGCGGCGAATGACGCACCCGACTGCAGCACAAAGCGCGAGAGCATCCCTTTGGTGCGGTCCCAGTCCAGATCTTTGCAAAACGACTCCCAGGCCAGCTCGAAATCGTCGGTGATCGCCAGCGCGTCGTCATCTCGCCGAATAAACACGTCCGGCAGCACGTCACCGAGCAGGTTCAGTACTGACTGCCCGCGCTGCGGCCAGAGCGCGGCGAGATAGACACTGTGCCGCACCTTCGGGTGGTCGGCAAACTCGGTGATGACCATCCCGCTATAGGAATGCCCAACCAGCACAACCAGCTCTTCTGTCGTATCGAGCGCCTGTCGCACATAGTTGGCATCTGCGCTCAGGTCACCGAGTGACCTCGCGTTCGTGCCCGCACTCGGCAGTTGATCCACGACTCGTACACGGTGACCAGGCTCCCGTAACCGCTCGGCCACGTCGTCCCACACCCAGCCGCCATTGAATCCGCCATGGACTAGCAGATAGTCGCTCATGGCGGAATCTTGCACTCGTCATGGCTACGAGTTCCGATATTTCGCCAATGTTCAGGCCACGCTCTGCAGGCTGTCTACGCCGCCGTAGCGAGGTGTACGCCGTCGTGTTGTTCTGGGCACACCAATGCGCGGCGAGTAGAACAGCACTTTTGTCTCCCACCGGGCAGGTCGTCGAGCCGATGACGGCAGGACCCCCGCGTCAAACCGCCGACCGAGGAACCCAGGGGAGCAAGCAGCGCGATTAATCAGCACTTGGCTTTGCGTCGTCCTGCTTTTTCAGCGTCTCGCTCGCGCTGCTAACGACGCTTCGTATGAACTCGTACTGCGTCTTGACCAGCTTGTCCGCCATATCCAGGGCCGCGTCGACGATGGTATTGCGTCTCGAAGGATGGTCCTCGCCGTGCGCGGGCAGCGACTCATCGACAGCGCCAACGAACTTACGCACGGCATCGATCGCGGTCCGTTGTCCGGATTCCACCGACTTGAGCACTTCGTCGGACAGGCTTGCCGCTCGTTCCGCCAGGTCCGACGCTCGTTCTGCCGCGGTCTTCTTGTCGGTGTTCTCTGTCATGGTAGCGCTCCTGAAGGATCGAATGCAGACGCGAGTCTTGAATGACTCGGCATCAAGAATGCGCCCAGACCTCGGCGTTCTGTAGGGCCGATGGTCCCTGCTCCGCACGATGTGGAACCTTCCTGCTCTGTGGAAGGTGTTCATCGGCGTGTAGAACAGCAGCCGGAACATCTGCCGATCATGGCAAAGCCACTTGTTTGCCAGACTTACGTCCCCGAGCACCGGCCCACCTCGGAGGGCTCTGCCTACTCAGTAGGAATTGTGGAGACCTCGGCCGCGGGCTGTCATACTCGTCGGATTGCCAGCGATTATCGCTGGCGCCCATCTGCGTGGGGCAGGCGCGAATAAAGCAGGAAGTCTCATGAGTCTCTTGTTTCTCCGAGCGCCGAGAATCGGCGCAACGGCCGGTTGCGCGGCCGCGAACACGTGACGATGTTCACCCGCCCGGCCCATGCGGCCGAGGCGGCCTCACCCGATTTCACGGAGTTCCCCACCGCCGCGGCGGCGCCCGCCAAACGCCCGCCCACGTGGTCGCTGAGCAACTGGCCGGTCCGCTACAAGGTCCTGGCGATTGTGCTGGTACCGATTGTTTTGGCGACGGCTTTCGGTGGGTTGCGCATCAAGGATGCGATGGCCAACTCCGGCGGCCTCAAGCTTGCCGCGGCCCGCGCCGACGTGCTGCCGGCGATCACCAAATACGTGTCGGCGTTGGACGTCGCGTTACTGGCGAGCTCCACCGGACGCGACGTCGAGGGGGCGAAGAAGAACTACCAGGCGCGCAAGTACGAGCTGCAGCAGCGGCTGGCGGACACCGACGTCACCGACGACGTCCGGTCCGGGGTTGGCACCCTGCTGAACGGCGGTCAGGGGCTGCTGGACAAGGTGGCCGACAACAGCATCGGTTTGCGGGACCGGGTGACCACCTACGCCCCGATCCTGTTGACGGCCGAGGACGTTGTCAACGCGTCGGTGCGCGTCGACAACGAGCGGATCCGCGCCGAGGCGCAGGGCCTGAGCCGGGCCGTCGGGGCCCGCGGGCAGATGACGATGCAGGAAATCCTGGTGACCCGCGGGGCCGACCTTCCCGAGCCGCAGCTGCGGACCTCGATGATCACCCTGGCCGGCACCGAACCGTCGACGCTGTTCGGGATGAGCGAAGTGCTGGGCTCCGCGTCTCCCGAAGCCAAGACGCTGCAGCAGCAAATGGTGACCCGGATGGCCATCATGTCCGACCCGGCCAGCGCGCTCGTCGACAATCCCGAGCTGCTGCGCTCGATCCAGACCACCGACGGGATCGCCGAGCAGGTCATCAACGACGCCACCGCGTCGGTGACCAAGTCCGTGCACGCGGAGGCCACCGACCGCCGCAATGCCGCGATCCTGGACACCGCGCTGGTGCTGGCCGCCATCGTGATCGCACTCCTGGTCGTGTTGCTCGTGGCGCGCGCCCTGGTGCGGCCGCTTCGCGTCCTGCGTGACGGCGCGCTCAAGGTCGCCCACACCGACCTCGAGGAGGAGGTCGCCCGGGTCAAGGCCGGAGGCGCCGAACCGATCCCGCAGCCCCTGCCGGTGTACACCACCGAGGAAATCGGTCAGGTCGCGCACGCGGTCGACGAACTGCACACGCAGGCCCTGCTGCTGGCCGGTGACGAGGCACGACTGCGATTGCTGGTCAACGACATGTTCGAGACCATGTCGCGGCGCAGCCGTTCGCTGGTCGACCAGCAGCTGGCGCTGATCGACCGGCTGGAGCGCAACGAGGAGGATCCCGAGCGGCTGGACAACCTGTTCCGGCTGGATCACCTGGCGGCGCGGCTGCGGCGCAACAGCGCCAACCTGCTGGTGCTCGCGGGCACACAGCTCGCGCGGGACCAACGCGAGCCGGTGCCGCTATCGACAGTGATCAACGCGGCGGTGTCCGAGGTCGAGGACTACCGGCGGGTCGAGCTCTCCAGCCTGCCCGACTGCACGCTGATGGGCGCGGCGGCGGGCGGCGTCATCCACCTGTTCGCCGAGCTGATCGACAACGCCCTGCGCTACTCGCCGCCGACGACCACCGTCCGCGTCTCCGCGGCGCGTGGCGGCGACGGGGGCGTCATGCTGCGGATCTCCGACTCCGGCCTGGGCATGAACGACGCCGATCGGCGCATGGCCAACATGCGGCTCCAGGCCGGCGGCGACGTCACCCCCGATAACGCCCGCCACATGGGCCTTTTTGTGGTGGGCCGGATCGCCGCCCGGCACGACATCAGGGTCGGGCTGCGCGGCCCCTCGTCCAACGAAGCCGGTGCCGGCACCACCGCCGAAATCTACCTACCGCCGACGGTGCTCGAGGGTGTGGCGGTGGCCCGGGGCGGCCGCGCACGGGCCCGGGTGGTGTCATCGCCGAGCACCCAACTCGCCAATGCCATCGCTACGACGGACCCCGCCGGAGAGGCCACCGGACAGCACGCCGCCGAAGCCTCGGGACCGTCGGTCACGTTGCTGCCGCGCCGCAACCCCGGTTCCAGCGGCATTACCGAAGTTCCCGCCCCGCCCGCCAAGCAGCTGCCGCGGCGACACCGGCGCGAACTCGCCACTCCCTGGTGGGAGGGCGGGCAACAGGCCCAGCCGGCGCCGGAGCCGGAACAACCGCCGGCCAAGCCCGCGGCGGTGTCGGACACATCGGCGTTCTTTGCCGCGCGTTCCCAAGTCCGGGAAGCTCCGGAAGCCCCGGAAGCCCCGGCCGCCAAGCCCGAGACCCCGCCCGCCGGCGCATCGATCGCGTCGATCCCGACCATTCCGAAAGGCCCGAAGGCCCCGGCGGCTCCGGCCGATGACGACGTCATCTACCGTCGGATGCTGTCGGAGATGCTGGGCGACCCGTACGACCTGGTCAACAGCCCCGACCTGGATTGGGAGTCGGTGTGGGACCGTGGCTGGTCGTTGGCCGCCGCGGCCGAGGACAAACCCGTCGAGTCGCACACCGCCGAGCACGGGTTGCCGGTCCGCAAACCGGGCGCCCGGCTGGTGCCCGGCACGGCCAACGGGACCAGCGTCACCGAAGAGGACCGGCCGGATGAGGACCAAGGATCCCTCGTCGGATCCAACGGCTTGGGGAGGCAGCCGCAGCACGCCGCTGTGGCGCGCGACCCCGAGGCGGTTCGCGCCTCCTTCAGCAGCCATTTCGGTGGCGTGCGTTCCGGCCGGTCGCACGCCCTCGAGACGAGCGAAGGATCTGATCAGGAATGACCTCTGCTGGCAACTCGCTGGACTGGCTGGTGACGAAGTTCGCCCGCGAGGTTCCCGGCGTGGCGCACGCGTTGCTGGTATCCGTCGACGGGCTGCCGGTCGCCGCCAGTGAGCACCTCCCGCGCGAACGAGCCGACCAGTTGGCCGCGGTCGCCTCGGGGCTGGCCAGCCTCGCGACGGGTGCCGCGCAGCTGTTCGAGGGCGGCCAGGTGCTGCAGTCGGTGGTCGAGATGCAAGACGGCTACCTGTTGTTGATGCGGGTCGGCGACGGCTCGCATCTGGCCACGCTGGCCGTGGCTTCCTGCGACATCGGTCAGATCGGCTACGAGATGGCCATCCTCGTCGAACGGGTGGGCGGCGTGGTCCAGTCCACCCGCCGGTCCCCGACACACTCGTGAGCCGCGATGGACAGACGCGAGCCCTGGCCGGCCTCACGTGAGGCGAACCTGGTCCGTCCGTACACCCTGACGTCCGGACGGACCGGCACCAACGTCGACCTTCCCCTGGAAGCGCCGATAGAGGCGCTACAGGCGGGCCTGGCTCACCGGTGGCCACCCAACGATGCGAGAGGCAAGATCATCCAACTGTGCGTGAACAGCCCGTCGGTCGCGGAAATCTCGGCCCGGCTGGATTTACCGGTCGGTGTCGCGCGCGTCCTGGTCGGCGATCTGGTGCTGTCCGGCTACCTTCGGGTGCACAGGACTTTGACCGAGCGTTCCACCCGCGATGAGCGCCACGAGCTCATAGGAAGGACCCTGCGTGGCCTTAAAGCACTCTGACGGCGGAGCCCACGCCTCGACGAAGATCGTCATCGCCGGCGGGTTCGGTGTCGGCAAGACCACGTTCGTCGGGGCGGTCTCGGAGATCATGCCGTTGCGCACCGAGGCGATGCTCACCGACGCCTCGACCGGCGTCGACGTACTCGAGGCCACTCCGGACAAGCGGACCACGACGGTCGCGATGGACTTCGGCCGGATCACCCTGGACGAAGAGCTGGTGCTGTACCTCTTCGGGACCCCGGGTCAGCGCCGGTTCTGGTTCATGTGGGACGACCTGGTGCGCGGCGCGATCGGCGCGATCGTCCTGGTCGACTGCCGGCGCCTGCAGGACAGCTTCGCCGCGGTCGACTTCTTCGAGCACCGCAACCTGCCGTTCCTGATCGCGGTCAACGAATTCGACGGCGCGCCACGCTATCCCGTCGAGGCGGTGCGCGAAGCGCTGACGCTGTCCCGGCACATTCCGGTGATCACGGTCGATGCCAGGGATCGCAGGTCGGCGACCGACGCGCTGATCGCCGTCAGCGAATACGCGCTGGAAACCCTGGCCGCGAGCTGACCCGCTTTGCCGCACTGGGTCGATTGCGAATTTTCCGGCAGGGATTTTCGCGACGAGGACCTCAGCCGGTTGCGCACCGAACGGGCCGTGTTCAGCGAATGCGATTTCAGCGGCGCCAACCTGGCCGAGTCAGACCACCGCGGGTCGGCGTTTCGCAACTGCACGTTCGAGCGAACCTTGTTGTGGCACAGTACGTTTGCGCAGTGCAGCATGCTGGGCTCGGTCTTCGTGCAATGCCGGATGCGGCCGATGACGTTCGACGAGGTGGATTTCACCCTCGCGGTGCTCGGCGGTAACGACCTGCGGGGCGTCGACCTGGGTGGCTGCCGACTGCGGGAGACCAGCCTGGTGGAGACTGACCTGCGCAAGGCCGTGCTGCGCGGCGCCGATCTCAGCGGCGCGCGGACGACGGGCACCCGGCTGGATGACGCCGACCTGCGCGGCGCCACCGTCGACGCCGCCCTGTGGAGGACCGCCTCGCTGTCGGGCGCCCGCGTCGACGTTTCCCAAGCCATGGCGTTCGCGCTGGCTCACGGGCTTTGCTTCGAGGGGGGCCTGGACGCCGGACGGGACTAGCCGGCTCAGCGCTCGAGCCGAAGGCGCCACCGCACGATGACGGAATAGATCACCGCTGCACGGGCTGATTCATCAGCGCTTCAGTCGATTCCTCGACAGTCGAGTGCCGCGGCTCGGCCCCCAGTGCCGCTTGAGCCGGATCTTCCACCACACGATGGCGCTATAGGCCACGCACAACGCCAAGAGCATCCCGATGTCGAACAGCCACGCGCTCGCCTTGTGGTCGAAGTGCTGGTCTTTCGGGTCGGTCGGGCCCACGACCAGCCGGTGGGTGTCGATCGTCGACGCCGCCGACGCGTAGCCCCACCGGGCCGGCGTGCCCCACGACAACTGGTCGAGCACGGGCCGGTTGGTCACCCAGATCAAACCGCCGCAGAACACCAGCTGCGACATGATGGCGATGACCAGGAACGGCATGATCTGGTCCTGGGACTTGGCGATCGCCGACAGCGCCATCCCGAGCAGGGCGGAGGCCACGCACGTCAGCGCGACGTCGACGAACAGTTCGAAGCTGACATTGCCCAGCATCACGGCGTTTGCGATCGGCTGGCCCCAGCCGATCACCGAGATCGCGGTCGCGATGCCCGCCTGCGCGATGGCGAACGCGCTGAACACCACGATCTTGGCGGCCAGGTACGACGCGGTCGACAGGCCGACGGCCTGCTCGCGTTTGAAGATGGGACGCTCGCCGACGAGGTCGCGAATGGTCAGCGCGGTCCCCATGAATACCGCGCCCACGGTGAGCATGACCAGAATCTGGTCGGGCTGGTTGGGCGAGTTGCTCGTCGGGTCCCCCATGCCGTACCCGGTCTTGCCGCGCACCGTCAGGGTGAGGATGCCGATTAGGAACGGCAGCAGCGCCAGGAACACCGTGTAGCCGCGGTCGGAGATGACCAGCCGCACCTGGCGGCGCGCCACCGTGGAGAACTGGCGCAGGACGTCGGTGTGCACCGGTTCGCCCAGGTCGGCCGGGCTGACCTCGGATGGGGCGGGCAGCGACCGCTGCCGGTTTTCGGCGAGGAAGCGGCGGTTGGCCTCGTCGGGGTCGGCCCCCACCTTCGCGAAGATGTCGGCCCAGTTGGTGGTGCCCATGGCGCCGCCGATCTGGCTGGGCGGCCCCAGGAACGCGGTCTTGCCGCCGGGTGCCACCAGCAAGAGCTGATCGCAGACGTCGAGGTAGGCCACCGAGTGGGTGACGACCAGCACCACGCGGCCGGCGTCGGCGAGTTGGCGCAGCATCATCATCACCTGACGGTCCAGCGCCGGGTCCAGGCCGGTGGTCGGCTCGTCGAGGATCAGCAGCGACGGCCCGGTGAGCAGTTCGAGCGCGACCGAGGCGCGCTTGCGCTGGCCGCCGGAAAGTTTGTCGACGCGGGTGTCGGCGTGCTTGGTCAGCTCGAGTTCCTCGAGCACCTGGGCGACGACCTGTTCGCGGTCGGCCTTGCTGGTGTCGGGCGGCAGCCGGAGTTCGGCCGCGTAGCCCAGGGCCTGGTTTACCGTCAGCTGGCGGTGCACGACGTCGTCCTGGGGGACCATCCCGATCCTGCTGCGCATGGACGCGTACTCGGCGTGGATGTTGTGGCCCTCGAACGTCACCGAGCCGGAGGTGGGGCTGGTGTATCCCGCGATCAGCCGCGACAGCGTGGTCTTGCCGGCGCCGGACCCACCGATGATGGCCGTCAGCGTCCCGGGGCGTGCGGTCAGCGAGATGTGGTCGAGCAGTTGCTTCCCGTGTTCGACCTCGAAACAGACGGAGTTCACCTCCAGGCCGCCGGTGCGCGTGGCCGCTTCGGTGCGCCGTACCAGGGTGTCGCGGGTGAATACCAGGTCGACGTTGCCGATCGTGACCACGTCGCCCTCGGTCAATATCGCGGATCCCACCCGGACCCCGTTGACGAACGTCCCGTTGACGCTGTGTGCGTCGCGGATCTCGGTGCCCAGCGGTGTCTGGGTCAGAAACGCGTGGTGGCGCGACGCCAGGACGTCCTGGATGACGATGTCGTTGTCGGTGGAACGACCGATCGTGACCGCCTCGGCCGGCTTCTGGATCGCCCCGGATCTGGACGGCAACAGCGCCTGGAACATCTTCGTCGCCAGGTTTCCCACCTCCGGTGGCTTGGCGACGCTGGGCGACATCTGCGTTTCCGGTGACGCGGGCGGGGACCCCGCGGCGGCCATCTGCGGGTGGGGCTGGAAATTGGGTGGTGGCGGCGCGCTGGTCGGATACGCGGGTGGCCGCCCGCCAAGGCTGGTCGGGTACACGGGTTGGCCCGGCGGCCCCGGCGGTGGTCGCCGCGCGGCCGGCGCGGCCCAGCTAGGTGGCCGGCCGGGAGGCCCGGGCGGGGGACCGGGCGGAGCGGCGACGGGTGGACCGGGTTGACCCGATGCCTGTGCGGCAGGCCACGCCGTTCCCGCGGCGTTTGCCGCGACGGGGATGCCCATCGACTCGGTCTGGGGCGGGCGCCCGGCCATCCCTTGGTGGCGCCCGACCTCGAAGGTCAGCAGTGGCCCGTCCGGGTTTCCGATGTTGACGCCCTGGCCGTCGTGGATGTCGACGACCGGCACCCGGCGGCCGTTGACGAAAGTCCCGTTGAGGGAACCGTTGTCGATTGCCAGCCACCTGCCCTGGTCGAAGCGCAGCAACAGATGGGCGCGCGAGATCAGCGGGTGCGTGATACGCATGTCGGCCCGGAGATCGCGTCCGACCACCACGTCGTGGCCCGCTGCGAAGGTGCGTTCCGACCCGTCATGGCGAACGGTCAGCGCTGGCGGGGCTGGTGCACTCATTGCCACAACTCTAGCTTGTAGATCCGCTGTCACCCTGTGGCATTGATGGCGTCGGGCGCGCCGGTTACCACGCAGCGGGTCCGGGTGTAGATCGTCGGCATGCACTGATTGCAGTGCGTACACGCGGAACGCACGCTTTGCCCGGCGCCGTCGGCGGCGATCCGGTTGACCAAGTCCGGCTCGGCCAGCAGCGCCCGGGCCATCGCGACGAACTGGAATCCCTCCGCCATCGCCAGGTCCATCGTTTCCCGGTTGGTGATACCGCCGAGCAGAATCAGCGGCATCGTCAGCTCGGCGCGGAACAACTTGGCGTCGCGCAATAGATAGGCGTCGCGGTAGGGATACTCACGGAGGAATTTCTTGCCCGTCATGCGCATGCCCCAGCGCACCGGCGGCTTGAATGCACCGGCGAACTCCTTGACCGGCGCGTCGCCGCGGAACAGGTACATCGGGTTGACCAGCGAGCTGCCCGCGGTGAGCTCGATCGCGTCCAACCCGCCGTCGTCCTGCAGCCAGTTGGCGGTGGTCAGCGATTCTTCGGTGTTGATGCCCCCGCGCACACCGTCGGCCATGTTGAGCTTGGCGGTGACCGCTATCGACCCTCCCTCGTTGTCCACGGCGCGGCGAACGGCCATCACCAGTCCGCGGGCCACCTTGGCACGGTTCTCCAGCGATCCGCCGAACTCGTCGTCGCGGCGATTGATCAGCGGAGACAGGAACGCGCTCGCCAAATAGTTGTGGCCCAAATGGATTTCGACCGCGTCGAAGCCGGCGTCGATGGCCAGCCGCGCGGCGTTGGCGTGCGCTTCCATGACGTCCGCGATGTCCTCGCGGGTCGCCTTCTTGGCGAAGCGCATCCCGATCGGATTGAAAAACCGCACCGGCGCCAGGGCGGTGGCCTTGTTGGACTTGGCATTGGCCACCGGACCGGCGTGGCCGATCTGAGCGCTTACCGCCGCGCCCTCGGCGTGGATCGCGTCGGTGAGCCGGCGGAACCCGGGTACGGCCTCCGGGCGCATCCAGATCCCGTTGCCTTCGGTGCGGCCACCCTGGGAGACCGCGCAGTAGGCGACGGTGGTCATCCCGACGCCGCCGGCGGCCGGCAGCCGGTGGTACTCGATCAGGTCATCGGTCACCAGCGCGTCGGGCGTGCGTGCCTCGAACGTCGCGGCCTTGATGACGCGGTTGCGCAGCGTGATGGGGCCGAGCTTGGCCGGTGCGAAGACGTCCGGGCCCTGAGCCTCCGGAGTAGACATATCGGGAGCGTACGCGGCGGGCGTGCCAGACTGTCAGGCGTGGGCGCAATCACGCTGGACGGCAAGGCCACCCGAGACGAGATCTTCGTGGACCTCAAGCAACGGGTTGCCGCACTGACCACATCGGGTCGCACGCCCGGGCTGGGCACCATCCTGGTCGGCGACGATCCGGGGTCGCAGGCCTACGTGCGTGGCAAGCACGCGGACTGCGCCAAGGTCGGCATCACGTCGATCCGCCGCGACCTGCCCGCCGACATCGGCACCGCCCGGCTCGACGAGACCATCGACGAATTGAACGGCAACCCGGAATGCACCGGTTACATCGTGCAGTTGCCTTTGCCCAGGCATCTCGACGAGAACGCGGCGCTTCAGCGCGTCGACCCCGCCAAGGACGCCGACGGGCTGCACCCCACCAACCTCGGCCGGCTGGTGCTGTCCACCCCCGCGCCGCTGCCGTGCACCGCGCGCGGCATCGTGCACCTGCTTCGGCGCTACGACGTCGAGATCGCCGGGGCGCACGTGGTCATCATCGGCCGCGGGGTGACGGTCGGCCGGCCGCTGGGGCTACTGATGACCCGCCGCTCGGAGAACGCCACGGTGACGTTGTGCCACACCGGAACTCGTGACCTGCCCGCGTTGACCAGGCAGGCGGACATCATCGTGGCCGCCGTGGGCGTCCCGCACATGCTGACCGCCGACATGGTGCGTCCCGGCGCCGCGGTCGTCGACGTGGGCGTCAGCCGCACCGAGAACGGCCTCGTCGGCGATGTGCATCCGGACGTGTGGGAGGTGGCCGGCCACGTGTCGCCGAACCCCGGTGGCGTCGGCCCGCTTACCCGCGCGTTCCTGCTGACCAACGTCGTCGAATTGGCCGAGGGACGACAATAACGCATGCGCGCGACCTTGCGGGCCCAGTGGCCGATCCTGTTGGTCGAGCTGATCTTCGTAGCGGCTTTTGTGTTGGCGGCGGCGAACTTCTGGCGCCGCGGCGCCCTGCTGATCGGTATCGGTGTCGGCGTGGCGGCGATCCTGCGCCTGGTGTTATCCGAGGAGCGGGCCGGCCTTTTGGTCGTCCGCAGCAGGGGCATCGACTTCGCCACCACCGCGACCGTCGCGGCGACGATGGTCTACATAGCGTCGACCATCGACCCGCTGGGTACCCGTTAAATCCCTGGCAAGCCGTGGATTTGGGACAGACCACCGGGAAGGCCGCCGGGCAGCCCCCCGGGAAGACCGCCGGGCAGGCCGCCGGACAGGTTGCCGCTGGCGATGTTGGCCATTTCCTCCGGGCAGTACATCTGAATCGCAATGGTGGTGAACATCTTGGCCATCTGCGGTGACATGCCGCGGTGGCTGACGCTCGCCACGACGGCGGCGATGTTGCCGCCCGGCTGCGCGAGCATCGGGCAGATGGACTGGCCGACGGACATCGCGTTTCCCGGTTCGCCGAAGTCGATGCCGGCGTGGTTCAGCGCGTCGATGAAGTTGTCGTCGGCCGGGTCCGCCTCGGCCGGCGCCGCGAATGCCGCGGCCAGGGTGAGCAGGGCGGCCGCCCCGGCCAGCAGGCGAATGGTCAGGGGCTGGTGACGAAACAGCCAGATCCAACGCTGAGTTCCCGCCGCAAGTGATTTCATGCCAGCTCCCCATCTGTCTCGGAGTGTACTGAGGGCACTCCAGTCACGCTAGGAACTCTGATCTATTACTGTCACATTTACAACACGGTGCGATAAAGGTTTGCACAATAAGCGTTTCGTAAGGGCACTGCGCGCGCGACGTCGATTATTAGGCCGAAACACGCTGGGGCCGCCGCCGGCCGATCGAAGCCACACTGTGACCTGACACTCGCGCGGACACCGGATTTTCAGGTGCCGATTGGACCAGAATCCGGCCCATGACGACGAATCGCAGCCGTCCGTTCGACCTTTCCTTCGACAGGGGCATCTCGCGCCAGGCGTTTCTCCGCGGTGCCGTCGGAATGATGGCTACCGGAGCGGTGTTCGGCAGCGCGCGGGCAGCCGCGGACCCCGCGGCCGGCTGGGGCGGCTTAGCCTCCTCCATCGGCGGCAGTGTGCTGCTGCCCGCCAACGGCGCTCAATTCGCCACGGGCAAGCAGGTTTTCAACTCGCTTTACAACAATTCCAATCCGGCGGCGGTGGTCGCGGTCTCGTCGCAATCGGATGTGCAGAAGGCGGTTTCGTTCGCGACGGCCAACGGGCTCAAGATCGCCCCGCGCGGTGGTGGGCATTCGTACGTCGGCGCGTCGAGCCCCTCCGGCACGATGGTGATCGACCTGCGCGGGCTTCCCGGCGGAGTGAACGTTGACGGTGGTGGCAACGCCACGGTCACGCCGGCGACCACGCTGTATGCGGTCCACCAAGGGTTGGCCGGGGCGGGCCGCGCCATATCCACCGCCACCTACCCGAGCGTCGGGATCGGGGGAATGGCCCTTGGTGGCGGGGTGGGCGCCGATTCTCGCCATGCCGGCCTGACGTGCGATGCGCTGCAGTCGGCCACGGTGGTGTTGCCCAGCGGTGACGTGGTCACGGCGTCCGCCAACGACCATCCGGATCTGTTCTGGGCGCTTCGCGGTGGTGGCGGCGGCAATTTCGGGGTGACGACGTCGATGACGTTCGCGACCTTCGGGACCGGCGACCGCGACGTCGTCCGGCTTGACTTTCCACCGTCGTCGGCGGTGCAGGTGCTTGCCGGCTGGCAGTCCTGGGTGAGCGCGGCGGACCGAAATACCTGGGGGATAGTCGATCTCTCGGTCGGAAGCCAGCCGAACTGCCATGTGCTGGCGACCTGCCCCGCGGGGGCCGGTTCCGGTGTCATTGACGCCATCAAGTCGGCGGTGGGAGTGGCCCCCACCACGGTGCAGAACAAGACGCTGAGCCATATGGACCTGGTGACGTTTCTGGCCGGCGGCAGCTCGACGACTTCACCCGTCGGGTTCGTGGCCGGGTCCGACGTGCTCTCCACGATGAATTCCGATGCGGCCCACGCCGTTGCGACGGCGATCGGGCAGTGGCCCGCCTCCGGCGGCAAAGCGTCGGTGCTCGTCGACCCACTGGACGGCGCCGTCGGCGACGTGGCCCCCGGGGACACCGCCTTTCCGTGGCGCAAGCAGGCCGCGCTACTGCAGTGGTATGTCGAGCCCGCCGCCGATCAGGTGTCCGCGGCGACGCAGTGGCTGAACACCGCGCACCAAGCGGTGCAACCGTTTTCGGTCGGCGGCTACGTCAACTACCTGGAGCCCAACAGCTCGGCGTCGCGCTACTTCGGCTCGAATCTGTCGCAGCTGACGACGGTGCGGCAGAAGTACGACCCCAACCGGGTCATGTTCTCGGGATTGAACTTCTGATCAACTGACTGGCGCCGGGCCGATTCACACACCGTCCCACCATGACGGAATAAGGGCGAGGCTGCGCATCAACTGACCCTCAGCTCCGGTTATCAGCGATACACCGGTCACGCTGTGCTGGCCGAACGGGAAGTTCAGGTGCGGGTCCAGCGTGGGCACGAACGGGTAGGTGTTCGGCATCATCGACGGCGGCAGCCAACCCAGATCCACAGCGAAGGCCGTTGGACCCTGGATCGCACCCACGACCAGGTCGGGGATGATTGTGAACGGGTCGGGCAGTTCGAAGAACTGGCCCGGGGTGGGGATGTTGGCATAGTTGCCGCTCGCGTAACCCAGGTCCACCAGCACCCTCAAGTCTGGCTGTAGCAAGTCCGCTATCGCATCGTCCCACGGGGGAATGACGAGGTTTCGCACCGGAGCCAGCAACGGCAGGTTCTGTGTCGGTATCCAGTAGTACGTCGTTTGACCGTTGTATCCCGGCGACGTGGGCAGCGCGATCGCGCCGGCCACGTCGGTCGGCGTGTAGATGTGCGCGCCGAAGGCAAACCCCATGATCGCGTTGATGTCCGATACCGGGTTGAGGATGTATTGCGGGAAGTTGGCAGCCATGTCGTATTGGTTGGTGTAGATCGTGGTCGGGTATGGCGAGTTGGGTGGGGTTGCGCCATTCAGGTACACGTCGATCCCCGGCACATAAAAACCGACGAATCGCTCAAAAAATCCGCCATCCGGATTGTTGGGATTGCCGGTCAGGATGAAGTTGAGCTGATTTTGGAACGGTGAGCCAACACTGATCAGGTGGCGTATCTCCCCTGTGGCCACTACCGAACTTTGCGAGGTAGTCCACACGGTGATGTTGGTGGCGTTGTTGCCCGCCTCAGCTTGGATTGCTTGGTTGAGGTATTGAACACCTTGGGCGATCGACTGGCCCAAAGTGAGGTTGCCCAGGTGAGGTGTGAGCGGGAAGAACTGGCTCGGTTGCCACACCCCTCCGAAACCACCCGGCAGGTTGTACTCCTGCGCGATCTGGGCCAGTAGATAGTCGTTCGGCACATTGGCGCTGGTGCCGCTAAGGATCAGTGAAACCGCCCCATTGATGGGAGCGGGGAAGGGTATTGGCGGCGGAACTGGCGGGCCAAAGACCCCCACCAACCAGGGCACTAATATCTGTTCGAACCGGCCCACCACGTTGGTGAATCCGATGAGCAGTTTCTCGTTCGCCTGTCGGATTGCGTCGTAAATCGGACCGCCGATGCCGAGCAGGGTTCGCAACGGCGATGCGGCGGCGCCCTCGGCGGCCGCGTAGGTGCCCGCACCCGCGGTCAAGGCCTGTACAAACTCCTGATGAAACGCCGCCGCCTGCGCGCTGAGCGATTGATGGGCCTGGCCGTGCGCCCCAAACAGCGCCGCGATGGCGGCCGACACCTCATCGGCGCCCGCGGCCAACAGCCCCGTCGTCGGGGCCGCCGCCGCCGCGTTGGCGGCGCTGATCGTGGAACCCAGACTCGTCAAATCCGACGCCGTCGCCGCCAGGGCCTCCGGCCCCACGATCACAAACGACATCCGACACCTCCCTACTCGACATGACCAGAGATTACTGCGATCCCATCGGGTTCGTGGCGGGTCCGATGTGCTCTCGACGATGGATTCCGCTGCGGCCCAGGCGGTTGCGACGGCGATCGGGCAGTGGCTCGCCTCCGCCGGCAATCAGGTGTCCGCGGCGACGCAGTGGCTGAACACCGCGCACCAGGCGGTGCAACCGTTTTCGGTCGGCGGCTACGTCAACTACCTCGAGCCCAACAGCTCGGCATCGCGTTATTTTGGCTCGAATCTGTCGCAGCTGACGACGGTGCGGCAGAAGTACGACCCCAACCGAGTCATGTTCTCGGGACTGAATCTCTAATACGAAATCACTTGTGTCACTGTGGTTTCACTGGCCCCCGAGCGGCGTTTTTTGTCGGTGCCCTTGGCTAGTTTCGGGGTATGGCGGGCGACGTTGTTGATCGGGAGGCGATCACGGTGGCCTTTGATGCCCTGGACGCCGCGATGGACAAGGTGGCCGCGTTGGACTGTGAGGCCTTGACCACCAAGGAGTGGTTGCCGTTATTGGAGCGCTGCGAGAAGGTGCGCCGCCGAATACCGGCCATCGAGCACCCGATGATCAATGCGCTTGCGCGTCAGGCCACCCCCGAAGAGTTGGGCGGCAAGCTTTCCCATGCGATCGCGGAGTGGACTTTGATCAGCCGCGCCGAAGCGGCCCGGCGCATCAAAGAGGCTGCCGATCTGGGTCCGCGCCATGGCCTGACGGGCGAACCTTTGCCGCCGGTGCTGGCCGCCACTGCTGCCGTTCAGCGGGAAGGCAAACTGGGTGCCGGGCAGGTGGCGGTGATCCGCAAGTTCTGGCATCAGCTGCCCGGCTGGGTCGACGCCGCCACCCGCGAGCAGGTCGAAGCGAAGTTGGCCACCGAGGGCACGCAGTTTCGTCCCGAACAACTGGCCGAGCTGGCCGGCACGCTCGCCGACTGCATCAACCCCGACGGCACCTACACCGACGAAGACCGCGCGCGGCGCCGCGGGCTGACCCTGGGCAACCAACAAAGCGACGGGATGTCGGAACTACGCGGCCTCATCACCCCCGAACTGCGCGCCACCCTGGAAGCTGCGCTGGCCAAGCTGGCCGCCCCCGGCATGTGCAACCCCGGCGACGACACCGCGTGCGTAGACGGACCACCCACCCAAGACGCCATCGACCGCGACGCCCGCTCGGCAGCCCAGCGCAACCATGACGCGCTCAGCGCCGCGCTGCGAGCGCTGTTGGCGTCGGGAAAGCTAGGTCAGCACAACGGGCTACCCGCCTCCATCATCGTCACCACCACCTTGGCCGAGCTGGAAGCCGCCGCCGGGCGCGGTCTCACCGGTGGGGGCAGCATCTTGCCCATGAGCGACGTGATCCGTCTCGCGCGCCACGCGCGGCATTACCTGGCGATCTTCGACAAGGGCAAAGCGCTGGCGCTGTATCACACCAAACGCCTGGCCTCACCCGCGCAGCGAATCGTGTTGTATGCCAAGGATCGTGGCTGCACGGCACCCGGCTGCACCGTGCCCGGCTACTACAGCGAGGTCCATCACGTCGTCGGCTACGCCACCTGCGGCTGCACCGACGTCAACAACCTCACCTTCGGCTGCCCCACCCAACACCACATCGTCCAACCCGGCGGCTGGGGCACCCGCAAAAACGCCCGCGGCGAAACCGAATGGATCCCGCCCCCACACCTCGACCGTGGTCAACCCCGCACCAACACCTTCTGGCACCCCGAAAAACTCCTCCGCCAGGCGGAAGACGAAGACGAGTGGTAGCCCCCCGCATTCAATTACGGGCGCTCTGCTCTACCCGCATACAACCGGCAACGCTCAACCAGGGTCCCGGCTAGCAGTTCCGGCTCGCTGACCATCAGGCAGTGACACGTATCGATCTCGATCAACGTCTGCACACCGCCGATCGCTTCGATGTATTGGCGCTGCAGCTTCGGCGCGAGGGCACGATCCCGCCGGGTCAGTATCCAGGTGCGCGGAACGTCCCCAGGCATTCCTCGCCGGGACACGGTCTCCGTCAGTATGCGAAGTGATTCCGGATAGAGCTTGCCGGCCATGAATCTGCGGCGACGCGAGGGAACTCCGTTCAAGTACACGAATCTCGCCAGCCATTTTGGCGTTTCGCGCGGCACGCCCCTCTTCGCGAAGCGCCGGGCGATTCCCGCGAGTAGCCACGGTGAGCTGTCGACAATGGAAGTGCCTTCGGGCGGCAGGAAGGCCGCTGCGAAGATCACTTCGCGCACCCGCGCCGCACCCAGCTTCGTCACCACTCCTGGCAGCGTCATGGCTCCCAGTGAATGGCCAACGATGACGACGTCGTGTAACCCGGCGCTTTCGATGTCGCCGACCAGCGAGGCGACGAAATCGGCGATGGTCAGTCGCCTCAGGTCTCCCGGCTTGTTCCGCCGTCCCGGCATGTCAAGGGTGACCACGGCCAGGTTTGGCTCTTGCCGGTGGATTTCGTGGACGGCGAGCTCCCAAGAATCGGCGGCGAGCCCGCCGCCATGCACGAGAACCAGAGTGGGCAGTGCCAATCGCGGCCTCCTTCAGCGCCCCCGTGTGAGTGGCCGGGCTACGCGTCTTACCCGGCCAGCGCCGCCCGGATGCACACGGTGACATACGGCAGCGCCAGGCCGGCCGAATTCGCCAGCGCCGGATGGGTGGCCAGCAACTCACGCACCTGATCGAGCGTTCTGCTGCGGACCTCGGTTGGCGAGGTGATGCAGTAGCTGCGGGACGCCACCAGGTCGATCAAGGCTTGCGGCGTCAGGTAATTCGTCCACTCGACCTGATGTCGCTCCGGGTCGGTGAACGACGTGGACAGCGTCACGTCGAAGCGGCCCCGGTCGCCATCGGAACCGATGATGTCGCCCAGCTCGCGCACCCAGCCCAGCCGCTCGTCTCGGGTGTTCCACACCAGACCGAGCCGACCGCCCGGCCGCAGCACGCGGGCCACCTCGGGAATCGCCCGCTCGGGATCCACCCAGTGCCATGCCTGGGCCACCAAAACGGCGTCAACGCTGTTGTCTTCCAACGGAATCTCTTCCGCGGTGCCCAGCAGCGCACGCGTTTCCGGCAGCGAGCTGCGCAGCACCTCCAGCATGTCGGGAATCGGGTCCACGGCCACCACGTCCAGGCCGCGTTCCACCAGCCGGGTCGTCAGCTTGCCGGTGCCGGCCCCCAGGTCGAGCACACGGCGCGCGCCGCGCGGCAACAGCCAGTCGATCGCCTCCGGCGGATAGGAGGGGCGGCCACGCTCGTAGGCAGCAGCCGCTGAGCCGAACGAGAGGGAGCGGTCGTGCCTCGAGCGGGTCACTGTCGACACGCGCCTTCGCCGTCGGCTGAGGGGGCCAAGTCGAGTGTCTTGCGGATCAGGTCGCCGACCGCCTCGGACTCCACCAGGAAGCCGTCGTGCCCGCAGATGGAATCGACGACATGGAGCTCGGTGCAGCCGGGCAGCAGCTCGGCCAGCTCTTCCTGCAAGCGCAACGGGTACAGCCGGTCGGAGGTGATGCCGCCGACCACAACCGGCACCGGGCACCCACGCAGCGCATTGTCCACCCCGCCGCGCGCGCGGCCGACGTCGTGGCTGCTCAGCGCCTCGGTGAGGACGACATAGCTGCCGGCGTCGAAGCGGGCCAGCAGCTTGTCGCCCTGGTGCTCCAGGTAGCTCTGCACCGCGTATCGGCCGCCGGTCGCCGGATCCTCGTGGCCCTGGCTGTCGTTGGCGAACCGGGTGTCGAGCTCGATCTCACCGCGGTAGGTCAGGTGGGCGAAGCGGCGGGCGACCGTCATCCCGGCGTCCGGTTTGCGCCCGGTGCCGTGGTAGTCGCCGCCCTGCCAGTTCGGATCGGCCTTGATCGCGGCGATCTGCGTGGTCTGGGTGCCGATCTGGTCGCCGGTTGCGCGTGCGCCGACCGCCAGCAGCAGCCCCGCCCGGACCGTGTCGGGGTGGCCGACGATCCACTCCAAAGCCCTTGCGCCGCCCATGGATCCGCCGACGACGGCGGCGACCTGGTCGATACCCAGGGCGGCGAGCGCGGCGACGTCCGCCCGCACTTGGTCGCGCACCGAAATCAGCGGAAACCTTGAGCCCCAAGGCTTTCCGTCCCGGGCGAGCGAGCCGGGTCCGGTGGAGCCACGGCAGCCGCCGAGCACATTGGTGGCCACGGCGCACCAGCGGTTGGTGTCGATCGGCGCGCCCGGCCCGGCCACCCCGTCCCACCAGCCGGGCGTGGGATGCCCGGGTCCGGCGGGCCCGGTGATGTGCGAATCACCAGTGAGCGCGTGCAGCACCACCACCACGTTGTCGCGCGTGGGCGACAGCTCACCCCAGCGCTGGATGGCGATGCAGACGTCGTCGATCACCGCACCGCTTTCGGTGGTCAGCGAACCGATGTGAACAAAGCCGACTTCGCCCTCGGTGGGCAGCGTCTGCGTCGGCACGTCGGAGATCGTCATGTCAGAACCCCTCAGAAAGCCGCCACGGCCTGCGGGTCGCCGGTGGCTCCAGCCGCTTCGGCCCCGAACTTCCGTGCCGCGGCGAAGCCGAGCTCGAGGTCGGCCAGGATGTCGTCGATGCCTTCGATGCCGACGGCCAGCCGCACCAGGCCCGGGCTGACGCCGGTGGTCAGCTGCTCCTCGGGTGACAGCTGAGCATGCGTGGTCGACGCCGGGTGAATCACCAGGGAGCGCACGTCGCCGATGTTGGCGACGTGGCTGTGCAGCTTCAGCGCGTTGACGAAAGCCTTCCCGGCCTCGATGCCGCCGGCCAGCTCGAACGCCAGCACGGCCCCGGTTCCCTTGGGCGCCAGCTTCTTTCCCCGCTCGTACCACGGCGAGCTGGGCAGCCCCGCGTAGTTCACGGACAGCACGCCGTCGTGGCCGGCCAAAAACTCGGCGACCCGCTGCGCGTTGGCGACGTGGCGCTCGACGCGAAGACTCAGCGTCTCCAGGCCCTGGGCCACCAGGAACGCGTTGAACGGCGCGGCGGCCGATCCCAGGTCGCGCAGCAGTTGCACGCGGGCCTTGAGCGCGTACGCCGGCGGCCCCAGCTCGGCGAACACCACGCCGTGATAGCTGGGATCGGGCGTGGTGAATCCGGGGAACCGGCCTTGCGTCCAGTCGAAGGTGCCGCCGTCGACGATCACGCCGGCGATCGCGGCGCCATGCCCACCCAAGTACTTGGTGGCCGAGTGCACCACGATGTCGGCGCCCTGGGTGAACGGCTGGATGAGGTAGGGCGTGGCGATGGTGTTGTCGACGATCAGCGGCACACCGTTGGCGTGCGCGACCCCGGAAACCCCCGGGGTGTCCAGGATGTCGATCTGCGGGTTGGAGATGGTCTCGCCGAAGAACGCCTTGGTGTTCGGCCGCACCGCCGCCTGCCACGAGTCGAGATCGTCGGGATCCTCGACGAAGCTGACGTCGATGCCGAGCTTCGGCAGCGAATAGTGGAACAGGTTATAAGTGCCGCCGTAGAGCCGCGGGCTGGAGACAATGTGATCCCCGGCACTCGCGAGGTTCAATATGGCGAATGTCTCAGCGGCCTGCCCGGAGGACAGGAACAGCGCGGCGACCCCGCCCTCGAGCGCGGCGATGCGTTGCTCGACGACGTCGGTGGTCGGGTTGCCGATCCGGGTGTAGATGTTGCCCGGAACCTCGAGCCCGAACAGTGCGGCGGCGTGCGCGGTGTCGTTGAAGACGTAGGACGTGGTCTGGTAGATCGGCAGGGCGCGGGCGTTGGTCGCGGAGTCGGGACTCTGGCCCGCGTGGACCTGCTTCGTTTCGAACGACCAATGCGCGGTCGGATCGGCCTCGGGACTGGTTTCGTTGTTTTGGGAGCTCACGTGTGGTGCTTTCTGCTCAGAAGGAGTATCGGGGGTGCTCGCAGCCATCCGCGACGTCATCGGCGATGACGTCAACGGCTGGCAGTCGAATTAGCGGCGCCAGACAATGCGACGCGAATGAGCTTGATGAATGCGCATCACGTGTCCCCTCTAGTCAGGGGCCCGGTATGGCGGACCCGCGCTTGCCGCGCAGCCTGTGGCTACTAGACCTGGTCTTTCACCCGGGGCACCCCACCGCGGTTGGAGGGTTGCCGGCCAGCAAGCCGGGGCTTGTCGCTGGCGCTCATGACCGATGTGAAGCCTATCGCATCGCAGCGAGTCTTTGCCAATCCGGGCCAACCCCGGCGGTTCGCTCTCCCTTTCAGCACCCTTAGAGCAGGGCGAAGGCTCCTTGTAGGCTTGCCTCACGAGCAACCGCTCGCCCATGCTCGCCACTGGCTGGAGGATTCGGACGCAGATGTCCAACGACGGCAAGGTCAAAGTCAAAGGCCCGGTAGTCGAGCTCGACGGCGACGAGATGACCCGCGTCATCTGGAAGCTCATCAAGGACATGCTGATCCTGCCGCATCTGGACATCAACTTGGACTACTACGACCTGGGCATCGAGCACCGCGACCGCACCGACGACCAGGTGACCATCGACGCGGCGTACGCCATCAAGAAGCACGGTGTGGGCGTCAAATGCGCGACCATCACCCCCGACGAGGCCCGCGTCCAGGAATTCAACCTGAAGAAGATGTGGCTGTCGCCCAACGGGACCATCCGGAACATCCTGGGCGGCACCATTTTCCGCGAGCCGATCGTGATCTCGAATGTGCCGCGCCTGGTTCCGGGCTGGACCAAGCCAATTGTCATCGGCCGTCACGCTTTTGGTGACCAGTACCGGGCGACGAACTTCAAGGTCGACCAGCCGGGCACCGTCACGTTGACGTTCACGCCCGCCGACGGCAGCGAACCGATGGTGCACGAGCTGGTGTCCATCCCCGAGGACGGCGGCGTCGTGATGGGGATGTACAACTTCAAGGAATCCATCCGGGATTTTGCCCGCGCCTCGTTCGCCTACGGCCTCAACGCCAAATGGCCGGTGTATCTGTCCACCAAGAACACCATCCTCAAGGCCTACGACGGCATGTTCAAGGACGAGTTCGAGCGCATCTACGAAGAGGAATTCAAGGACAAGTTCGAGGCCGAAGGGCTGACCTACGAGCACCGGCTGATCGACGACATGGTCGCGGCCTGTCTGAAGTGGGAGGGCGGCTACGTCTGGGCCTGCAAGAACTACGACGGTGACGTGCAGTCCGACACCGTCGCGCAGGGCTACGGCTCACTGGGCCTGATGACGTCGGTGCTGATGACGGCCGACGGCAAGACCGTCGAGGCCGAGGCCGCGCACGGCACCGTCACCCGGCATTTCCGGCAGTACCAGGCCGGCAAACCGACCTCGACCAACCCGATCGCCTCGATCTTCGCCTGGACCCGGGGGCTTCAGCACCGCGGCAAGCTCGACGACACCCCGGAGGTGATCGAGTTCGCCCAGACGCTGGAGGAAGTCGTCATCTCCACGGTCGAGGGCGGCAAGATGACCAAGGACCTCGCCATCCTCATCGGTCCCGATCAGGAATGGCAGAACAGCGAGGAATTCCTCAATTCGATCGCCGAGAACTTGGAGAAAGCTTTAGCCGGCTAGCCGGTAGGCTGCTGGCGGCCCGGGGAAGGGCAGCATTCCTCGATGAAGCCGGTGATCACCTCGGTGATGCGTCCGGGTGCCTCGAACATCGGTACGTGCCCTACGCCTTCGAGCCTGGTGACCTGGTGGTTCTCGTCCGGCAGGTGCTTGGTGAAATGCCGGCTGAACCTGGGGGCGGGGACGATCCGGTCCTTTTCGCAGATCACCAAATGCGCGGGCACGGCGTTGAGCGCGAGTTCCCGCAGGCCGTGCAGCAGCGTCGCCTTGACCAGCAGCTGGAAATAGGCGGGGCAGTGCGCGACGTCGTCGATGATGGCCGACAGTTGGCGCTCGCTGACGCCGTCCGGTGACGCGCTGATCGCGTAGGTGGCCAACCGGCGACTGAACGGCAGGTGCAAGACGCGCGCCCGGAACGCCCAGGCGAGCACCATCAGCGGGATACCGAGGATGAACTTGGCGATTACCTCGAACTTCGCCGGGGTCCAGCGCGTCCAACCGCCGGCCGGCGCGATGCCGGTGACACTGCGCGCCCGCCCGCGCCGCTCCAGTTCGAAGGCGACCCAGCCGCCCAGCGAGTTGCCGACGATGTGGGCGGTGTTCCAGCCCAGTTCGTCCATCTGGCGCTCCACGTGGTCGGCGAGCACCGCGGACGACAGGAACCAGGTGCCGGCGGACGGCCCGCCGTTGTGGCCTGCCATCGTCGGGGCGAATACCTCGTAGCGGCCCGTATCGGCCAGCTGCTGGGCCACCTCCTCCCACACCGTCTGCGACAGCAGGAAAGGGTGCAGTAGTAGGACCGGTTCTCCGGAGCCAAGGTGGATCGGCGGACGAGGCGTCATATCGCCGACACTAAAGGCGGTACCGCCGGTACCGCAAGCAACGGCCGGTCGTGGAACAGCCCGGCGGCCACGCGTGAAAAGATCGGTGCATCATGAGCACGACTACCGGATCCAGCCGGATTTTCTCCGGCGTGCAGCCCACTTCCGACTCTCTTCACCTCGGTAACGCCCTGGGTGCCATCACCCAGTGGGTCGCGCTGCAAGACGACCATGACGCGTTCTTCTGCGTCGTCGACCTGCACGCAATCACCGTCCCGCAGGATCCCGAGGCGCTGCGACGCCGGACACTGGTCACCGCCGCCCAGTACCTGGCGCTGGGTATCGACCCCGCCCGCAGCACCGTCTTCGTGCAAAGCCACGTGCCCGCGCACGCGCAGCTGGCGTGGGTCCTGGGTTGCTTCACCGGCTTTGGGCAGGCCTCGCGAATGACGCAGTTCAAAGACAAGTCGACGCGCCAGGGCGCCGATGCGACGACGGTTGGCCTGTTCACCTATCCGGTGTTGCAGGCCGCCGACGTGCTGGCCTACGACAGCGATCTGGTGCCCGTGGGTGAGGACCAGCGCCAGCACCTCGAGCTGGCGCGCGACATCGCGCAGCGGTTCAACAGCCGCTTCCCCGACACCTTCGTGGTTCCCGACGTGCTCATTCCAAAGGTCACCGCCAAGATCTACGACTTGGGCGACCCGACGTCGAAGATGAGCAAGTCGGCGGCCACCGATGCCGGGTTGGTCAACCTGCTCGACGATCCGGCGTTGTCCGCCAAGAGGATTCGCTCCGCCGTGACCGACAGCGAGCGCGAGATCCGTTACGACATCGAGGTCAAGCCCGGCGTGTCGAACCTGCTGACCATCCAGTCGGCGGTCACCGGGGTCGGCATCGACAAGCTCGTCGAGGGCTACGCCGGGCGCGGCTACGGCGATCTGAAGAAGGACACTGCCGAGGCCGTCGTCGAGTTCGTGAGCCCGATCAAGGCGCGTGTCGACGAATTGATGACGGATCGCACCGAATTGGAGTCGGTGCTGGCGAGCGGGGCACAGCGCGCCGAGGAGGTGGCGAGCAAAACCGTTCAGCGGGTCTACGATCGGTTAGGGTTCCTTCCGCTGCGGGAATAGGTTTCGACATGAGCGAGCCGGCCAAGCCAGGCATCCTCGATCGGCTGCGGGCCCGGTTCGCGTGGTTGGACCATGTCATTCGGGCCTACCAACGCTTCGACGAGCGCAACGGTGGCTTCTACGCCGCCGGTCTCACTTACTACACGATCTTCGCGCTATTCCCGTTGCTCATGGTCGGTTTCGCGGCGTTCGGATTCTTGCTGTCGCGCCGGCCCCAGCTGCTGAACACGATCGACGACCACATTCGGTCCTCGGTGTCCGGCGTCGTTTCGCGACAGCTGGTGGACTTGATGAACTCGGCGATCGAGGCGCGGACCTCGGTCGGTGTCATCGGCCTGGCCACCGCGGCCTGGGCGGGTCTGGGCTGGATATCCCATCTGCGCGGTGCGGTAACCGAGATGTGGTGGGAGCGGCGCATCGATTCTCCCGGCTTTGTGCGCAACAAGCTTTCGGACCTGGTGGCGATGCTGGGGACGTTCACGGTGATGTTGGCCACCGTCGCGCTGAGCACGCTGGGCCACGAGGCACCGATGGCTGCGGTGCTGAGATGGCTTGGAATACCCGAGTTTTCGGTGTTTGACTGGCTGTTTCAGCTGTTTTCGATAGCGATATCGGTGTTTGTGGCGTGGCTGCTGTTCACCTGGATGATCGCCCGGCTGCCACGCGAGAAGGTAAATCTGGTCGACTCGATGCGTGCCGGGCTGCTGGCGGCGACCGGCTTCGAACTGTTCAAGCAGGTGGCGTCGGTCTATTTGAGAGTGGTGCTGCGCAGCCCCGCCGGCGCGGCGTTCGGGCCGGTGTTGGGTTTGATGGTGTTCGCCTACATCACCGCGTATCTGGTCCTGTTCGCCGCCGCCTGGGCCGCCACCGCGTCCGACGATCCGCGTGCCAAGCTCGTCGAGCCTCCGCCGCCGGCGATCATCGCGCCGCGGGTACAGCTGGACGAGGGGCTCAGCACGCGTCAGACGCTGACCGCGATTGCGGCGGGAGCCGTTGGGGCGCTGGCTTTCTCGCGACTGGCCCGCTGGCGACGTTAGCCTAGCCACTCACCGTGGGCCATTATGGCGGTAAGCCGCAAATCACCGTCCAGCACAACAAGATTGGCGTCATATCCCACGCGCAGGGCGCCCACGCGTTCGAGCCCGAGGGCTCGCGCCGGCGTCGCCGCCGTCATCTGCACCGCGCCGACCAGTGCGGTGTCGGGGTCGGCGCCGAGGCACGCCAAGGCGCGGAAGAGCCGATCCATGGTGGCGGTGCTGCCCGCGATCGTCGACGTTCCGCGCACCCGCGCCACACCCGATGCGACGTCGATCGGCACTGCGCCAAGGCGAAACGCCCCGTCGGCGCAGCCGGCCGCGGCCAGGGCGTCGGTGATCGCGGCGACGCGATCGGACCCGACGGCCTGGATCACCGCGCGCACGACCTCGGGGTGCACGTGCACGCCGTCGGCGATGAGTTCGACGGTCACACCCGGGTCCCGCAGCAACGCGAGCGCCGGTCCGGGCTCGCGGTGGTGCAGCGGGGGCATCGCGTTGAACAGGTGGGTGCCGACCGTGGCGCCCGCGGCGATGGCCTGTCCGGTCTGCTCGTAGGTCGCGTCGGTATGTCCCACGGCCACAACGACACCGGCGTCCCGAAAACGGCGAATCGCCGCCTCGGCTCCCGGCAATTCGGGCGCCAGCGTGACCATCCGGATCGCGCCGCCGCCTGCGGCGAGCACGGCGTCGATCTCGCCGGGGTCCGGGTCGCGCATCTGGGCGGCGTCGTGCGCTCCGCAGCGTCGCGGGCTCAACCACGGCCCCTCCAAGTGGATGCCCGCGATCGTGCGCCGCTGGGTGGCCGCAGCAAGTGCGCGCACGCCTGCGATCAGCTCCGCCGGCGAGCTGGTGACCAGACTTGCGAGCGTCGTAGTGGTGCCGTGCCGCAGGTGAAATTCCGCTGCCGCGGTGATGCCGTCGGTGTCGGTGTACGAGGCCCCGCCGCCGCCGTGCACATGCATGTCGATAAAGCCCGGCACGACAGTGCAATCAGGGAAGTCGCCGTCGGCGGGCCGCGGCGGGGGGCCGGACCCAGACGCGAGGATTCGTTCGCCGGACGTTTCCAACCATCCCGGCCGGCTGACCTGACCGTCGAGGACGATGGTTCCCGCGGAGATCAGTCCCACCGGCCACCGTTTTCCCAGAAGTGCCTGATGTCCTCGAGTTGGCGCCCCTTGGTCTCCGGCGCGTACCGGTAAACGAAGCCGAGGGCGACCACCGCGAGCACCGCGAACACCGCGAAAGTCCCTGCGCCGCCCAGTGAATGCAGCATCGTCAGAAAAACGGCGGCGACGATCGCGTTGGCCACCAGGTTGGACGTGAGCATCGTGCTCGAGCCGATCGACCGCAGCCGGGTTGGGAAGCTCTCACTCGCGTACACCCAGCCCAGGGAGCCGAAACCCATGGTGTAGCCGATGATGAACAGCAGCACACCGGCGAACCCGAAAATCAGTCCCGCAGAATTCGAGCCGCCGAGCCCGCGGGCGAACACGGCCAGCAGGACGACGTCGGCGACGATCATCATCGCGATGCCGGACAACAGAATTGGGCGACGGCCCAGCCGGTCGACGAGGAGCAGCGAGGTGCACACGGCCGCCAGACCGGCGACCTGAACCAGCGCCGGCAGAGCCAGCAGCGCAAAATTGCCGGTGAAGCCCATGGCCTCGAATATCCGGGGGCTGTAGTAGATGATCGCGTTGATGCCGGTGATCTGGATCAGGAAGCCGAGCACGATCACAAAGACGGTGGCCCGTGAATACGGCCTTCGAAACATTTCCGACAGCATCTCGGAGAAGCCACCGCTACCTTCGCTCAGAGCGCGGCCGATCTCGGCAAGCTCTTCGTCGACGTTCGCGGTGGGCTCCACGCGCAGCAGCGCCCGGCGGGCGTCGTCTGTCCGCCCTTTGAGCAGGTACCACCGAGCGGTGTCGGGCATCCGAATCAACAAGGGCAGCAGTAGCATTGCCGGGACGGCGGCGAGCCCAAGCATCCACCGCCAGCTGTGGGTACCGGCCAACAGGTAACCGGTGAGATAGCCGACGATGAGCCCGCTGACGATCGCCAGTTGATAGGCCGTCAGCAGCGAGCCGCGCACCGCTGCCGGAGCCGATTCCGCTACATACACCGGGACGACCACCACCGTCACGCCGATGGTCAGACCAAGCAGCAGCCGCGCCACCAGCAGCATCGGCAGCGAAAGCGAGAGCGCACCCAACAGCGCGAACATCGCGTAAGCGACCAGGATCAGTACCACCGATTTTTTTCGGCCGATCGCGTTGGCGAGCACGCCGGCGCCGAGCGCTCCGGCGATCTGGCCGATCACCACCATCGTGGTCAGCAGTTCCTGTTGTCGTGTCGTGAGCCCGAAGTCCTCGGTGACGAACAGCTGAGCGCCGGCGATGATGGACAGGTCGTAACCGTAGATGAGGCCGACACTGGCCGCGGTGAGCCCGGCCAGCAGGCCCCGCCGCGAGATGCGCGGCGACTCACCGGCGGTCAGCTGACCGGTACCGGGCCGAGGGCGTTGCACACCTCAGAGACGGTGCCACAGCGAAATTCGGCGGTCAACGGCGGTCAGCGGTGTTGGGGTCGGCGATTCATCGAGCGTGCCATCATGATCAACGCGAACACGACGATGGTGCCGATCACGGCCACACCGATGCGCACCGGCAGCGCGTCCGCCGACGGCATCAAGCCGGCCGCCTGGGGGCCGGCGCCTTGCCGGTCGGCGCCGTCATGCCGGGTGGGCAGCAGCGAGGGGTCGGGTTCGATCAGCGTGCCGACCTGCGTGCCCTGCGGCGTGCTGAACCCGTAGTCCAACAGGTGCGCCGCCTGTTCCCACGGGGCGATCGGCTGCCGCGTCCCGTGCAGCAACACCGCCATCAGCCGTCGTCCGTTGTGGTTCGCCGCGCCCACGAACGTCTGACCGGCGTCGTCGGTGTAGCCGGTCTTGCCGCCCAGCGCGCCGGGATACTTGTAGAGCAGCTGGTTGTCGTTTTCCAGCTCGTAGCCGGGATGGTCGCCGTGGCCGGGGAAGTCGAAGGTCCGCGTCGCGACGATGTCGGCGAAGGTGGGGTTCTGCCAGGCGTAGCGGTAGAACAGGCCGATGTCGTAGGCCGACGTGCTCATGCCGGGTCCGTCCAGCCCGGACGGCGTCGCCACCCGGGTGTCCCGGCCGCCGAGCTTGGCGGCGAGTACGTTGATCTTCTCCAGCGCTTGCTGCATGCCGCCCAGCTGCATGGCCAGTGCGTGGGCGGCGTCGTTGCCGGAGTGCATCAGCAAGCCGTGCAGCAGCTGGTTGACGGTGAAGACCCCGCCGTCCTCGACGCCGACCTTGGTGCCCTCGGCGGCCGCATCGTCGGCGGTTCCCTGGACGGATTTGTTGAGTGGTAAGGCGTTGATGGATGCCGTCGCGACCAGCACCTTGATGATGCTGGCGGGGCGGTGGCGCCCGTGCGGGTCCTTGGTGGCGATGACGGCGCCGCTGTCCAGGTCGGCCACCAGCCATGCCTCGGCGGACACGTCGCCCGGCAGCGGCGGCGTATCGGGTGCCGCGACGATGCCGCAGCCGGCCAGCGCCTCGCCGCCGACCGGCTTGGGGGGCACCGCCAGCGGGATCGGCGGGTCGCCGGCGGTCGGGACCTCCGACGAATCCACCGCGGGCGGGGTGTTCACCTGGTACGGGCAGTTGGCCGGTCCCGCGTTGGGACCGGCGCCGGGCTCTGCCCTGGCAATTGGCACAGCGAGCGCCACCGGTGCGGCGATCACGAAAACGGCCGCTGCCAGGCATGATGCTGGGCTGAGAAACCTCATTGAAACCTCATTGCTTGAGCAGACTAGGTGATCGGAGCCCAATTCCGGGGAGCCGCGCTGTGACTGGTGGGACAGAAGTTGCGAGTTGTGCGATGACGCGCGGCGACGGGGGCGAGCCACTACGCTGGCATGCGGTCGGCGCGACGGCAAACGATTGCGCACCGAGTCCAAAGGGTTTGCCATTCAAACGCAGTTTTGGTCGAAGTGGCGGCGCGACCGCGATGACTCCGCTCCGCCATCGCTGGAACGGTTGCTCAAGCAGGTCGAGAAGGGGACGCAGGTCCGGCGCCCGGGGCTTGATCGCGTCTTGACCGAGCTGAAGCTGCATCGCGATAGCACGCCCGATGCCGACCTGCAGTCCGCGCTCACCTGGCTTTGCAACGCGCAATCGCGAATGGCGAGCAACCCGACGGCGGCGCATTCTCGCGAGGTGTTGATAGCCGCCGACGCGGTCAGGCAGATCCTCGCTAGAGCCGCCGAGACTCCTGGTTGAGCACGTCGCGCAGGGTGGCTTCGATCGTGTTGAACTCGGCCTGGCCGCTGATCAACGGCGGCGCCAGCTGAATGACGGAATCGCCGCGGTCGTCGGTGCGGCAGTACAGCCCTGCCTCGAACAGCGCCGCAGAAACCCGGGGCAGCAGCGACGCGCGTTCCTCGTCGCTGAAGGTCTGCTTGGTCGCTTTGTCCTTGACCAGTTCGACGCTGTAGAAGTACCCCTCGCCGCGCACGTCGCCGACGATCGGCAGGTCGTACAGCCTCTCCAGCGTGGCGCGCAAATCCGGCCCGTGGCGTTTGACGCGATCGTTGAGGCCCTCGCGCTCGAAAATGTCGAGATTGGCCAACGCCACCGCGGCCGACACCGGGTGGCCGCCGAACGTATAGCCGTGCGGGAACATGGTTTTGCCGTCGTTGAACGGCTCGAACAATCGCTCGCTGGCGATCATCGCGCCGAGCGGTGAGTAGCCCGACGTCAGGCCCTTGGCGCAGGTGATCATGTCGGGCACGTAGCCGAAGTCGTCGCAGGCGAACATCGACCCGATCCGCCCGAAGGCACAGATCACCTCGTCGGAGACCAGCAGCACGTCGTACTCGTCGCAGATCTGGCGTACCCGCTCGAAATAGCCCGGGGGAGGGGGGATCGAGCCACCGGCGTTCTGCACGGGTTCCAAGAAGACCGCGGCGACGGTCTGGGGTCCCTCGAAGTCGATCGCCTCGGCGATCCGGTCGGCGGCCCACTGCCCGAAGGCCGTGGGGTCGGTGTACTTACCTTGTCTGAAAGGCTCGGGCGCGCGGTAGAAATTCGTGTTGGGCACCCGGAAGCCGCCGGGCGTCACCGGTTCGAACGGCGCCTTGTACAACGGCAGCCCGGTGATCGCCAGCGCGCCCTGCGTCGTGCCGTGGTAGGCGATCGATCGCGAAATCACCTTGTGCTTGCCGGGTTTGCCGGTGAGCTTGAAGTACTGCTTGGCCACCTTCCATGCGGTCTCGACGGCCTCGGTGCCGCCGGTGGTGAAGAAGACCCGGTTCAGGTCGCCCGGGGCGTAGTGCGCGATGCGCTCGGCGAGCTCGATCGCGGTCGGGGTGGCATACCCCCACAGGGGGAAGTACGCCAGCGTGCCGGCCTGCCGGGCAGCGACCTCGGCGAGTTCGGTGCGGCCGTGGCCGACCTGCACGGTGAACAATCCGGACAGCCCGTCGAGGTAGCTCTTGCCGCGGTCGTCGAAGATGGTGACGCCCTCGCCGCGGGTGATGACCGGCGGTGCGATGCCCGGGCCGTGCCGGGCGAAGTGCAGCCACAGATGATCCATCATGTTGTTCGTGAGCGTAGCGCTAGGCTCGGAATGTGACCTCAGCGCAGCAGGTTAGCGAATTCGAGTCGCTGCGGCCGCACCTCATGTCGGTCGCCTATCGGCTGACCGGCACCGTTGCCGACGCCGAGGACATCGTCCAGGATGCCTGGCTGCGCTGGCACAGGGCGGCCCAAGGCCGCAACGACGTCGTCGACTCGCGGGCGTGGCTGACCACCGTGGTGAGCCGGCTGGGCCTGGACCTGTTGCGGTCGGCCGCGCATCGTCGAGAGACCTACACCGGCAACTGGCTGCCCGAACCGGTGGTGACCGGTTTCCCAACTTCTCAGGAATCGGATCCGCTGTCCGCCGTGGTGGCCAACGAGGACGCCCGGTTTGCGGCGATGGTGGTGCTGGAGCGCCTCTCGCCCGATCAGCGGGTCGCGTTCGTGCTGCACGACGGATTCGCCGTGCCCTTCGCCGAAGTGGCCGAGGTGCTGGGAACCAACGAGGCCGCCGCCCGGCAGATGGCGTCGCGGGCGCGCAAGGCCGTCGCCGCGCAGCCGCCGCCCGAACCCGATCCCTCGCACAACGAGGTGGTCGGCAAGTTGATGGCGGCCATGGCCTCCGGCGATGTGGGGGCCGTGGTGGCGCTGCTGCATCCGGACGTGACCTTCACCGGCGATTCAAACGGCAAGGCGCCCACGGCAATCCACGTCATCCAGGGGGCGGACAAGGTGGCCCGGTTCATCTTCGGCCTGGCCCGCCGTTACGGCTCGGCATTCTTCTCGGCGAATCAGCTGGGGCTGGTCAACGGCGAACTGGGTGCCTACACGGCGGGCGCCCCCGGCGATGACGGGCACCGGGAAATGCAACCCCGGATTCTGGCGATGACGGTGCGCGACGGAAAGGTCTGCGCCCTATGGGATATCGCCAACCCGGACAAGTTCACCGGCTCCCCGCTGCGTGAGCTCTGAGTCTCGCAACGGCGAGGCCGGTTCGCAGCGCGCCGGCGGCCTCGGCGGCGGCTTCGGCGAACCGACCTCCGAGGCCGACAAAGTTGAGATACGCGTGTGGCAGGTCGGACTGGCGGCTCAGGACTACCGGGACCCCGCCGGCCCGCAGTTTGTCCGCGTAGGCCACGCCATCGTCGCGGATCGGGTCGAAACCGGCGCTGCCGATATAGGCGGGTGGGGCCTCGGTGACGTCGCCGTGCAGCGGTGACAGTCGTGGATCGCTCAGGTCGGTCCCCGGGGGTATGTAGCGGGCCATGACCCATCGCAGGTTCCGGTCGGTGAAGGTGGAGCCCCGGGCGAACAGGTCGTGCGACGGTCGGCGCGCGCTGAGGTCCATCGGGGGATACATCAGCAGCTGAAACGCCGGGACGGCGCCGCCCCGGCGCACCGCCTGTTGCGCGGTCACGGCCGCCAGATTCCCGCCGGCGCTGTCGCCCCCGACCGCGATGCGGTCGGGATCTGCGCCCAGGTCTGCGGCGTGGCGGTGCGCATATTCGAACGCGGTGATCGCGTCCTCCACGGGGGCGGGGAACGGGTGCTCGGGCGCGCATCGGTACTCGACCGACAACACGCGCACCCCGGCGTGGCTTGCCAGGTAACGGGCGACCGGGTCGTGGCTCATTCGCGAGCCCACCGTGAAGCCGCCGCCGTGGAAATAGACCAGCAGCCCCGAGGGCGCGGGCAGGTCCGCGGGGGTGTACAGGGTGGCCGGGATGTCGCCGTGCTCGGCGGGGACACCGACCTCACGCGTCGCGAGCGGGATCGGCGATGCGTACCCGATGAGCTGCGGCAGCCCGTCATATCGCGCCCGGGCCTTTTCGACGGGGCCGGCGAAAACATCGGAGCCCGAGGCGTTTTTGAGACGGATGGCAAGCTGTGCGTCGAGCGCCAGTTCCTGCCCGTCGATTCGCACCGGTGGTCCCGCCATCAGGCGGCGGACCGGCGCGGGCATTGCGAAGATGCCGCGTACCACGGCGGCCCGGGCGCGAATGCCTAACGGTGCGGGCATGAAAGTTCCCCCTTGCCGGCGACGAATACCATTACGTGGCCCAGAAGCCGTGCCTTGACAGGCATGCCTTCAAGCGTGAGCTAGCCCCGACGGGGGCGCTTGTATGGATCCGTCAGATCCGGGATCCGCGAACCGCTTGTGCGAAATAGCGCGGGGCCGCCCCGGTCATCTCCCAGCACACCTTGTTGGCGTGCGACCCGTCGGCAAACCCGGCCAGGTGCGCGGCATCGGTGACGGAGAGACCGTCGATGAGATGGCCCACGGCGGCCACCAGGCGCTCCCAGCGAACGGTGGCCGACAACGAGACACCGATCTGCTGTTTGCACAGCCGCCCGAGGTAATCGGGCGACAACGCTACGGCGTCGGCGATCGAAGCCACATCGACGTGGTCCGGCACTCGGCTCACCACGACTTCCATCGCCTGCCGTAGCTGCGGGTGGACGGGCACGTGGTCCGCTGGAGTATCGGTCGTCCATCTTGCACAGCTCGTCGACGAGGAAATCCGCCACGGCCTGCGGGCCGTTGGTGGCCAGCGACGCGGCCATCGCCTCGGCGAGTGCCTCTCCGCCGCCGACGATCCAGATGCCTTGCTGACCGCGGTTGCGGGCCAACGCATTCAGCGCGACACCCTCGGGAGTCTGTAGACCGAAGTACAGCGTCAAGGGCGCGGATCTCGAATCCGATTGCACGGCGTGGCGTGCTCCGCTGGCGACCACAACGAGCCGGCACAGGTCGTGCGCATCGCCGTCGTGGGTAACCGTTAAGGAGCCCCGCCCTCCGACCGTGACCTGAACCGCGGGGTGATGATGGACGGCGAGATCAGCAAACCCCCCGCCGGCGATGAGCCGCCCCGGCCGCACATCCCAGACGTGCATGCCGCCACTCTAGCGCTGTGCTGCACCGGGGTTTGCCTCGCTGGCCCATGGAATGCGGCATGTGTCACCGGAACTGAAGCCCTGCTCGGTGATGCCCAGCGCGGAGTTCATCCGGGCCCGCATGTTCTCCACCCCGATCTGATAGGTCAGCTCGAACACGCCGGCGTCGCCGAAGCGGGCTCGGAGGTCGGCGACCTGCTCGTCGGTGACGGTGTGCGGGTCGGTGGTCATCGCGTCGGCGTAGGCGATGGCGGCGCGCTCGTCATCGTTGAAAAGAGGTGAAGTTGCGTAATTTTCTATGTCCACGAGCCGCTTTATGTCGAGGCCGCCCAGGCGCTGCAGCATCGACCCGAAGTCGACGCACCACGAGCAGCCGATCGCGCGCGCGGTCCAGAACACCGCGAGCTCGCGAACGCTGACCGGCAGCGTTTTCGACGCCCGGTCGATCATGGTTTCGTGCACGGCGCCGGCGATCATCAGTTTTCGGTGGTGCGCGGCCACGGCGAACGGCTCGGGAACCTGGCCGTAGCGCCGCTTGGCTATCCGGTACATGGCGCGGGTCAGCAGGCCGGCGCGCTTCGGTGGCAGGGGCTCGATGCGGGTTTTCTGTGTCATGCCCATCAGACGACGCGGGGCATCAGGGTGTGACGGGGCGCCTTCGCGATAATTTGCCTCGTCGTCACCTCTGCGCGAGCGCGCGGTCGGCCAGCGCTGCGAGTGCCGGTGCCAACAGCCGGGAGTATTCGAGCGTCACGTGACCCGCGTCGACGTAAACCAGGGTGTTGCCGACGATGACCGGGCAGCGGTTCTTAGTGCAGAACAGTTCGGCGAGGTCGGCGTACTCTCCGCCGCCGGCTTTGACGGCGGCGGACTCAGCTGCCATGCCGGATAGATTGAACGCGGTCGACCTGGGCGGCGAGCAAGCCGTCGCGTCGGCGAGGTGCTCAGACAGGCAGCCCGGCACCGATGTGTCCAGATGCGGGAGCGGCCCGAGCACCAGTACCTTGGCACCCGTGTCGCGCAGCTGCTGCACCAGGCGGGTCAGGCCGTCGATCCACGCCGGGTCGTATGAGGTGAAACCTGACAGAAAACCGTTGCTGTGGCTGGCAACGTACCCCCGAAACACGCTCAGCACGATCAGCCGCGGGTGTTCGGCGCGTAACCGGGCCATGATCTGACCGCGCCATTGCTCGCAGTGTTCAAGGTTTTCAACCAGTCCACTGACGAAGCGGTTGGCGATGGGCAAATCCATCATTGGGCAGGCCGCCTTGGCCATGGTTTCGATTCGCCAGGGCCGCTGCGCGCCGATCTGCTGGACCGCCGGAATCCACATCGAGGCATGCGAATCGCCGACTACGGCCACCGTCGTCTTCGAGGCGGTGTCGCCGGTCGCGCACTCAGGCTGTCCGGCTTGGAAAGGCAGGCGCAAACAGCCGTCGAACATCATGGCCGGAAGTTCGGCTGCCGCATCGGCAAGCGGCGGGCTCAGGTTCGACGGGACGGCTCTCAGCTCGGCAGATGCCGCGACCCCGGCTTGTACCTGCGCGAAGACGTTCTGCACCGCCGCGTCGTAGGCCGCAACGTCGTCCCCCGTCGGCACGGGCGCCGGAGTGATCGTCAGCGGCGCAGCCTGCGCGCCGCGCCCAACCGGGACAGGCATCGGTATCGAAGACACCCACATCAGCAACGCCACGCCCACACAGGCCGCTAACGACGTGGTGAGACCGCCAACCGCCAGACTTTTCGCAGGAGACTTTTTCAGCGCAGCGGCGTATCGCAACGGGTTCTCGATGAAACGCAGGGTGAGCCACCCCAGCCCGCCTGAGACAAGGACCGCCGCCACGAACTTGCCGACCAGCCCCAGCGGATGGCCCACCAATATCGGTGCAAACACCAGCACCGGCCAGTGCCACAGATACCACGAGTACGACAACCGTCCGATCGCCCGCATCGGCGACCATGCCAGGACGCGCCCGGCGCCCTGCGACGGCGTTGCACAGCCGGCGCCGAGCACCAGCGCTGTGCCCAGGACGGGCAACAGCGCGGCGGTACCCGGATAGGGTACGTCCGGGGTGAAATAGATGCAGGCCAGCAGAACCATGGCCAGCCCGGCCCATCCCGTGATCACCGCAGCTCGCGCCGGGAGTCGGCGCCATTGGTCGGCCGTGAGGGCCACCAGGGCGCCAACAGCCAACTGCCAGGCCCTCGTGGGCAGCGAAAAGTACGCCGCGAGGGGCATCACGTATGTGATCACCAGCGACAGCGCGAACGACACAACCGCGATGAGCGTGACGAGCACCAGATACGGGCTTCTCGACGGCGGCGCATCGGTCTTGGCGCGCCGACGCGTGCGCCGGATCAGCCACGCCGTACCGACGAGCATGGGAGGCCACAACAGATAGAACTGTTCCTCCACGCCCAAAGTCCAGTAATGCTGGAACGGCGAGGGCACGCCGCCCGCGAAATAGTCGACCTGTTGGACAATGAACCAGAAGTTGGGGACGTACAACGCGCAAGCGATGGCGTCCTTCAAGGCGCTTTGGGCTTGCACCAGGGGGAGCAAGAGAGCCGCGGCGATCGCGGTGACTACGCCTATCGTGGCCGATACCGGCAGCAGTCGGCGGGCCCTCGCCCCATAGAATTTGCGCAGCCCAATGGTGCCGGTGGTGCTCACCTGGCGCCAGAGCTGCCCGGTGATGACGAAGCCCGAGATTTCGAAGAATATGTCCGGGCCGACGAAGCCACCACTGACACCAGGCATGGAGATGTGAAAGCCGAGGATGGCCAACAACGTGAGGCCGCGCAAGCCCTCGATATCGTCGCGAAATCCGGTCTCTGCCGGGCGCTGACCCTGCGCCCCTTCAACAGGCCTAACGGTCTCAACAGGCTTAACGCGGTCCCCCTGGCGCGTAGTCACCCACCTATTAGACTTATTAAGCGGACGCGGCGCTGCTGAATCGCGTTTTTAGTCGCGCTGGCAGCGGGAGGCAGGCGTCAGCGCGAGAACATGATCGCGCGCTTGACCTCTTGGATCGCCTTGGTGACCTCGATGCCCCGCGGGCAGGATTCGGTGCAGTTGAACGTGGTCCGGCACCGCCATACGCCGTCGACCTCGTTGAGGATGTCGAGGCGCTCGGCGGCGGCCTCGTCGCGGCTGTCGAAGATGAACCGGTGCGCGTTGACGATCGCGGCCGGCCCGTAGTAACTCCCTTCGTGCCAGAACACCGGGCAGCTGGTGGTGCAGCACGCGCACAGGATGCACTTGGTGGTGTCGTCGTAGCGGGCGCGGTCGGTCGGGCTCTGGATGCGCTCCCGCGTCGGGGGGTTGCCGGTGGTGATCAGGTACGGCTTCACCGCCCGGTAGGCGTCGAAGAACGGCTCCATGTCGACCACCAGGTCCTTCTCCACGGGCAGCCCGCGGATCGGTTCGACCGTGATGGTGAGCGGCTTGCCCGGCTTCCCTTTCTTTTGCGCGGGCAGCAGATCGCGCAGCAGCACCTTGCAGGCCAGCCGGTTGACGCCGTTGATGCGCATGGCGTCGGAGCCGCACACCCCGTGGGCGCAGGATCGCCGGAAGGTGAGCGTCCCGTCGAGGTAGCTCTTGACGTAGATCAACAGGTTGAGCATCCGGTCGCTGGGCAGGCAGGGCACCCGGAAGCTCTGCCAACCACCGGTTTCCGCGAAAGCTTCGGGCTGGTCGGGGTTGAACCGGGCGATCTTCACGGTCACCATCACCGCGCCGTCGGGGATCGGCGGCTGGGGGTCCCTCCCGCTTGCGGGGGAGGGCGGTTCCCCCTCGACGTCAACGGCCATCAGTACTTCCGTTCCTTGGGTTCGTAGCGGGTCTGCACCACGGGCTTGAAGTCCAGCGCGATGTCGCTCAGCAGATCGGTGCCCTGCTTGTAGGCCATGGTGTGGCGCATGTAGTTGACGTCGTCGCGGTTCGGGTAGTCCTCGCGGGCGTGGCCGCCGCGGGACTCCTTGCGGTTCAGGGCCCCGACCACGGTGACCTCGGCCAGCTCCAGCAGGAAGCCCAGTTCGATGGCTTCCAGCAGGTCGCTGTTGAACCGCTTTCCCTTGTCGTGCACGGTGATTCGGGAATACCGTTCCTTCAAAGCGTGGATGTCGGTGAGCGCCTGCTTCAGCGTCTCCTCGGTGCGGAACACCGCGGCGTTGTTGTCCATCGACTGCTGCAGCGCGTTGCGGATGTCGGCGACGCGCTCATTGCCGTTCTCGGACAGGATGTCGCCCACCCAACCGACGACCATCGCCTCCGGCTCCGCCGGCATGTCGACGAAATCGTGCCCCCGGGCGTAACTCGCCGCCGCGATGCCGGCCCGGCGGCCGAAGACGTTGATGTCCAGCAGCGAGTTGGTGCCCAGCCGGTTGGCGCCGTGCACCGACACGCACGCGCACTCGCCGGCGGCGTACAGGCCCGGAACGGTGGAAGTGTTGTCCCGCAACACCTGTCCGGTGACGGTGGTCGGGATGCCGCCCATCACGTAATGACACGTCGGGTAGACCGGAACCAGCTCGTGCACCGGGTCCACGCCCAGGTAGGTGCGGGCGAACTCGGTGATGTCGGGCAGCTTGGCCTCGAGCACATCCTCGCCGAGGTGGCGGACGTCGATGTACACGTAGTCCTTGAGCGGGCCCGCGCCGCGGCCCTCCAGGACCTCCAGCACCATCGAGCGGGCGACGATGTCGCGCGGGGCCAGGTCGACGATCGTCGGGGCGTAGCGCTCCATGAAGCGCTCACCCTCCCCGTTCAGCAGCCGGCCCCCCTCGCCGCGCACGGCTTCGGAGATCAAGATGCCCAGACCGGCCAGGCCGGTCGGATGGAATTGGTGAAACTCCATGTCCTCCAAAGGAAGTCCCTTGCGGAAGACGATGCCGATACCGTCACCGGTGAGGGTGTGCGCGTTGGAGGTCGTCTTGTACATCCGGCCCGAACCGCCGGTGGCGATGACGACGGCCTTGGCGTGGAAGACGTGGATCTCGCCGGTGGCCAGTTCGTACGCGACCACCCCGCTGGCCACCGGCCCGCTCGGGGTCTCGGTGAGCACCAGGTCCAGCGCGTAGAACTCGTTGAAGAACTGCACGTCGTGCTTGACGCAGTTCTGGTAAAGGGTCTGCAGGATCATGTGGCCGGTGCGGTCGGCGGCATAGCACGCCCGGCGCACCGGGGCCTTGCCGTGGTCGCGCGTGTGCCCTCCGAAGCGGCGCTGGTCGATCCGGCCCTCGGGGGTGCGGTTGAACGGCATCCCCATTTTCTCCAGGTCCAGCACCGCGTCGATGGCTTCCTTGCACATGATCTCCACGGCGTCCTGGTCGGCGAGGTA